>OQVL01002337.1_pt1 | contig 11597 bp, 10 predicted proteins | sample 1691501 | NCBI WGS metagenome assembly OQVL01 (sample SAMN03418253, study PRJEB22391) | human gut metagenome | biome: human-gut; feature: organic feature; material: feces | host: Homo sapiens | place: Tanzania | collected 2013-01
GAATGAAGTGTGTTTTTCTGTTCTAGGGAGGAGAATGGAGTATTGTGTGTTTGTTGTGGTGATCGGTATTAATTAATCACTACAAATTTAATTTATTGACATACCTAAATTATAGGCATCAAGCAGGGCTTTGTTATCTTTGATAGCACCTTTCTGTCTAACATCTGTTACTAGAACCTTGCCTAAGTCATTAAGTTTAAAGTAACTAAGCACAAGGTTATACTGAACTAGGATTGAGTCAAAAACTTGTGGAAGTGATGCACCGGCTACTAATAGCAAAGCCATATTCTTAACAGAAAAAGTATTTCTCATTGGTGTGTGTAGTCTGTCGATTAGTGCTTTCAATTGGGCAGAAATTCCGTAAAAATACACCGCGACAGATAATGCGACAGGTAAAATACAAAGCATGATATCGTTAGTAAAAAACCCTCTTACATTTACTGTTTCGGTAGATTATAAAACAAGCGAGAGCGGCAAGACATATTTGAAGAATATGCAAAAATTCATCTTGAACAAAAAAATGAATTATTTCTACGAATGATTTTACAAAAAATATTCAACATGGGTATAGATGAAAAAGTAAAGAAACATATTGTAGAATCGTTTGAAAATGCGATAAAGAATCGTTCCGTTTCGGAAGAAATTGCTTCATTCGATGCAAATATTTTATTCTCATTTTTTCGACGAAATAGAGAATATAAAAGAATTTCTGATTTGTGCCTTTCCTTAGGAGATTATTATGGAAATTTGGCACAAAAAGAAGAAAATCCGTGCAGGCAAATGTACTTTTTAGAAAAAGCAATAAAAGTTTTAAAACAAATCGAAGGGAATCCATTTAAAGAAAAAATTGACGCTTTTTATAAAAAAATACAAGATGTTCAACCTATGCTTCTCTGCAGTATGGTTGAAATTAACGTTCCGATTCCGGAAGAAGCAAGAAGTAATATAGAAAAAGAGTACAATGATGCATTCGAGTCCATTTCAGGAGAGCTTTTTGAAAAAGATCTGTTGCGATTTTCAAATAGAATAGTGTTGCCTCGCCGAGAAACCATAGAAAGCTACGAGCCTGTATCCGTTTTAAGCCAAATTGTTACATCCTACCTTGTTGATAGCAGGGGAAGGCGTATAAGAAAAAATGAAGCCGGTTTTTCACTTGAACGGCAGGAGCATAGACACATATATTATCAGATGTCTATTTTCGATGTATGCATATCTCCCATGATAAGCGCATTAAATGAAAAGTACAATTTTTCATTTACAGACCTATTGCCATATACATATGGAAATATGTTTGTAGAAGACGGGCAGGAAGAAATTTATGCAAGAGGAATGTATTATTTTTTAAAGGGAATGTATATAGAAGCGGCATCTCTGATTGTTCCTGTAATTGAAAATTCGTTAAGAGAACTTTTAAAAGATATAAAAAGTACAATATACATGAATGAAGATGGAACATATAAAGAAAAAATAAATATGCAAGAGCTTCTTGATGCGTGTTATAAAAACAAAATAATGGACGATGTATTTTATTATAATTTGTCCGAAATTTTATGTGAAAGCAATGTCCGCAATGACCTGGCTCATGGCTTTCTAAAATCATGTTTGTATTCGAGTATAGATATAATAATTTTATTGGCGATAGTATTTAAAATTATAATGTTCCCATCATTTTTAAAACGTTATGGGAAATATATGGAATAGTGCTTTCTGTTATTTTTCTCTAATCTCAAACTGATTCAAAAAGGCGATTAAGGATTTTTGCTGTTCTTCGGACAGCAGGCGGATTTTTTGAATTAAAATTTCTTCGGTGGAAATGTGTTCCTGTTGTTTTTCTTTCAGCAGGGAATCAAGGTCGATATCCAAATCGATCAGGATTTTATAAAGCGTGTAAGCGCGGGGATTGATATGCCCGTTTTCGATTTGATTCACGGTCGTGTAATCGACAGATAATTTATCACTGGCGCTTCCTTTGCGGTTTCGCATTTTCCGCACAAGCAGCCCCAGTTTGTTTTTAAATTCCTGTTCCGTCAACATTAAGAATCCCCAATTCCTGATATGGGGAATCTACAATGATTTTTACCTTGACAATATGGAGTATAGGCAACATAAAATTATAGGCGAATAGCAACATATTTTTGTAAAGAAATGTCTATGCCGGAAAACAAACAGGTCATCAGTGCGCAAAGGGTCGCGGAATACGGCGAGGTTTTGACCGCCGAACGCGAGGTCGAGGCGATGCTGGATCTGGTGTCAGCAGAGGCGGCGCGAATCGACAGTCGTTTTTTGGAACCCGCGTGCGGGAACGGCAATTTTTTAACCGCGATTTTGCGGCGCAAGTTGGAAACTGTCGCGCGGCAGTACAAATCAAAAGTTTCCGATTACGAAATTCAATCCCTTTTCGCGCTGGCGTGTGTGTACGGTATCGATATATTGCCGGACAACGCGCAAGCGTCGCGCGACCGCTTGGCGCGGCAGATGACGGACGCTTTTCTGGCTTTGTACGGCAAAGAGCCGAGTGAATCCTATCAAAAATCGGCGCGGTACATTTTAAGCAAAAACATCGTTTGCGGCGATTCGCTGAACGGCGTTGAAAAAATCACGTTCGTTCAATGGTCGCTGATCGGCGACAAATTCAAGCGCGAGGAATACAGGTTCGGGCATTTGACGGCGTCGTGCGCCGATTTGCCGCTATTCGGATTCGCCGACGGCAATCCGGACAAACCTGTGTATCAGGCAAAACCGATTCGCGAATTGCCTCTTGTTCCCGTTTTGAATGTTGGAGATTGCGATGACTGAAAACCATGCGCCCGACATTTTGTCCTGCATCGCCAACCTGTCGAGCGACGAGGTTTTCACGCCGCCGAAAGTCGCGAACGCCATGCTGGCTTTGCTGCCGCAAGAATTGTTCGCGAATTCGAAAACGACGTTTCTTGACCCGTGTTGCAAAAGCGGCGTGTTCTTGCGCGAAATCGCCAAAAGGCTGCTGGTCGGGCTGGCGGATAAAATTCCCGATTTGCAACGGCGCATTGACAATATTTTTCATAATCAGCTGTTCGGATTGGCTTTGACCGATCTGACGGGACTGACGAGCCGCCGCTCTGTTTATTGTTCCAAGGACGCGAGCGGCAAATACAGCGTGTCTTTTTTCAAAAATCCGCAGGGACACATTCGCTACACACGATGCGAGCACGAATTTCAAAACGGCAAATGCCGTCAATGCGGCGCGTCGCAAAGCGAATACGACCGCGGCGCAGAGCTGGAAACACACGCCTATTCTTTCATACATTCGGACAAGGTTTTCAACGATATGCAGTTTGATGTCATTATCGGCAACCCGCCGTATCAGTTGAGTGACGGCGGAAATGCTGCAAGCGCGCGTCCCATTTATCATTTGTTCGTGCAACAGGCAAAGCGTTTAAATCCGCGTTATCTAACGATGATCATTCCGTCGCGCTGGTTTTCAGGAGGTAAAGGACTCGACGATTTCAGAGATGAAATGTTGCACGATGAAAGTTTACGTATTCTTTGTGATGTTCCTACGCCATCAGATTGTTTTCCCGGAATACGATTGGAGGGCGGTGTCTGCTATTTTCTATGGGATAGAGATAACAAAGGATTGTGCGAAGTTTCCACCTACAAAGACGGTTCTAAAATTTCATCTTTAACGCGTCCATTATTGGAAAAAGGTTGCTCTACATTTGTTCGCTATAACGAAAGTATTTCTATTTTAAGAAAAGTTCGTTCGTTTTGTGAAACGACAATGGATAGTATCATTTCATCGCGAAAACCGTTCGGTTTACCAAACAATTTTTCAAATTTTCAAACAAAAAAACAGGATAATTTAATAAAGCTTATTGGATACAAAAAAGAGGGATATGTTGAAAAAAATCAGATTTTGCAACATACAGAATGGATCGGAAAATACAAAGTTTTGATTTCAGAAGCATATGGCGAAGTTAATTCTCAAACAGTCCTGTTCGTAATAGGAAAACCTTTCGTTGTTGAGCCAAATGTGTGTTGTCTTGAAACCTATCTTGTTGCGGGGGTTTTTAATAATAAGGAATATGCAGAGAATCAAGTTTCGTACATGAAAACAAAATTCTTCAGATTTCTTGTTATGTTGCAAAAGCCGACACAACACGCTACTTCAAAAGTTTATTCCTTTGTCCCCGTGCAGGATTTTTCAAAGCCTTGGACGGATGCGGAACTGTATGAAAAATACGGGCTGAACGACGCGGAAATCGCCTTTATCGAATCCATGATTCGACCGATGGAGTAAAGGCGATGACCGACCTGCTTTCCTTTCCCGCGCGTCCGAAAATCTACGCTTACACCCTGCCCGAATACGCGGGCAAAAACTGGCTGAAAATCGGATACACGACCCGCGACGTGCGCGAACGCGTCAACGAACAGCACGGCGTTTTAAAACCGATCGATCAATCCGCCGAAATCGTGTTTGAAACCGACGCCGTGCGCGACGACGGCACTTTGTTCCTCGACCATGATTTTCACCGCTATATCGAACAAAACAGCATCAAACACCTGCGCGGCGAATGGTACGAAATCACTCTGCCCGAACTGAATGCGGCGATGACCGCCTTTAAAAGCCGCCGCGCCGTTTTTGACCGCGCCCGCGCGGAAAATTTCCCCATGCGTCCCGAACAAAAGCGCGCCGTCGATACGACCGCCGCCTATTTCACCTGCTACGCCTATCCCAAAACGGGCAAGACGCCGCATTTTTTATGGAACGCGAAAATGCGGTTCGGCAAGACGTTCGCCGCCTATCAGCTGGCGAAAAAAATGGGATGGTCGAAAATCCTTGTCCTGACGTTCAAACCCGCCGTCAAAAGCGCGTGGGAATCCGATTTGAAAAACCACGTCGATTTTGCGGGCTGGCAATTCGTTTCTTTGGGCGGATTGCCGTATGACGAGATCGATCATTCAAAGCCGTTCGTCTGGTTCGCTTCGTTTCAGGATATGCTGGGCAAAAACGATTTGGGCGGCATCAAGCTGCACAACGAAGCCGTCCACGCGATCAACTGGGACTGCATCATCTTGGACGAATATCATTTCGGTGCGTGGCGCGACAACGCCAAAGACCTGTACGACGCCGAAGACAAAGAGGACGCGCAACCCGACTATTACGACGAAGAATTGATGCCGCTGACGACGAACGCTTATCTGTACCTGTCGGGAACGCCGTTCCGCGCCCTGAATAACGGCGAGTTTTTGGAAGACCAGATTTTCAACTGGACATATTCCGACGAACAGCGCGCCAAAGAACAATGGACGGGCAAGGACAATCCGTACCTTGAACTGCCGAAAATGGTGCTGATGACGTATCAAATGCCGCGCGAAATCCGCAATGTCGCTTTGGCGGGCGAGTTTGACGAATTCGATTTGAACGAGTTTTTCAAGGCGGAAAAACGGGGCGAAGATTTCGTCTTTAAACACGCCGACGCCGTCAAATGCTGGCTTGACCTGATCCGCGGGCAATACCTGCCGACGAACATCGACAGCCTGAAAACCGGCAAACGTCCGCCAATGCCGTTTTCGGACGCTCGATTGAGCGCTTGTCTGAACCACACGCTGTGGTTTTTGCCGAACGTCGCGGCGTGCAAAGCGATGAAAGCCTTGCTGGATAATCACTCGTTTTACAAGGCTTTCAAAGCCGTTTGCTGTGCGGGCAATGAAGCGGGCATGGGTGCGGATGCTTTGAAGCCAGTCGAAGAAGCGATTACGGAAAATCCGCTGAACACGCGCACGATCACTTTGTCCTGTGGCAAATTGATGACGGGCGTGTCGGTCAAGGCGTGGGCGGGGATATTCATGCTGCGCAACACGTCCAGTCCGGAAACGTATTTTCAGGCGGCTTTCCGCGTGCAAACGCCGTGGAAGCTGGTCAATCCGACGGGGCTTTATCCGAACGAAACGCAAATCGTCAAGCCCGTCTGCTATGTCTTTGACTTCGCGCCCGACCGCGCTTTGAAACAGATTGCCGAATACAGCGGGCGGCTGGACTTGAATTCCGACGAAAAGCCCGAAAAGAAAGTTGAAGAGTTTATCAAATTCCTGCCCGTTCTGTGCTATGACGGCGAAACGATGAATCTGCTGGACGCGGGGCAGCTGCTGGATATGGTCGTGTCGGGGACGGCTTCGACCATGCTGGCGCGGCGGTGGGAAAGCGCGCTGCTGGTCAATGTGGACAACGAAACTTTAAAGGCTTTGATGAACAATCCGCGCGCGATGGAAGCTTTGTCGCGCATCGAGGGATTCCGCAGTTTGAACAAGGAATTGGCGACGATCGTCAACCGCTCCGAAGCGTTGAAAAAAGCGAAAAAGGAAGCGACAGGGAACGAAAGCGTGTCTGAAAAACGCGAATTGACGAAAGAGGAAAGGGAAATCAAGTCGAAACGCAAGGAAATCCAGCAAAAACTGCTGAAATTTGCGACCAGAATCCCCGTGTTCATGTATTTGACGGACGCGCGGGAACAAACGCTGAAAGACGTGATTACGCAACTGGAACCCGCTTTGTTCCGCAAAGTTACGGGTTTGACGATACCGGATTTTGAATTGCTGGTCAGCATCGGCATTTTCAACGCGCAAGTGATGAATTCGGCGATTTTGGCGTTCAAACGGTACGAAGAAGCGTCGCTGACCTATACGGGATTGGACAAGCACGAAAACGAACGCGTCGGCGGCTGGGACACCACCTTTACCGTCGAAGAAATGCGGCGGGTGTAAATCAATCTATATACACAAAAGATTGTGGCGGCGTTTTTTATTCCATAATCCGCGAGAGTTTTTTTATGAAACGCAGAATACGAAAATTAACGGCAATGCCTTTAATTGGTCATAGTGAGCGAAGAAAGTTGAGACAGTAAGTATGCATCTTTGTTAGAATTTTTAAAGTCAAGCCGTTTCAGTACGGACTGTTCCGTTTCCGGGCTCCAGTATATCTTTAATTTGTTCTTAGTACGCGTTATTGCGGTATAGAAGATATTATGTGTAATCATTTCTTCTGTTTCATTTGTAATTACGATTTTTACAGAGTTGTACTCCAAACCTTGAGCTTTATGGATAGAAACCGCATATGCGACTTGAAAGGGAACAATAGTAGAATCATTATCTTCATCATCCTCATCAGTGCTCCGATGTTTGTTTACACTGAAAGAGATAATAGATTTTCCAGTTTCAGATTCTCCAATGAGCTCAAAAGTATATCTAGAAGCATCAATTTCATTAATTGCTTCCTCTATCTCAATATCGAACCAAATTTGTTGTTCACCTATGCGGATATCGACAATTCTTCCTTTTGAGTTATTATGAATCAGCGGGGAAAAGATATTCGATTCATTAAACAGTATTGGATCGCCTATTTTATAAGTGTTTATTCCCCAATCAACACGTTTATTTTGATTGCTATTTTGCAAGAAACGGTTGATATTATTGATTCCATATAGACCGTCATAATTCAGGCAAAGTATAATCTCATCATCTTCGCTGTGCTCAAAGATGGATTCATCTAATCTTGCAACATAACCGCTCTTTACTAAAAGCTCTAAAATAGCATCGTCGTGTTTGCGTACGCGATCCCAAACGGTTAATAAATCTTCGTTTTTTGTACGATACGTATAGTTTAATTCAAAAATAGATGTTTTTGGTAAAAATCTTTTAGCAATATTAAACCAATTTCCAAAGTAAATTGATTCTATCTGATGAATATCGCCAACAAGAACTAGCAACTTAAAATTTGCTTTATCAAGAATATGACGCATATCATTATTGCTGACCGTGCTACACTCGTCAATAAATAGAATGTCGTAATTTGTATGATTGTTTTGTTTCAAGATAAATTTTGCAATTGTGTTATATTTACTATTCCCAGCGGTAACTTTTCTACGCATATTATCTACAGCTGGATGTGTATTGGCTAGAAATATCTTATTCTTGTCTGCCCAAAAATTAGATATATGTTTAATTAATGTAGATTTGCCAGTGCCGGCAGAACCATAAATCAGTGCAACGTGAGAATTGGAAAACATCTGTCGGAGTGCGTCTTTCTTGCTGTTATCATCAATCATATACGACTCTCGCGATAACCATGAATCAACAGAAACTGTATATTGAAAAACACCAGACGAAGCCAATCTCTGTAATTGTTTGATTATTTCAGTACTATCTTCGACGTAGTTTCTAATGTAAAGATGTTTCTTATATTTTTCAATCATACGTCCGGCATGCTTACTGTACAGAGAAGCATTATATTTATTTGTCAAGCTATCAATATCTTCGAAGCCTTTAATTTCATCTTTAGGCGTAAATAAATGTCCCTCTATTTCAGTGTTGTTCTTAATATATCTAGCAAACAGCTCATGCTCGTGAGCAGAAGTAGGAATAGCCTCAAACAAGTCATATATTCTTGGATTGTGTTGCCGGAGAGAGGTACAAAAAGGCATGCAGTCAAAAGGAATACAGCCGTAATCTATGTAAAGGTTAGACAATACATTATTTTGTTTATTCGAATACTGCCATTTAATAATCCGATTATTCATTTTGTGGAGTAAATATCTTAATACATTTTCTCCTCGTTTGTTATTAATAATTATGTTCCGGCACTGATCAAGAATTTTATAAATTTTGGCAGATTGAGTGTTAGCAGTAATTTGTTTTTTTATAGAATCATAGTAATTCTGATCACTGCTTACAAGCTCGGTTAAAGACATTCTATCGACTGAAAGAAACTTCATTAGTTCTCTATATTCAGTAGAGTTCGTACTATGTTTCTCTCTGGGACCGAAGATTTCAGAAAAATTATCCCACTCACACGGGCGAATAGATACTTCATATTTATCAATCACAAGAATGGACATATCTTTATCTATGATACGAATTTTGTCATTGTGTATTGAGAATTTAATAGCGTAATTATCGACAATATCATGTTTAGTAAATGCTATAAGAAGTTTAGAACCTTTAGAAGTTAATCTTGAAACATTAAATGAAAACATTAGTGTTTTTGAAAGAATAGCAGAGGCACTTGAAGAACAAAATGAACTTAAAAAAATTGAATTAGGTATTGAATCTAAAACTAATATTCAAAGAAGAAGATAATTATTTATCTTTTTTCTTTTGTTGTATGCATATTTAATTTATGTTAAAATATAAATGTATGGAGATGGTTTTATGTATGAGAATAAAAAAATATTTATCTTAGGATTTGCTAAAAGTGGTTATGAAGTAGCTAAAGTATTAGCAAATAGAAATAATTATATATTAATAAATGATGGAGGAAGTTTAAAAGATAGTGATAAAGAAAAGTATGAAGAGTTAAAAAACCTTGGTGTTAACTTTGTATTTAATAGTCATCCTGATGATTTATTTGATGAAAGTTATGATTTATTAATAAAAAATCCTGGCATTTCTATAGATCACAAATATGTATTAAAAGCAAATAAACTTAATATTCCTGTAGTTAATGAAGTAGAGGTTGCTTATAATCTTTTAAAAGATAAGAATGTAAAAATTATTGCTATAACAGGGACAAATGGCAAAACAACAACAACAACCCTTATTTATGAAATGCTTAAAAAAGATAAGTTTTCTGTTCATCTAGCAGGTAATATAGGTTATCCTTTATGTAGTATTTTAGATAAAGTAAAAGAAAATGATATAATTGTAACAGAAATCTCTTGTCAACAATTAGAAAATATGCATGATTTTAATCCTAATGTTGCTGTTATGACTAATATAAGTGAAGCTCATCTTGAATTTATGAAAACTTTTGAACATTATAAATATGTTAAAAGTAAACTTTTAAAAAATCAATCAAATAAGGATGTTGCTATTTTAAATTATAGTGATGAAATATTAAAAGAATTTAGTAAAAATATTAAATCTAATGTTAAATGGTATTCAAGTAAGGAAAAATTAAATGGTAGTTATATTTTAAATGATAGTATTTATTATTATGATGAATTGATTATCTCTTTAAAAGATATAAAATTAAGAGGAATACATAATTATGAAAATATTATGGCTTCGATTATGGCTGTTAAGGAATTTAATTGTAGTAACGATTCAATAAAAGAAGTGTTAGAAAATTTTTACGGGGTTGAACATAGATTAGAATTTGTAAAAGAAGTAGATGGTGTTAAATATTATAATGATACTGAAGCTACCAATATAAAATGTACCCAAATAGCGTTATCTTCTTTTAATGAACCTACAATTCTTATTCTGGGAGGGTATGAAAGAGGCCAAGATTTTAATCTTTTATTACCATTTACAAATAATGTTAAAACTATAATAGCGATAGGTCAAACAAAAGATAGAGTAGAAGATTTTGCTATAAAAAATAATATAACTTGTTATAAGTTTGAAACTTTAAAAGAAAGTTTTACTAAAATAAAAGAAATAGTAAATAACATAATCGATGAAAAACTTTCACTTAGCAAAAACTATATATTTACAAGCACACCAAGGTTTGCAGTACTTACAAACATACTAAAATAAAGCATTCCAACAGGTATATTCTTTGTTTTTTCTACCGCTGTATCTAAATATGTTAATAATTGTATTTGTGTTCCCGCTTCTAGCTCATTTAAATTTATACTTCTATCTGATGATTTATAGTCTATTATTCTAATGTATTTGCCTTGTTCATTTTGTGCTGTATCTATTCTATCTATTTTTCCGACTATTTCTATTCTTTTTCCATCTTCCAAAGTTAATCTTATTGGCTTATATTTGCCTTTTTCTCCAAATTCTACTTCTGTTCCTAAACCATGGTATAAAAAACTTGTGAGTGAATTATTGGTAGATTGTCCTACAAAGGATGCATTTGCATTAAACAATCAATTCATCAACGAAGGTATCAGCATACCTCAAAATCTTATCGTTGTTGGTACGGTAAATATGGACGAGACTACTTTCTCCTTCTCTCGTAAAGTGCTTGACCGAGCTATGACTATTGAGATGAACGAGGTGGACTTGCACGGAGGTCTGACAGAACGTAATGAACACATAGGTAAACTTAGCAAGGCTGATCTTATTGGCTATGCCGTTGAGGGTGTGGATGTATATGCAGCAAACAAGGAAGTCTGCGATACAGTGCTTACTTATTTGGATGCCGTAAACAATGTTTTGGAAGGCACTCCATTCAAAGTGGCCTATCGTACACGTAATGAGTTCCTACTTTATGTGATGAACAACTTGCCTTACAATAAGGGCGAGAATGACGAAGAACTGTCACAAGGATTTGTTGTTGCTCGTGCCATGTATGAAAGTATTGTCACGCATAGAGGGTGACGACACAAAAGTTAGTGATAAATTTCTTGATAGTTTAAGCAAGGCTATCGAAGAAGGATTAAAGGCAGTATCAGAAGACGTGGTTATAGAAAAGTCCATATCTTTGACAAAACTGAAAGAAATGAAAGGCAAACTCGTTTCTGGTTATACAAGTTTTTGGAGCTAAAAACAACACAGATGGAACTGTTGACTATTGAGCATAAGGATTTCACAATGATTGTCGAATGCACGAAGTTCGATGGCATTTGGAACAAGGCTAAGAGTAATGTAGGCGAGGACGAAAAGCT
>OQVL01002338.1_pt1 | contig 11595 bp, 8 predicted proteins | sample 1691501 | NCBI WGS metagenome assembly OQVL01 (sample SAMN03418253, study PRJEB22391) | human gut metagenome | biome: human-gut; feature: organic feature; material: feces | host: Homo sapiens | place: Tanzania | collected 2013-01
GCTGTGCGCACCGTGCTTCGCGGCAATGGGCGCCATCAAGCGTGAGATGAACAGCGCGAAGTGGACATGGTTTGCAATCGGCTATCAGTGCGGTCTTGCCTATGCTGTTGCATTGTGTATCAACCAAATCGGCGGACTGTTCACCGGTAATTTAAACATTGTAGGTATTATAGCTGCTGTTGCCGTAATCGCATTTATGGTATATATGCTGTTCAAGCCTTACAAGGAAGCCAACACATTAAATGCAAATGTAAACTTGAAATAATTAAAACAATTTAACGGAAGCCGTATAGAATAATACGGCTTCCGCACATGAATTCGGATAGGAGGAATTTATATGAGCTGGTTATCTGAAAACATCGGAACAATATTGGTATTGCTTGTGCTTGCAGCGGTGGTAACGATGATTCTCAGGCATATGAGAAAGGATAAATCACAGGGAAAGTCCTCCTGCGGCGGTAACTGCGCACACTGCGCACTGCACGGAAGCTGTCATTCGGCTGACGGTGAAAAGGCAGGCAGAAAATGAATGATATTGTAATAAAATCTATTGCGTGCGGTCTGCCGGCAATGATGATAAGCGCAGTTATAGTCGGTATATTTTCTCTGATTAAAAAGAAATGTATTGATTATCTGAAAAGAATTAACAGACAAAAAGTATTATGAAAATGGACGGATCACACAGAATGGTCTGAATGCATTGGAACCTTATCGTGTGAAGAGAGCAGTATTTGTGGCAGCAGGTTTTGGAAGCCGGATGGTGCCGATCACTTTGAATACGCCTAAACCGCTTGTTAGAGTCAACGGAACACGCATTATTGATACACTTCTTGATGCAGCGGTAGAAGCTGGAATTCCTGAGATTGTTATTGTGCGTGGATATCTGGGAGAACAGTTTGATCAGCTTCTTTATAAGTATCCGATGATCCGTTTTCTTGAAAATCCCAGCTACAACGAAGCAAATAATATATCGTCCGCCATGTGTGCGAGGTATATGTTCTCAAACGCGTATGTATTTGAGGCGGATCTGCTGAAGGTCGTTCCTGAAATCAATCTTCCGGAGCTTGTTGCCTATGGAAAGGAACGTGGAGTCGGTCTCATTCTTTGGGCCGGTTACTGGGCCTTCGACCGCGATATGGAGAATGTCTGCCGACACTATTCAGCGATGGGAATCAAGGGGTTCAAGATTGACTTTATGGACAGGGACGACCAAGTTGCCGTGAATTTTCATGCACGTGCCGCACAGATGGCGGCGAAGTACGGACTTATGGTCGATTTTCACGGTACCTACAAGCCGACGGGTCTCAGCCGCAGGTTTCCTAATGTCGTAAACTATGAGGGAGTACACGGCCTTGAGCAGATGAAATGGAAGCCGGAGAATGTGGATCAGGTGACATACGATGTTACTATTCCGTTCATCCGTATGGCGGCCGGACCGATGGACTATACTCAGGGAGCCATGAGAAATGCCTCGCGTGGCAATTACCGCCCGGTCTATGACGAGCCGATGAGTCAAGGCACGCGCTGCCGTCAACTGGCCGAATATGTAGTATTCGAGTCTCCGTTGAATATGCTTTGCGATTCTCCGTCGAACTACATGAATGAGCCGGAATGTACCGAGTTCATTTCTGAGTGTCCGGTGGTTTGGGACGACAGTCGCGCGGTGAACGGCGAAATCGGGAAATACATCACGCTCGCACGCCGCAGTGGGGATGACTGGTACGTCGGTGCGCTTACGGATTGGGAGGCGCGTGAGATGACTTTGGATCTGAGTTTCCTCGGTGATGGGGACTGGGTCATGGAGATATTTCGTGACGGTGTCAATGCAGCAAAGGCGGCTCGGGACTATGAGCACGTGACGGAGGTTGTTCCGTTCAGCCGCCGGATTGACGTGAGTCTCGCGCCAGGCGGCGGCTGGGTGGCGAAAATTACGCGAAAGCCGAGGCTTATATTTGACACGGATATGGGAAATGACGTCGATGACGCCCTGGCGCTTGCGATGTTCTACAGATATGCCGACGAGGGAAAGTCCGATCTTCTTGGCATCGTGGTGAACAAGAATGAACCTATGGCCGTCGAATATATAGATGTAGTGAATACATACTATGGTCACAGCTCCACACCTATCGGACGAGGGGAGAGGCTTGCGGACTCGTCTGCGGATAACCGTCGCACGGACGGAAGAAACTATGTGGAGACGGTTATGCAGGATTTCAGCTTTAGTCGTTCCATTACTGATTACGATAGTATTCCGTCTGCGGTGGCTCTTTACCGCCGGCTACTTTCTGGACAGCCTGACGGGTCGGTAACGATTGTTTCCACCGGGTTTTTTACCAATCTTGCCGCGCTGCTTGATTCCGGGACGGACGAGTTTTCTCCGCTTTCGGGGCGTGAGCTGATTGCAAGGAAGGTCAGGCAAGTGTCGGCAATGGCAGGGAATGTCTCATGGGAGGATGGACGGGACATATTTACGGAATACAATGTCCATCGTGATATCGCCTCCGCAAAGAAGTTTTTTGCAGAATGCCCGGTTCCTATAGTAGTGTCTCCGTTTGAACTTGGAGTTGAAATCTGCTATCCTGCAGCCGAGATTGAGGCGAATCTCGGATTTGACTCTCCAAATCCTGTCGTAGAAGCATATAAGGCCTATATGCCGATGCCTTACGACCGACCGACATGGGACCTTACATCCGTGGTCTATGCCGTCGAGGGCTATAGGTATTTCACCGGGCACACTCGTGGCACCATCACCATTGATGAGGCCGGTCTCTCCCGCTTTGTCCCGTCTCTTGATGGAAATCATGTCGTGCTGCGTGTGGCTTCAGAATCGAGGCATGTCTTCCTTCGTCACCTTGTTGACCTGACGGTTTCTCACACCTCTAAGAAAAATTGAAAATGAAAAGATTGTTTGTTTGCCCGGCAGTGATTCTGCTGGCCTTGGCTGTTTGCTGTAGGTCTGCGGCAGTGGAGGATAACGGTGAGAGGACTGCAGTGATGACTGCCCGTAAGATACTTACGCTGGCGGATGAGGTGACTTTGACGTTCAAGGTTCTTGACGGCAAATATTCCCAAGCATCGGTTCTTGAGGATGTGGCATTCACTGCCAAGGCTTATCCTAAGGCACTTGCGGCATACGAGAATGAAAATGGCGCGTCCGTCGTGATGATGCCGGAAGATTGCTACAGCATAGGGACTGTAGTGGTCAGGAAAATGGAGACTTCCGGAGAGATAGTTGTCCGCATTGACCAGAAAAAGCTGCGCGAACTGTCTTCCGCAAAGGCTTTTCTCCTTCCTCTAAAACTCGAATCGAACAACCCGGCGATGAAGTTACGGGACTATGCCTATGTAGTCGTTCCGGCCTTGGGCGGTTCGGATGAATGTGTGAGGGCTGTGCTTCCATCGGCCGAGGGATATGCCGACATCTACTATTCCGACGCTAAGGACAACACCGACTGCATTGTCTATTTCCCTGGAGGCGGATTCGCTAATCATACTCCCGGCTGTATAAGCCAGATTGTCGATTACTGCAAAGGAAAGGGAATTACTCTTGCGATTGTCATGTATCGCTTGCCGAATCGCGACCGCCGGAGGACAATGACCGACTGTGAGAACGCCATCGAAATGATGCTTACAGGAAAGGCTATGCTCGGCGGATATTCGAAACTCGGGGTGATGGGCGAGTCTGCGGGAGGCTATCTGGCTGCACTTATGTCGGCTATGCATCCAAAGAAAATAGATTTTCAGATTGACTGCTACCCAGTCATATCAATGGATCCGGGCAAGACTCACACCGGTTCGATGACAATGTTTCTCGGAACAGCGTATCCTTCGCAGGAACTGATTGATACATATTCAGTTGAAAAGCGCGTGACTTCGGCCACACCTCCGGCGTACGTCGCATATTCTATCGATGATGATATCGTGAAGCCGAACGAAAATAGCCACGCATATTGCGAGGCTCTGAGGAAAGCAGGCGTTCCCGTCAAGGAGATACCGCATGAGACAGGTGGTCATCATTGGGGCCAATGGCAGGATTTTCCGGCTTCGATGTTCGAGTGGATTGCATCGTTTCATGCAGAGTAATTGCTGCGTCTATGGTGCATAATTGCCGGACCGGATTGCAAAATATGTCGTGAATGGTTAGATTTGTGTGAAAATATCGTATATATAATATTTGTTACATAGATTTGTTTCAAATGAAAATTAGACACATCCTATTTTGCGCGACGGCTCTATTCTCCGCATTTCTCTATTCTGCTAATGGCAATGTGATTTCAATGACGCCGGATAGCGACCATCGTCCCTCCGCTAAGATTACGGAGTTCAGACCCGGAGAGTTGTGGAAAGACACTGATGGTGTGGCAATAAACGCGCATGGAGGCGGAATCATGTTCCACGGAGGAAAGTATTGGTGGTACGGTGAGTACAAGACGGAGGGGGAGACCGGCAATCTGGCTCAAGTGGGAGTCAGCTGTTATTCTTCTACTGATCTCTACAACTGGAAGAATGAGGGCATAGCATTGGCCGTAAGCGATGAACCCGGTTCCGACATTGAACGGGGCTGCATTCTTGAACGTCCGAAGGTCATCTATAATGCCCTTACGGGCAAGTTCGTGATGTGGTTCCATCTGGAGTTGAAGGGAAGCGGATATTCAAGCGCACGCAGTGGAATTGCAGTAGCGGATAGGCCGGAAGGCCCTTTTTCCTTTGTACGCAGCACCAGAGCTGTTCCAGGCAAATGGCCGTTCAACAAGGACGAGTTCCCTGATGAAAAGGGCTTTCTTGCCAGAGATTTCGAGTCTGGGCAAATGTCCCGTGATATGACCCTATTTGTCGATGACGACGGCAAGGCATATCAGCTGTCCGCCTCGGAGGACAACTGGACGCTGCATATAGCTGAACTGACGGATGACTATTTGGACTACACCGGAAAATATGTGCGCGTGTTCCCGGATCGTCTCATGGAGGCTCCGGCTATATTCAAAAAGGACGGAACCTACTATTTTATGGGGTCGGGATGCACGGGATGGGCTCCCAATGCGGCACGTAGTGCGTCCGCGCCGTCAATCTGGGGACCATGGACTGAACTCGGAAACCCGTGCGAGGGAGAAGGCTCTGAGCTGACTTTCAATTCCCAGAGCACCTTCATACTGCCGGTTGCCGGCAAGGCGAACACCTTCATCTATATGGGCGATAGATGGAATCCGAAGAATGCCATTGACGGGCGCTACGTTTGGCTACCGATTGAATTTGACGGTGACCGTTTCAAAATTCGCTGGCGTGACAGCTGGGGATTTTAATGTTTCTTAAAACGAACTTCCGCCGATGAAGCCGCGGAGGAGGGATGTGGCAGGGACATCCTTGTCGGAGACAGGGTGGAAGTAGTAGAGAAAGCGGAGGAGGCGGTGAGCCTCGCTGTACTCCGGACAGTTCTTTGGGATTGTCCGGAGAATTTGTTCCGCGTGGGGGCGAAGGACAGCGAACTCCACGAGGTAAGCGGAGTTGAACAGCACATCGGCGTTTTCTTGAAACGGATAGATCCACTTCACCTCGGCGCGGCGCACGTTCGGCCAGTTGCTGATGGTCTCCTGCGGGCTGAACGCGCCCTTGTTGTAGTCGCGGACGATGCGGCGGAGGAGGCGGTTGTCGCTGGTCGGGATGCAGTTGTGGTCGTCGATAGAGATGCTGGTGATGGTGTTGATGAAGATGCTGAACTTGCTATCTGCCGGAACTTGGTCGGTCAGACGCGGGTTAAGAGCGTGGATTCCCTCAACGAGGAGCACCGTGTCAGATTCGAGCTTTAGAGTCTTGCCGTTGTACTCGCGGATTCCAGTCACGAAGTTGTATTCTGGCACCTGCACCGTCTCGCCGGCGAGAAGCTTTAGGATGTCCTTTTGGAGGGCTACATGATCGACGGTGTCGAAGTTATCGAAGTCGTAGTTGCCATCGGGTAGCTTCGGGGTGTCGAGACGGTTTACGAAATAATCATCAGTGGAGAATGAAATCGGGTGCAGTCCGCAGGCCTTGAGCTGGACGCTGAGCCGCTTGCAGAATGTGGTCTTTCCGCTGCTTGTGGGCCCCGTGATGAGAACGAGCCTGACAGGTGAGGCGGCGTGGAAGCGCCTGTCGATTTCTTCGGCAATCTGTACTATCTTCTTTTCCTGGAGTGCTTCTGCAACCTGAATCAGTTCGCTTGCCTTGCCCTTTTGGCAGGCGATGTTCACATCACCTACGCTGTCGAGCTTCATCAGAGCATTCCAATGGATGTTCTCTGCGAACACGTCAAATGTCTTTGGCTGCTCAAAGAACGGTGCGAGTTGCTCCGGGTGGTGGCGGTCAGGCACGCGCAGAAGCATTCCACTGCGGTATCGTTCAAGTTCCCACACATCGAGATAGCCGGACGACGGAACAAGCGTGTCATAGTAGTAGTCGGCGCTGCCTCCAAGGGTGTAGTAGTCCACATAGACCGGTCTCGTGGTGCCGATCAGTTTCGTGACATCGGAGCGTCCGTCCCTCGCGAAAACGGACGTTGCTTCATCCGCCTGCACCTCCTGTCTGTAGAACGGCAGGTTTTCCTTCACGATTTCGCGCATCCTTTTACGGATTCTCGCCACGTCATCCGCGTCTGTTCCGAAGCCGTCGGGCTTTATGAGCGAGCAGAAATATCCCTTTGAAATCGGGCGGCGCATATAAATCCTGCATTCTGGGAATACGTCCCTCGCGGCCTTGCTCAGCAGAAAGCAGAGCGAACGGCAGTAGGCGCTGCGGCCGCTATAGGTGCGGTAGTCGAGAAATTCGATGTCCTTATTGTTGTAGAGCCTGAACCGAAGCCCTTGGACGACATTGTTGACCTTTGCCGCGACGATGGGGTAGGGTTTGTCGAAATTGAACTCATTGACCGCATCAAGCAGGGTGGTTCCCTCTGGAAATTCCCTGAATGTGCCGGTGTTCCTGCAGAATACCTTGACCATTTATATATTACGTTAAAGACTTTGCCGTGCCGGAGCGGATATTTCCGAAAAAATCGACTCCTCCGCTCATTTCCTTCGCAAAAATAGGAAAAATTATGCTAACTTTGCATCTCAGAACTGAAGAAGCCGATATTTTTATATTTCGAATCAGATCGGCCTCGGATGAATCCAAACTTTAAACATATTATAATGAGTACAGTCCACATTATCGACCACCCGATGATTCAGCACAAGCTGAGCATCATGCGTGACAAGAACACAGGTTCAAAGGATTTCAGACAGCTTCTGACGGAAATTTCACTTTTCATGGGTTATGAGGTCACCCGCGACCTTCCGCTCGACTACAAGGAGATAGAGACGCCTATCTGTAAGATGAAGGCACCGAAGGTTTCCGGTCGCAAGCTTGCGATTGTCCCTATCCTTCGTGCCGGAATGGGTATGCTCGAAGGTATGCTCACACTTATACCTGTAGCAAAGGTCGGACACATCGGATTGTACCGCAATGAGGAGACACACGAGCCTGTGGAGTATTTCTGCAAACTCCCTGAGGACATCCAGCAGAGGCTTGTCATCGTGACAGACCCTATGCTCGCTACGGGCGGAAGTTCCATCGACGCGCTGACGCTCCTAAAGAAGCACGGTTGCGCAAATATCCGCCTTATGTGCCTTGTCGCTGCTCCGGAAGGTCTTGCAAAGGTGCAGGAGGCTCATCCTGATGTCGATATCTATGTCGCTGCCGTTGACGACCACCTGAATGAGAATGCCTATATCGTGCCGGGTCTGGGAGACGCAGGCGACCGTATTTTCGGAACGAAATAAAAATGGAACTTTCATTCGTTTCATACGCAGATAACGACGAAAGTCTTCTTGAAGGCTTTCGTCGTATTTATATGGACGCGTTTCCGGACATCGATGAACGCGAGCCGTACGACAACATAAAGAGGAGGATTTCTTCTTCCGATTCTCGGCCGGGCACTGTGGCTTGCCTGCTGACGGACGGAGGGAAGGTGGTCGGCGGACTTTTGTCGGACTTCTATGTTTTCAGTGAATCTTCGGCCTTTGACCTTGAGGTCATATACATTGCGGTAGATAAGGATTCCAGAAGAACCGGCTATGGTAGGAAACTGCTTACTGCGGGGCTTGAACTCTCTGCTTCAAGGCTGGAGAAACTCACTGGGATGAAACTGCGCAACATCTATTTTGAAACGGAGAATCCCTTCAAGGTAAAGAAAGAATCCTTTGATCCGATTTCAAGACTTCGCTTTTTTAGCTCACTCGGAGCGATGAGGATTCCGATAGATTACCGCCAGCCACCTCTTGATGATGCTTCCGGGTGGGCTGACAACCTGTTCCTTATGGTTTTGCCTCATCCAGGAAAAAAACTGGAACCTGCTGTAGGCGCGGAAGACCTGAAGGCCTTTCTTGCGGCTTTCTATCAGGGACTGGCCGTTTCCGATGAGTCTTGTTATGAGGCTTTTAGAAAAGAAATTGACAAGGTGGCGGAGGTTGACAAGGCGAAGAACGGCATCGTAAAGCTTGACGCTTTGTCGGAAACTCCTTCTTTCCTGATAAGTGATGTTTCTGTCCTGTCACACTATAGGATGAAGGGTTGCCGCTTCAGCGAGGAGGATGAATCCGATTTAAAGGCCTGTCCGGTGTTTGAGTCGTATGAGTGCGACCTTATGGATTATGCTCATCAGGCACGTGAGTGCAGACCATTTCGAACATATCATATAAAGTCATATAGGGATGTAAGGCTCAGCCTTCCTAAGTTTTATAGTTTCACATCTGAGGGCCATACGTTCTATCATCTGTCACATATTGACTCTATTGAAGTTGACATATCTCTGAACTGTTCTTCCCGAGGCAACGCCGTGGATGAGGATGAGCGTTATATTGTCTCACTTGCGGTGAGACCATCTGAGGGCAGCGCCTTTGATGAATTGACGCTGATAAAGCTCGTGACGATGTTCGGAAGCCGTCAGGAGAATTATTTTGCCTACCCATACAACAATTTCACGGACTTATGTGTGAATGTCGGCGATGGCGAAAGGGCGATGAGCGTCTTTGAGTTTATCGGTCATTATATGGCGGACTGCGGCGAACGCCTTAAAGAAAAGGTTTCGCTTGCGGGAGAAAAGGAAGCTGTTGTTTTCGGTAACATCAACCATATCGAAATTTGGAACAAAGCCAAGTTTGAAGAACAGGTTGCTTCTATCAGCAAGGAAGAAGTTATCGATATTATGGACGAGCTCAACGGTATAGGTATCTGATATGGAATTTTCTTTCGTTTCTCTCAGACAATCCACCAAACACTTCGGTATCGGAATATCCCTTTTTGCCGCCGGAGTCTTTAGCACCGTAGAAATCACGGGTCTGTTATGCTCTGTACGCCATGCCCGCCTCACCGATAGATAAGGTGTATCCTCGTCCAGAAATACACAATCCCATTGCAGTGCAAGAATTTCTTCCCGACGCAGACCGGAATACAAACCGAGCATAATAAACAAATATGGAGGAAGCCCCTTGACTGTATCCAGAAGCACGGCTACCTGCTGATCTGTCAATGCCTCCTTCTTTTTTGTCGGTTTTCCGCCTTTACCGGATATTCCCGCACAGGGATTGTGTTCAAGAATTTGGTTTCTCTCTGCCGCATAAAAAATGCACTTGAGTAGCATATTGACCTTATTGTATAAGCCTTCCGATTTCTTTGACAATGGAACAAGCGCCAGCCGAATATCGTCAGCGGTCACTTCTTCCATATACATCTCTCCCAGAGGTTTTATGATATAGTTTGTCATATCCCTCGTATAACCTCTGAGTGTAGACGCAGACACCTTTGCCGACTGCATCAGCAGCCACTTCTCTCCATACTCGGCTACTGTCGGGTGCTGCCGGTGAAAGATAATTTCTTCCACCTGCTTCCGGGCCTCTAACTGCTTCTCATACAATTCTTCACAAGTTGCGGCATACAAACTCAACTCTTTGCCATCTGCATCCGTAATCCTGGTTCTGTAATACTGGATTCCTTTCAATGTAATGGTCCCGTACTTCGGGATCTGTGTTTTCTTTTTTGCCATCTTTGATCGTCCCTTCTTGATAATGTGTAGTCTCCGTATCTACACTCTCTTTTTATCAGAAAGCCTCGATTTAATCAAAGATACGGCTGAGGTAAAACAAAGAGCGAGACATCCTTGCCTCGCTCCTGCTTCATTTCCTATTTGTTATTACTGTGCTGCATCCCAGCTTGCAAACGCACAGTTCATTGATCTGACCAGCTCATCTGGTCTGTTGTACTTAACCTTTGCATAAATGTCCATGGTAATCTTGCTGCTTTCATGGCCTGCCAGGTATTGAACCGTTTTGGGATCTACCGATGCATGAATGAGATTGGTAATGTAAGTATGCCGCAGCTGATGGGGTGTTACTTCAAAGTCCAGACTGTAAACCACTTTTCCGTTATGAGCAGCCTTTTCTCCCAAGACAGGTGTGACAGTATGCTTTACTCTTTTTCCATCTTCATACCGATAATAGCTCCGCTCCTTGACTGTCCTCGTAACAATATACTGCCAAAGTCGCTTAAACTGCGTGTAGGACAGCGGTTCGCCGTCCCGGTTTGAAACCACATACTCCGAAGTCGAAGTTTCCTTTGCTGCTTTCAAACACTCAGCCAAGCAAACAGGAAGGGGGATATTTCTCTCCGCAGCCTTGGTTTTCAATTCATCCGAAATCACCGGTCTGTTATGTTCGGTGTGCCATGCCCGTCTTACCGTCAGATATGGAGTATCTGTATCCAGATATACTGAATCCCATTGCAGAGCAAGAATTTCTTCCCGGCGTAGCCCTGCATATAAACCAATCATGACAAAGACATAAGGCGGCAAATCTCGGATAGCATCCAAAAGGCGTGCTGCCTGTTCATCTGTCAAAGCCTGACGATCCTCTTGTGGAACACCGCCACCTTTTGTCGTGAGATAAATCGTCGGGTTATGGTCAATGATCCTGCTTTCCATCGCTGCGCGAAAGATAGATTTGTAAAGGATTACCACAGATTTATAAACCGATGCAGATTTTTTGGAAACCGGAACAAGGGCAAGCTGAATATCATCCAGGCTAACCTCACCCATCCGTTTATCTCCCAATTCCGCTATAATATGCCGCCTGACCTTTGAGGTGTAATCCGTCAAAGTAGTAGCTCGTACATGAACCGACTGCATCAGCAGCCACTTTTCACAATACTCTGCAACTGTGGGCGTTTTCCGATGAAAAGTGGCATTCTCAATCTGTTCCAACGCAAGCGTTTCTTTGTTGTATAGTTCTTCAGGTGTTTTTGCGTAGATAGCTACGAGCTTACCATTCGCGTCTTTGATTCTGGTCCTATAATATAGGACACCTCTTTTCATAACTGTGCCATATTGAGGAATTATTGTTTGCCGTTTGGCCAATTCCGTCACCTCCTAAGAATAGACTCCAGCGCTGTATCTATGTTTTATCAGACCATTATGATTTCGACAAGGATACGGACCGGCTCACACTCCAGCTCTGCGAGGTTTACGATAAGTTGCGTTCTTTTCTGCTGGCTTTGCTCTGTGGGTGCATTTTGCGATATACTCCTGAAGGCCCG
>OQVL01002342.1_pt1 | contig 11592 bp, 4 predicted proteins | sample 1691501 | NCBI WGS metagenome assembly OQVL01 (sample SAMN03418253, study PRJEB22391) | human gut metagenome | biome: human-gut; feature: organic feature; material: feces | host: Homo sapiens | place: Tanzania | collected 2013-01
AATGTCTTTGATTTCAGAAAAGAGCTGATTGGTGAGTACGCCGCCGCCGGTGCCGCCACGTTCTCCAGCGTGACCTGCCCCAGCACGTCCTCGACGACCGCGAGGTGGCGCGGATCCGCGCACCAGTCCACGAAGGCGGCCGACTTGCCCGGGCCGATCCCGTCAATCGCCGCGAAGGCGTCTTCGCCGCCGGTTTCATTGAAGGCGTATGTGGCCGCCGAGGGCGGAAAGGTGACGGGCAGTGTCTCCGCGAAGACGGACTTCCTCATCAACAACGACGTCGCCTCCACGTCGGGGAAGAACCGGAAGGCGAAGGAACTCGGCGTGCCGGTCATCTCCGAAGACGAGTTCATCGCCCGCTTCGGCTCGTAGGGGGACGCAGGCGGGAACGGCTGGCGGACATCGTTTCGTCCAAAGCGGACAGTTCTATTCAAGTCTGGGGTAGGCAAATGAAGAATGTCTTTGATTTCAGAAAAGAGCTGATTGGTGAGTACGCGAAGTTTTCGACGAGCTTTGCAAAGCCTTCGGCCGACGACATCGCCGCTCGGCTCAAAGAAGAATACGGCAGCGGGCGCTATTGGCGCGAGCCACTTATCCAGATCAACCCGAACTATGAGAAGGACAAGACGGTCAATGAGCTCGCCGCCGCCGGCGTGTTGACTGCGGAATGTGCCGCGATTTTCCAGCTCTTCAAACAAGAGGTGAAGAACGGCGTTGCTGGATTCACGAAACAGCCTCTCCGTCTCTACAAGCATCAGAGACAGGCGATTTCCCATGTCCAGCATGGCGAGAGCTACGTGGTCACGACGGGCACGGGGTCTGGCAAGTCGCTCTGCTTCTTCATCCCTATCGTCAACCGCATCATCGAGGAGAAGAAGTCTGACCCGACGCCCCGAACTCGTGCCATCATCGTCTATCCGATGAATGCGCTTGCAAACAGCCAGCGCGAGGAGATGCGTAAGTTTCTCTGCGACTATGCCGAAGGGGCCGAGCCTGTCTCGATCTGCCGCTACACGGGTCAGGAGAGCGAGGAAGATCGCAAGCGAATCCGCGAGAACCCGCCGGACATCCTTCTGACGAACTACATGATGCTTGACCTCATCCTCACGCGCCACACGGAGGATCGTCAGGTGGTGAAGAACTGCCAGGGGCTTGAGTTCCTCGTCCTTGACGAGCTGCACACATATCGCGGGCGGCAGGGCGCGGACGTGGCGATGCTCGTCAGGCGTCTCCGCGCCCAGCTCAACGCCGACAACCTTCTTTGCGTGGGAACTTCTGCGACAATGGCGGGCGTCGGGCAGTCCGCCGACAAACACAAGGCCATTGCCGAAGTGGCGAGCCGCATCTTCGACGCGCCCATCACCGAGCATTGCGTGGTGGACGAGACCTTGGAGTATGTGACTGACAAGAACATCTCAAACGCCGAGATGCTTTCCAATCTTCCGGCGCGCGTGTCAGCTTCGTCTTATGACTGGTCCGATCTGGATGCATTCAAGGAAGATCCTTTTGCCGTCTGGATCGAGCGAACGCTGGGTATCGAGGACAAGGTCGGGCACCTTGAACGCGCCACGCCGATTACATCGCACGATGCAGCCGAAAAGCTTGCCGCAGCATGCCATATCGGGAAAGAAGCGGCGCGAGAGGCTATCGTTCGGTTCTTGGTCTCCATGCAGCAGAAGGACTGGGGCTTGGGCGATAAAAACAAGGCGCCGTTCGCCTTCAAGCTCCATCAGTTCATCAGCGGCCCCGGCGTGGTGATGACGACTCTCGAGAAACGTGGCGAACGTGTTGTCACGCTCGACGAGCAGCGTTTTGCGCCTGGTCGCCAAGACGAGGGCGTTTTGCTTTTTCGGACGTATTTCTGCCGCGAATGCGGTCGGGAGTACATTCCCGTGTGGATTGACGACAAAAATGGGAGGGTCCTTCCCCGCAAGCTCGACGATACCCAGCCCGATTCCACGAAGAAGGATGTTCGCTATGGCTTCCTCACGCCGGTTGACGGGTTGCCTGACGGACTTGAAACGCCATCCCTCAACGACAGCGTTCCTGACAAGGCCTATCCGGACGAATGCTTTACCTTTTCCCATGATGATCAGAGGCTTAAGGACGGTTTCGCCAAGGATGGCGCGCGCCCGATAGCCGTCTCCTTGTCGTCGCAGGGAAAATTCGCCGCCAACACCGCGCCGACACATTGGCTGTGGCGCGGACACTACCGACTTTGCCTTGAATGCAAGGACGTCAATTCGGCAAACGGAAGGGATGCGAATCGACTTGCCGGCATTTCGGGCGAAGGCCGTTCAACGGCGACTACGATCATCACCCTCGAGGCGCTGAGGCTGATGTTCGCCGAACAGTCCGCTGTAGGGAAAGACGACTTCAGGAAGCTTCTCGGCTTTGCCGACAATCGTCAGGACTGTGCGCTTCAGTCTGGACACTTCAACGAGTTTGTCCTTCTCACGACGCTCCGTTCGGCGCTTCTCAAGGCGCTTGAGGAGTCTCCGGACGGCATCGGAGCTGAGGAAATCGCAGATCGTGTCTTCAAGGCTCTCTCGTTCAACCTCGACGTCCCTTCTGTCAAGCGCGAATACCTCGCCGATCCGGGGCTGTTTGGACCTGCGCTCGCGAAGGCGCGGGAGAAGGTGAAGTTCTACCTTGGCTATCGTCTTTTCGAGGATCTCGGCCGTGAATGGCGCTACCGCAACCCCAATCTGGAGCAGCTTGGGCTGCTTGCCTTTGACTTCCTTGGCCTTGATGAACTCATTTCCCACGCAGAGGTGTGGAATCTGTCTTCGGGCATCTTCAGGGGACTTGAAGGCGGACATGCCCTCTTCCTTTCGCTCCCGCCAGGGAACAAGCGCAAGTTCGTCATCGCCGTCCTTACGGCACTTCGGAAGCTGAAGAGCATTTCCAGCAAATATTTCAACGAGGCAGAGCAGGGAACGAAGTGCGACGTGCAGGATTCGGAAGGGAACACGGTTATTCTCGACAGGTGGTGCCTGCGGAGCGCTCGCCCGCTCGTTCACGAGAAGTCAACGCTTATTTACTACAACAAGGACGATATTGACGCCAACACGGAGCAGAGTTCGATCAAGAAGAAGGTGGATGAAGGTGCTGCGTTCAAAGCAAGCGCACAGACGGCGTTCTTCCGGTCAATCGAGATGAACGATCTCTGGGCTGGAACGTCCTACGCATCTCCAAATGGCAGCAGGTTTGTCGGAGACAGACGTCACCTCATGGAGGCCGTACAGGCCGTTGTGCTGGCCGCGTCCAAGGCCGGGATTACCGTAGCCCATGCCGTCGGCAAGCCAAGGGACGAGAATGGCAACGAAGTCGAGGGCGTGAACGTCGTGGAGTGTTCGCTCACCGGCGACGCAATCATCTGGAAACTTTCCGCGCCGTCCGACGAGAGCAAGATCAACGGATATTTTCTTCAGCTGTACAAGAATGTCGCCGCAATTCTCGGCACCTCGCTGGAAGAGCCGTTCCATTCATTCGAGTCGCACGAGCACACCGCACAGGTGGAGGGCGATCTGCGGCGTCTCCTTGAACAGCGTTTCCGTTTCGGGGCTCGCGACAAGAGCGACTACAAGAAGGATGGCAACAAGGGCGACCTCAAGAAACTGCCCGTGCTCTACTGCTCTCCTACGATGGAGCTTGGCGTGGACATTTCAGCCCTCGACCTCGTGTACATGCGCAACGTGCCGCCGACCCCTGCGAACTACGCCCAGCGCGCAGGGCGCGCGGGTCGCAGCGGACAGGCCGCCCTCGCCGTCACCTACTGCGCGTCGCAAAGCCCGCACGACCAGTGGTTCTACAACCACGTCTCGGAAATGGTGAGCGGCTCCGTGATGGTGCCCGCCATCGACCTCTCGAACAAGGACCTCTACGACAGCCACATGCATGCGGTCTGGCTTTCGTGTGTGGACGTCAAGCTTCCGTTCGGCATCTACCAGCTCCTGGAAAAGGAACCGGAGGACAATCCTTCCCTTGCGCTTTTGGAGGAGTTCAGGACGCCTTTCACCGCCCCGTCAGTCCTTGCCCAGGCCTGCGCCGTCGCAGGGAAGATCACGAACAAGCTTGCCGCCCAGGGCGAGTTGACGCCCGAGAAGGCGCCGTGGTTCAACGCTTCCTACCTCCATTCGCTGATCAACGGATCGTGTCAGGCGTTCGATGCCGCGCTTGAGCGCTGGCGGACGCTCTACAAGGCGACGAAACTCCAGCAGAAAGAGGCAAACCGCATCGTGGAGACCTCTCCGAATAAGAAGGAGCGCGAGATCGCGCTCGGTGTCGCGACGGACGCCTTGGAGCAGATCAACGTCCTTGAAGCGTCACAGAAGGAGAACTCGGACTTCTACCTCTACCGCTACCTCGCAAGCCAAGGGTTCTTGCCCGGCTACAGCTTCCCGAAGCTGCCGCTGATCGCGTGGCTCTCGAAGCGGCAGTATGTCCGTGCTGGCGCGGCGGCAGCCGGAACGAATCGCGGCACGATGATTGCCCGCCCGCGCTTCCTCGCACTCACCGAATTCGGCCCGCGTTCGCTCATCTACCATGAAGGGGCGATGTACCGCGTCACGAAGGTCAAGCTGAAGTCGAGCGAGCTGACGCATGTGGCGGCCAACGGACGCCTCATGACGATGAAAGGCTATGTCTGCTCGGAATGCGGATGCGCCATGTTCAACCTCGACAAGCCGTCCGAGCCGCCCATGTACAGCGTCTGCCCCTCGTGCCATGAGCCGATTGACTTCTCGAAATCACTCATCCAAGACCTCTACGGCGTCGAGACCGTCGAAGCCCGCGAAGCCGCACGAATCACCGTGATGGACGAAGAGCGCCAGCGGCAGGGGTTTGAGACTCTCACCACCTACAGCATGCCGAAGGGCCCCGCAGACGCGCGAAAAGACGCCGAGATAACGATGGACGAGGGACTTCCCACCAAGCTCACGTATGTTCCGGCTGCGACGATCTGGAAAATCAACTTGGGACTTCGCCGAAGGGCAAATCCCGAAGAGCGTGGCTTCTGGATTAATCCGTACACGGGGCTATGGAGCAAGCGCGACGACGACGAGGGGGGGGAGGAGCCGCAAGACCCGAATGCTGCCGTCAAAAAGGAAGTGCGTATCGTTCCGTTTGTGCGCGACACGAAGAACATGCTCGTGGTCGAGCCTCCGCATGAGATCGTCGAGAACCAGGAAGCCATGTCGACATTCCGCGCCGCGCTGCAGCGCGGCATCGAGCGCGTGTTCCAGCTGGAATCGTCCGAACTTGCCGCCGAGTATCTGCCCAACGGCGACGCGCCTTCCCGGATTCTCCTCTATGAGGCGTCCGAGGGCGGGTCGGGCGTCTTGAGCCGCCTCGTGGACGAAACGCAACGCGAAGTCTGCTTCCGTGAAATCGCGAAGAAGGCACTTGAGGTGATGCACTATCGTCTCAACTGCGCATCCGGCGATTATGAGGAAGTCGAGAACGTCACATGCCAGGCGGGATGCTACGAGTGCCTGCTCTCGTACTACAACCAGACGGAACACGAATTCATCAACAGGCGTAACGCCAGCGTCAAAAGCTATCTGGCGAAATTGGCGAATCTCGCCCCGAATGCCATAACCACGGTGAACGTGGCTGCCGTGTCGCCGGTCGACGTTGCAAGCACGCCGTTCCTTCGGGAGCTCCAGAAGCGTCGGCTGAAATTCCCGCAGCACCTTGGCAAGACCGTCGGCGAAGGCGAAGATGCCTTTACGATAGACGCGCTCTACGATAAGAAGAACACCATCGTAACCTATTCCCCACCATCGCAGCGGCTTTCCGCGTATGCGGCCGAACAGGGATTCGACATTCTCGAGTTTCCGTCAGAGGAATCGCAGTACGACGCCTTCTTCGCCGACAACGAAAATCTATTCAAGGACTGAACATGGCTGAAGCAGCATACTCCATAGGTTCGATTGTAAGGGCGCGCTCCCGCGAGTGGATCGTGCAGAGCGGCTCCTCGCCCCGGCGTCTCAAACTTCGTCCTCTGTCCGGCTCCGACATGGACGAGACGGTAATCGTTCCGATGCTTGAGCCCGAGCCGCCGACATCGGCCTCGTTCGCGCCGCCCGATCCGACGAAACTCGGCAATGCCGCCCAGGCGGAACTGATGCGCGACGCGCTTCGCATGAAGCTCAGGAGCGGCGCGGGGCCGTTCCGCTCATTCGGCAACCTCGGCGTCTCGCCGCGTCCCTACCAGCTCGTGCCGCTTCTCATGGCGCTCAAGATGCCCGTCACACGGCTCCTCGTGGCCGACGACGTGGGTATCGGCAAGACCATCGAGGCCTCGCTTGTCGTGCGTGAGCTTTTTGATCGCGGCGAAATCTCTCGTTTTGCCGTCCTCTGCCCGCCGCACCTCGTTGACCAGTGGACGAGCGAGCTGAAGCGCCACTTCCACTTCAGCGCCGTCGCACTCACGGGACGCACGGTCACGCGCCTTGAACGCGACATCCCCGCCGGCGAGTCGATCTTCGACCACTACAAGGCCGTCGTCATCAGCCTCGACTACATCAAGAGCGAGAAGCATCGGGACAACTTCCTGAGTGCCGCGCCCGAGTTCATCGTTGTGGATGAGGCGCACACCTGCTCCCACGGCGGCGTCGGCACGCAGTACCGCTATGATCTTGTTCGCAAGCTTGCTGCGGACTCGTCCCGCCACATGCTCCTCCTCACGGCTACGCCACATTCCGGCGACCGCGAGGCGTTCTACCGGCTGATCGCCCTCCTCAGGCCGGAATTCCATGCGCTCATGGAAGAGCGCAAAGACGACAAGGAACTCCGCGCCGAGCTTGGGCGCCACTTCGTGCAGCGCCACCGCATCGACATCGAAAACGACTGGGGCGGGACGTCGATCTTCCCACAGCGCCTGACGAAGGAGGTGGACTACCCCCTCACGCCCGACTGGTCTTCGTACTTGAAACTCATCTACGAGCATTGCCAGGAACTTGCACGGCGCGCCTCCGAGCAGGGCGTTCACGCTACATTCTACGGCTACACGGCCCTTGCGCTTCTCCGCTGCGCGTCGTCGTCGCCCGCCGCCGCCGCCAAGGCTTTTCAGAACCGTCTCGACCGCCTTGCCTCGGACGATGATCCGCCAGCAGACGAGGGGGACGACGATTCCCTCCCTAACCTCGTCGGCTTTGAAGATGCCGCCGATCTTCGCGAGCTGAAGCGCCTCGCGACGGAACTTGAGGACGCCGCAGACCCCAAGCTTGCCGAGCTGGACAAAACGCTGGACGACCTCTTCAAGGGCAAGGAACCGTTCCATCCCGTCGTGTTCTGCTCCTACATCGAAACGGCCAGATATGTGGCTGAGCATCTGAAGAAACGCTATTCGCCCAAGGGATTCGACGTCCGTGCCGTCACGGGCGAAATCGCCTCCGCCGACCGCGAGCTTGTCGTGGACGAACTCGCGGAGTCGGAAAAGCGCATCCTCGTGGCGACCGACTGCCTCTCCGAGGGCATCAACCTCCAGCACGGCTTCGATGCGGTCATACACTACGACATGGTCTGGAACCCCACTCGCCACGAACAGCGCGAAGGGCGCGTGGATCGCTACGGACAGCCCCGTCCGAAAGTCAAGTGCGCCATGCTTTACAGCCACGAAAATCCCGTTGATGGAATTGTCCTCAACGTGATCGTGCGCAAGGCACAGGAGATCCGCAGGGAACTTGGCGTGACCGTGCCGGTCCCGGCGGACGACGCCCGCATCAACGCCGCGATTCTCCAGGCATTCCTTCTGAAGAAGAAGCCCAACGGGCAGCAGATGGATTTCATGGACGATCTCTTTGCCGGAAGTCCGGAACTGAAGGCGCTTGATGATGTCTGGACAGACGCCAGAGAGAGCGAGAAGAAGAATCGCACCATCTTCGCCCAGAAAGGACTCAAGCCCGCAGATGTCGCCCCCGAGCTGGAGAAGACGACGGCCGTTCTCGGCGCGGAGTCCGATGTGGCGCGTTTCGTTTCCAATGCCCTTGCCGCTCTTGATGCGCCGCTGGGGGGGCAGGACGGAATCTACACATTCTCGCCTCATCTTCTGGATAAGGCCATCCGCGAACGCCTGGAAGAAGCGGGCGTCGCCGTGGCGAAGCCGCGCAAGATCGCCTTCTCGCAATCCGCCGCCGACGGACATCCCGGCGTGGAGTTCATCCCGCGTACCCATCCGCTCGCTTCGGTGCTGGCCGACGGCACGCTCGAAAGCGCCCTCGCGGACGAGCCTTCCGGCAAGGTGCTGGCCGCGCGCGCATCCGTCTTTCGCACGAAGGATGTCAAAGCCAAGACCGTTCTTGCCGTTCTCCGTCTTCGCCATCAGCTCAAGCGCACGAAGGGTGGCGAGGAGTGCACGATGATCGGAGAAGAGACCGTCTCCCTCGTCTCTACCGGCACATCCGCCTTTACTTTAGCCGACAAATGCCCTGCATCGCCGAAACCGTCTGGCGACCTCTCGTCTTCCGCAGCGGAAAAACAGATCAAGGACGCCCTGACGAAGCTTTCCGGTTCCGAATCAGATCTGGCCTCCATCGCAAAGGCGCGTGCCGATGCTCTCCTCGCCGATCACCGCCGCGTCCGCGACGCCTCCGGCGACAAGGGCGCCTACTCCGTAAGCCCCGTCCTTCCCCCGGACATCATGGGTGTGTATGTCTACCTGCCGGAGTTTAATGCATAGTGGTTGCAGTTGAAGAGGAGGCGACCAATGAAACTTGAAGGATTTGACAAATACTACGAGGCGCCGGAACCCGGGCGACGCGAACGGGCATACGGCTGGGCGACGGCCATCGGCCTTCAGGATGTTGATGGCCTCAGGCCTTCGCAATACCTTATCGACACGGCGAAGAGAAATATTGAAGGCGAGATTTCCGCAGATGAGGCGCGGCGTCTTGTCGATGAATACTACGCGACCAAACTCGGCCATGACGAACCGGAGGATGCAGAGGAAGCCGACAAAGTGTCTGCACGGATGATTTCCATAATCAATACGCCGGGATTCCGGCTTTCGCCAGAGTATTATCTTGGTCTTCACAAGAAGATATTCGATGGCGTATTTCATCATGCCGGCACGATTCGCGACGTTGAATTGACGAAGCGCGAATGGGTGCTCAACGGAGACACCGTGGAATACGAACTTTCCTGCATGATCGAAAAGTCCCTCGCTTATGATTTCGACAACGAGAAGAAATTCAAGTACAAGGGGCTCTCCGAAGATGCGTTTGTCGAGCATTTCGCCTCGTTCATCTCCGGAGTTTGGCAGATACATCCCTTCCGCGAAGGCAACACGCGAACGGTAGCTCTATTTGCGATAAAATACCTAAAGGCGATGCGGCACGACGTGACGAACGACCTGTTCGCCAAGAAGTCGTGGTACTTTCGGAACGCTCTCGTGAGGGCGAACTATTCCAACATCAGGCTCAACGTCGATAAGACGCAGTTGCCGCTTGAAGAGTTTTTTAAAGTGCTTATATACGGCGATGAAATAGAGCTTCACAATCGCTTTTTGCGGATTGGACAGGAATACGGCACTGCGGCGGGAGAAGCGGCAACAGATTTGCACCGACGCGATATCGGGATAAATGACGGTATAAATCGCACTAATGTCGTAGTAAGTGACGTAATAAATAATCCTGATGTCGTAGTAAATGACGGTGTGAAAGGACGAGATGTCGTAGTAAATGTCGTAGTAAATGGCGAAACAGCATTGTCGGTTGCCGAAGAGCGAGCAATCAATGGACTGTTGAGAAATCCCCGTCTTACAGCATCGGCGCTTGCCGTTTTGTTGGAGACATCACCCCGTCAGGCTCAACGCATTATCGCATCGCTAAAGAGGAAAGTCGGTTTGAAGCGGCGTGGGGCAGACAAGAACGGCGAATGGTATTTTGAATCAGGAGTTTCAGAACAATGAAACATCACTCCATCCTCTCCGTAGAGACCTTCACGCTCGAAGGGACACTCTTCGCGCCCGACCTTCTCGACCGCCTCTTCAAGGGCGAACTGGATCGCGACTATCCTTTTGGCGTTCCCGCAGGGATGAGCGCCGCCGACGAATACGGACGCGCCTTCCGCATTGCCGTCGCCGCGTGGAAGCAGTACCGGCTTCGCCGCGAGAAGAACCCGCAAGCCGCCGAGCGGAAATTCCTTGTCTCCCTCTTCCATGACGCCCTCGGCTATGACCTGTCCGAAAAGCCGGAAGACTTCGTGCCGTTCCGTCTTGCGGGTGAAGGAACCGTTCCGATTTTCTACTCGTGGTACGAGGACGGGTTCGACGAAACCGCTTCTCGCTTTTCCGGCGACGGTCTCTCCCGCCGCAAGCGTTCGGTCACCCAGTATGTGCAGGAATGGCTGAACGCCAAGGACGACCACCTTTGGGCCATTGTCACGAACGCTCGCTTGATCCGGCTTCTTCGTGACAACAATTCCCTCACGCGCCCGTCTTATGTCGAGTTCGACCTTGAGCGCATTCTTTCCGAGGAGCGCTATCCAGATTTCGTCTTCCTTTGGCGGCTTCTCTACCATGACCGCGTGGGCGCGGCTCCCTCCGGCAACGATTCCGTGTGGGAGAAGATGCGTCAGCGTGGCGAGAGCGAGGGTGTGCGCGTGTTCAACGACCTTCGGGACGGCGTCATCCGCGCCTTGCAGATTCTCGGCAACGCATTCCTGAAGAATACGCGCAACGAGAAGCTGCGCGGCGCGTTCGACTCCGGCATGATCACGGATCAGGCGTACTTTCAGGAGCTTCTTCTCGTTGCCTACCGCTTCCTCTTCCTCTACGTGGCGGAAGAGCGCAAGTCGCTGCTCTTCCCCTCGCCCGATTCGCCGTCGGACGCCGGCGAGACATACGAGGCCGGCTATTCGCTCCACCGCCTCATCCGTCGCGCATTCCGCGCATCGGCATACGACCGTCACATCGACCTCTACGAAAGCGTGAAGATCGTATTCGCCGCGCTCGACCACGGAGAGAAGGAGCTTGCCCTCCCTGCGCTCGGCGGACTCTTTCGCAAGGATCGGCTCAACTGGCTGAACGGATGCGTCCTCGACAACCGCGTGCTTCTTGAAGTGACGCGCGCTCTCCGCTGGACGCAGATGAACGGCGCGTACCAGCTCGTCGATTACCGCAACCTCGGCGCGGAGGAGCTGGGCTCCGTGTACGAATCGCTCCTCGAACTCGTGCCCACGGTCTCGCGTCAGGAGCGCACCTTCGGCTTCGTGGGCATCACGGAGGAAGGTCTCACCGCCGGCAACGCCCGCAAGACCTCGGGCAGCTACTACACGCCCTCGTGCCTCGTGGACGAGCAGGTGACGCGCGTGGTCGATCCGCTCGTGAGGCAACGTCTCGCTGCTGCGGGCATGCCGCAACTGGCGTTGCGACGGCGTGGCGATCATCTGCGGCAAGACGCTCAACCATGAACTACCGTCATTGGCGGCGGCGCATTTGCCGTGCATGCTGATCGACAACTACTACGACGGTCCCATGTGCGGCTATATCGGCAACGCCTCCTACGACTGCACCAGGCAGATCATGCAGTACCTCCACTCCATCGGCCACCGCCGAATCTCGTCGTTGGCGCAGACCATCGCGGT
>OQVL01002344.1_pt1 | contig 11588 bp, 10 predicted proteins | sample 1691501 | NCBI WGS metagenome assembly OQVL01 (sample SAMN03418253, study PRJEB22391) | human gut metagenome | biome: human-gut; feature: organic feature; material: feces | host: Homo sapiens | place: Tanzania | collected 2013-01
GGAGTGGAATTCCATGAATATACCAAGGGTGGAAACATCAGCCACTGCATCGTCCGCGACATCGGCGGCAACGGCATATTGGCAGGCAGCTTCGGTCCCGACACCCATGAGGCACATCTGCCATACAATCCTTCAGACTCGCGCATTATCTGCACCGGACTGACAATCGACAACAACCTCATCACCGACGTGACGAACGAGGACTGGGGCTGCGTAGGCATCGGAGCAGGCTACGTGCGCGGCATAAGAATCCTGCACAACGAGATTTCAGAAGTTTCCTATTCGGGCATCAGCATGGGATGGGGATGGAACCAGCAGCCATGCGCCATGGCAGACAACAGGGTGAAGGGCAACCTCATACACCACTACGCCAAACATATGTATGATACGGCCGGAATATATACCCTCGGCGCACAGCCACACTCGTTCGTGGAGGAAAACGTGGTGCGCGACATATATTCCCCGGGCTATGCCCACGACCCTAACCATTGGTTCTACCTCTACACCGACGAGGGCTCGTCGTGCATCATGGTGAGAAACAACTGGACGCCAACGGAGAAATATCTGAAGAACGCCAACGGCCCATGCAACATCTGGGAGAACAACGGCCCCGCAGTGAACGATTCCATCAAGGCGAATGCAGGAATCATGAAATGACGGAAACCGGAAACAATATAACCGGAAACAAAAAAGCTCACCCTAATGGGTGAGCCTTTTTTTATATCTATAACTACTAACGCATTAATACATAACTTTCTACCTAATCTTCTTTCATCCGTTACCCACGAGCCTGTTGCTGTATTTACAGCAAACAGGGGTGACTAACACAAATCAAACAACTAAATCTTTACCTTAAATCTATTAAACTTACTTATCAATCAAAACCAAGGTCGATCACGACCTGCAATCAATAATACAAATTCTCAAACTTTTATTACTTTTTTGACTTCTGGACCGTTTCCGTATCCTTTTCCTAATGCTGTACTAATTCTGATCGTCAGCTTTTTACCTTTTCGTGCTGCGTCAGGAACCCATACAGTATAACTCTTCTTGCTTCCTTTTACCCAGTTGCCAGCAACCCACATACCGCCAACTTTTGGTACTTTTTTCTTTAAAGTTACTTTTACTTTATATCTTGTATAAGTATAAGGTGGTACCCATTCATAACGTGAAACACGTCCACCGATCCAGTGTTTTCGCCACCATCCTTTTACCGTTACTTTTTTCCTCTTTACAACTTTTATTGACTTCACGGCTGGTTTCTTGCTAGATCCTGTTTTCATCGTTACTACGTCAGATGGATCTCCTGTCATACCATTTGCGTAAGACTGTAAACGGAACTTATAATTTGTCAAAGGCTTTAATCCTTTTATCGTCACTGGATTACTAGTGCCGCAAGAGTTGTATCCTATTGTTTTTGCTGTCGTCCATTTACCATTTTTTAGAACCTGAATCCTTACAGAAGTGTTCCGTTTATTCGGATAATCTATCCAGAACTTCGCAGAATTATAACCAGTAGCCACACGTGGTTTTTTCAATTTCTCTGCTGGACTGATCACGTAAGTTGTAAAGGTCTTTCCATTTGTTGTCTTAAATGTGATCCATGCATGTCTTCCTGGTGTCGTAGCTTTTGATGGGATTCCATCATAATCAACTGTGTTGGAATTATACCAATCCCATGTCTTTCCAGTAAGATGGTCATATACCTCGATGATCTTATCGTCAGAATTCGCTGGCACCGTCTGTGCTATAACTTTTTTCTTGCCTATATCCTCAAGATTGATCTCGCTTGGTGAACAAGTAACTCCATTCGCATAAATCCAGTTGTGACCGTTTAGGTTGAACATGAATGTTGCTGGATAATAAGCTGACTTATCAACAGATATACATACATAATATGTATCCTTTGTTAAAGTTATCGGACCTGGATTCCACTGTTCTACCTTACTACTCAAGTCACTTTTTGCTGTAGCTTCTTTGTATATCATTTCACCACGAGAATTATACATTCGAATATAAGTATTGTTAAAACCAAAATGACCGCTTCTTTCTTTTTCAGCCAACTCAAACGTTGGATTGATCACTGCTCTATCACTAACATTAAACTTATACCAACGCTCATCTTTTCCTACCTGGGCTGTAACACCTTCAAAGAGACTGTACTGCATACCAGATAATGGAATTTCTATTGCTGTATCTTGATTAAGACCAATGGCTTTGTCTTTACTCTTTACTTCTTTATTGAGATACTCTGATTTCATAGTAATTGTAGCTGAAGTATCATTTGAAGTTGAAGAAGCAAAAATAACTTCACAGGCATTCTCCATTGTCTGCCCCGGATACAGATAAAGTACATTTGCATCAGCCGGCACTGCATTTTCACGGCTAACACACTCATGACCTCCCACTTTTATCTGCATACGATAATTCTTACTCTTTGGTGTGACATCATTATCCAATGTTATTTTCACTGGTTTCGCTGTTTTATTAGTTATCTTAAAAGAATGCGTAGAATCTGATGATTTAGACACGGTAATAGATGATGATGGTTTTATACTTCCTGATTCATCAACATAAAAACTATGTTCCGCTGCGTTAACATCAACACCTGCTATAAATCCGAATCCAAACACCAAAGCACATAGCAGCAATGCCTTCATAAAATAGTTACATATTCGTCTTTTTCTCTCTTTTTTCATAATTCGCCCTCCTGTTTATTCTCCAACGAAGTTGGGTGGGTTTCCGTTCTAAAACCATTAAGTTTTCTAAGAAAATTATAACAAATATGTTCTATTTTTACCCTGTCCTTAAGTACAGGTTTCTTGTTTTTGTTGTATATATAGACTGAATTATCACATATATTTTTCTGGGCTGCTTGGAATAATAAAGTTCTTATTCGTGACTGCAATCGCAAGCCTTGTTTTATTGGCATATCCAGTTTTGGATAAAATATTGGATATGTGAAACTTTACCGTTCTTTGGGATATATGCATACGTTCAGCAATTTCACTATATTCCAGTCCTTCACATACAAAGCGCAGCACTTCGATTTCTTTTGCGGTAAGCTCTGAACTATCAGCAAGCCCTAACTTTACACTCGGTGTTTTATCCGGGAAAATACTTTCTCCTGCCATTGTTCGTTCTATGACATCGATCAGGTTCTCTGGGCTGATATCTTTATACCAGAAGCTGTCCACTTTCGCTTCTTTTGCTCTCTTTAAATATCCGACTTCTACCATTGAAGTTACGATGATTATTTTTATGTCTGGAAATTCTGCTTTAATTTCTGTTGCCGCTTCTATGCCGTCTTTATTCCCCGCTGTACATACATCCATCAAAATCAAGTCGATCTGCTCCCGTCTACATACGGCCAGTGCAACATCTGCTCCATTTACACTGGCAGAAAGTGCGTATTTGCCACTATCTAAAAGTATTCTTTCCATATTTTCACGAGGCATCCTCTGATCCTCTACGATCAATACTTTCTTCATTTTTACTCTCCTTCTTCTGAAATGTTATTGTCAATGCAAAATACGGAATAGACTGTATCTGCATTTCCCCGCCATGGTCAAATATATGCCGGGAAAGATTATATAGTCCCCCTTTTGGGACAACTTCTTTCTCCGGTGCTGCCCCATTATTTATAATGCGGATACGATAAAAATCATTATTTTCCTGCATCGTTATAAAAAGTTCTGTCGCGCCAGCATGACATACACCATTCGTCAGACACTCTCTCATCGCAAGTATATATATATTGGCATAATCTTCGTTCTTCGGCAAAGAGCCACGGCATTCTATCTTCACACCAAGAGTTTTTGCATCCTGCAGAAATTGTTCAAATTCTCCTTCCCCAAAAGGCTGCTGATTGTCATTCCAGATTGCATTGACCGCCTGACAAAGTAATCTGACCGCATCGCTGTAATCCTCACTTCCCTGCAGTAAATTCTGCCGGATTGCTGTCAATCCCGCACCCATCTGATCATGCAGTTTTGTCTTGGCAGCAAGCACTTCCCTTTCTCTTGTCAAAATCAATACATTATCCGAAAGATATCGAAGTTCCCTTGACATTTCTTTCAGCTTCTCCGTCTGCTTTGTCAAAGTTATTTTCTCATGATATTGCTTTGTAACATCCATAAAAACAGCTTCTATATAAATCTTACCATCTCTGTCTCTGACTTCATTTTCCCGATAATCCCATACCTTCCCATCTGGGAAAATATAAGTGTCTTTTTTACCTGTAAGTCTGATCACGCCGTTTTGCATACTTGTATCAAGTGCATCTCGTAACTCACTGAGTTCCTGCAGATCTTTATGCGCAAGAATCCTAAAAAGCTGATATATCTGCGTATTGGCAAGCTTCACTGTTCCATCGGAATTAAAATAACAGATACCTGTCGGAAGAAGATTCATTGCTTCTTTGATCGAATTCCGATTAACTTTTTCTTTTGATATCCTTTTTAATCTGATGCCTTCCCAAATAAGCAAAAAATCAATGGCTCCTACAATACACCAGATACCCCATATCGGAACAGTCAGCACTTCATAATAGTTTGCTCCCTTATCGATCTGCCCGAACGAATAAACCAGATGATTCAACAGGAAAAACAAAAATAAAAGAGCTAAAATATTCCAATTCCATTTCTCCAGGCGCATATCATAAAATATAATAAGCAAAAATAATGCACCTGCCAGACTGAGCAACACCATCGTCATCAACAACATCTGCATTACTTTTCACCTGCCTTTTTTATGGTAAATGTAAATTGCCATATACCATCTTCACTTTCACCTTGATCCGTCTTGTCAAAAAATGAGTTCAGATCCTCTTCGCTTTCTACTTCCATACAAAAAACCATCTCTTCTCCACACGGACGAATCTTTACCCACATAAATTTAATGGAATCTACACAGGCTTCTATTATTGATTCAAAAAAGCTATAAATGCGAACCACATCCCTCACATAAATACGCTCTCCTGCTGGAGCTGTAAGCGCACATTCTATCCCCATCAGCCTCAAGCTGCTAAAAGACTCCTCCAGACAGGCTCCAAGCTCTGCAATATCTGACACGGCTTCTCTTTCTCCAATAAAGATCAAATTCCCATATCTTTTTATGTATGTTCCGATCAAACTGATCTTAGCCAGCAGCCTGCGGCTCTCTGCCAGATCTTCTTCCTCTTCGTATCGAATCAGCAATTCATTCAACAGCCCGATCTGTCCAGCAGTCTGTGTCTGCAGTTTGTCATATAGGCGGTTCTTTTCCCGCAACATATAAATCTTTGCCTTTGTCTGATAATTTTCCTGTTCCAGACAATTACTCTCTTCAATCGTCTTTCTATTTTCTTCCAATCGATCAAGCAACCTCATGATATCTTCAATATCTTCCTGCCATAAAATATGTCCGCCCTGAATCGGCCTGTTTTTGATCATTGTTTTCTTATCAATCCTAACTTCTTCCTTCTCCGCTTCCCTCATCACCATTTCCGAAAGCTTCATTGCATTAGCAGAAGTATATATGACATGATAATCCTGGTCTGTGATCTGCGCTCCCATTGTACATACTTCAAATAGCTGTTCATATCCTGTATTTGTCTGGATCAACCCGCAATGAAGGCAGCTCTCAAATATGCACATAAACATCAGACATAACGCCGCTGTGATATCTCCGCCAATAACCTGCATCCATTCTGCACCACTTGCATAAATAATGGCATAAATAATAGAAATACAAATCCCTATGATCGGCAAATACTTCTTTCTCCGAGATGACCTGCACTTATAAACCATTAAAACAAATGCCGATACTGCACAAATAACATCCCACAACAGTACGATATAATATCCCCACGCATAACTGTAACCTTTATCCGTCCATACTTCACCTGCCGAAAAAGAAAATACGAGCTGATGAAAATCATTTGTCAAAACAAGCAGGGAGCAAAGCGTTGTAGGAATATATAACAACTTTGACCATTTCGGTAAAGTATACTCTTCTGGCTGTCCAAGAAGAACTGCCATCTGTACCGCCGCCTGGGGAATGAACAACATCGGCAGATAATAACTGTACCATGAGTAACGCTCTACATTTACATCCATCGCAAAAAAGTACTTTATACTGCGCACAATAAACCAGAAGATCATTAATCCTGATATAAAAAGCAGTGTATTTTTTGCGGCTTTTTGAACGACTCGCTTATTAATACTGATCCCCCATCCAATATATAGTCCAATATAGATCAATGTTCGTAAAACCCCAGCGATAATATAAATATATCTTGAACTTACCTTGCCTAAAATACGACATATTATTGCAACGCTCACCAATCCTGCAATAATAACTTTATTCAGATTTTTATTTTTCTGTCGTTCTTTTGTATTACAGCGCACATGCCACTTCCTTTATTTGAAATGTTTATTTTAACACTTACATCATAGCAAGTAATATTTTTATTGTCCACGTCTTATTGTTTGTGTTATAATCTAAAAAGTTTATTAATTGAAAACATAATATACTTACTAAGGAGGTTGTCAGGGTGCGAAACGTCTCCGTTTCCGAGCCTAACGGAAAGGAGACAATTTCTTATGACTACATATGAAGAATTGACTTTAATTGTGAACGTAGCTTTACTAATTGTAGCAATATTGACATATACACATAAGAAAGAATCCTGCTTTGCAATTTTTAATAGAAAACAAATACTTGGAGTCTAACAAAACTTCAAGTATTCAAAAAGCCTATTTTGCAATGCGAAAAGATGGACTAATTAAAAATAAAGGTGATGAAGTGCATGTATATCCGGTAAGTTTTCGGGAATACATGACAGTTTTTAATGGTGATAAATATGAAGGTTGGAGTTCTTATGTGAGATTTGGAGGACTACCATTAACAGTTACAATGAATTCGGATGAACAAAGAGTGGAATATTTGACCAGATTGTTTGAAGAGACTTATATAAAAGACATTATTGAACGTAATCATATTGAGAAAAAACAGGAACTGAATGATTTAATCAATGTTTCAGACATCGAAAAACAGAATTTAGAAGAGCCTTCTGTAGAAAATACTCAGGATATTATTGAGAAAGTTTTAATTCAGGAAGGTATGGCTTCGGAGGCTAAGAATTTTATTCTTTACCGTCAGAACAGAACTAATGTAAGAAATTACAACACTGATTTAACTAAGATCTATCGTGACTTAACTTCAAAGAGCACTGCAGATATGGACTTAAAGCGTGAAAACGCTAATATCGATGCAAATGCTCCTATGGGATTAATGTTACGTTTTGGTTCTGAAGGTTCAAAAGACTACGTAAGAAGATACGTTTTAAGACCAGAGCACTCTATTGCTCATTCACGTGGTGATATTCATATTCATGATTTAGATTTCTATATGCTGACCATCAACTGCTGTCAGATCGGTTTAAAAGATCTATTCAAGCGTGGTTTTAGCACTGGTCATGGGTTCTTACGTGAGCCTCAGTCAATTCAGTCTGCTGCTGCTTTATGCTGTATTGCTATTCAGTCTAATCAGAATGATATGCATGGCGGTCAGTCAATTCCTTTATTCGAGTACGATTTAGCTCCATATGTTGCTATTTCTTATTCAAAGCACTTATGTAAAGTAATCTGCATTTGCTTAAGAAATGACGAAGCTGATGTATCAGAAGTTAAAGAATACTGCAAAGAACTATATGACAAGTATGATACTTGTCTATCTGATGAAGTTCAGGCTCTAATTAAAGCTAAAGTTTTAGAAGTTTTAAAGAAATATGATACTGATGAGTTAGATGTAACAAAGAATGTTGATTACATCATGTCAGAAGCAATTAAACTAACTGAGCGCGAAACTTATCAGGCTATGGAAGCTTTAATCCATAATTTAAACTCTATGCAATCAAGAGCTGGCGCTCAGGTTCCATTCTCATCAATTAACTATGGTACAGGTACTCAACCTGAACACAGAATGATTATGAAGAATGTATTACTTGCTACTGATGCTGGTTTAGGTGGTGGAGAAACTCCTATCTTCCCTGTACAGATCTTCAAAGTTAAAGATGGAATCAATACTAAGAAAGGTGATCCTAACTACGATCTGTTTGAATTAGCATGTAAAGTATCAGCTAAGAGATTGTTCCCTAACTTCTCATTCTTAGATGCTCCTTATAATGCTCAATACTATAAGCCTGGTCACCCAGAGACAGAAGTTGCATTAATGGGATGCCGTACCAGAGTTGTTTCAAACTATTATGATAAGACCAAGGAAATTATTCCTGGTCGTGGAAACCTATCTTTCACAACTATCAACTTACCAAGACTTGCAATTGAAGCTCATGGCTCTATCAGTAAGTTCTTTGAATCATTAGATAAGATGATTTATATGGTATTTGATCAGCTAATGGATCGATTTGAAATCATTGCTAAGAAGCAGGTTTTAAATTATCCATTCTTAATGGGGCAGGGTGTTTGGGTTGATTCTGATAGATTAAATCCAGAAGATACTATTGAAGATGTTATCAAGAACGGTACTATGTCAGTTGGCTTTATCGGTTTAGCTGAGTGCTTAGTTGCTTTAATTGGCAAACACCACGGCGAAAGCAAAGAAGCTTATGACTTAGGTTATAAGATCATTAAACACATGAGAGATTTAACTGATAAACACACAGTTGATACAGGTTTGAATTTTTCATTATTCTCAACTCCAGCAGAAGGTCTATCAGGTAGATTCGTTAAGATTGATAAGAGATTATATGGTTCTATTCCAGGTGTAACAGATCGTGAATACTACACAAACAGCTTCCACGTTCCTGTTTATTATGAAATCTCTGCTGCTGATAAGATTAAGACTGAAGGTCCTTTCCATGCATTATGTAATGCTGGTTCTATCTCTTACGTAGAAATGGATGGTGACTTAACAAAGAATGTTGAAGCATTCAAGAATGTAATCTTATACATGAAGGAGTGTGGCGTAGGTTACGGTTCAATTAATCACCCTGTAGATCGTTGTCCTGTATGTAACTACGTAGGTATCATCGGAGATGTTTGTCCAAGATGCGGACGTAAAGATGGAGAAGGCGTAAGCATTGAGCGTTTAAGAAAGCTTGGTGTTGGCTGTATCTGTACTGGTTAGCAGTTATCTTTTTTAATAGCCTTCATGACTAATTTCTTGTCATGAAGGTTTTCTATAATCACAATTTCATAACAACTTATAATTTTATACTTTAGGAGAATGGTTAGTATGCAAACAAGACTACATGCAAAGAATGGTGTTATAGGTGAAGGTGTTAAGTTCGAGAGGATCAGAAGAGTAACTGGTTATCTTGTAGGTACCTTAGATCGCTTTAATGATGGCAAGAGAGCCGAAGAAAGAGATCGTGTTAAGCATATGTCTGTATAAGTTAAGATGGACGATATAGATTTATCTGTATTAGATAATACAACCTTAAGAATCGCAGGTGCCGTCAAAGAGTCTATCGTTGACGGGCCTGGTATAAGGTATGTTATTTTTACTCAGGGATGTCCATTTCATTGTAAAGGTTGTCATAATGAACAGGCTCAGCCTTTAAATGGTGGAATGGATGTTTCTTTGAGAGTTCTTTATGAAGAGTTTTGCTCTAATCCTCTAGTTACAGGTGTGACTTTTTCAGGTGGTGAACCTTTCATTCAATCCAAATCTTTGGCAGTACTTGCCAATGTCTTAAAAAAGAAAAATTACTCAATTTGGGCTTATTCTGGTTTTACTTTTGATAAACTAGAAAGTGACCCTATCAGAAGACAGTTACTTGAACTTGTCGATGTAGTAGTTGATGGTCCTTTTGTTATGGCTAAAAAATCATTAGAGCTTGATTTTAGAGGATCTTCAAATCAAAGAATTATCAATGTTCAAGAATCATTAAAACAGCATAAAGTTGTTTTAATGGAAGGATATAAATAACTTAAATTGCAAAAGAATGTTGTGTGTAGATCCTGTGATTTGACGGTATCTATCACTCAAATTAAGAAGCATTACGATTGCATCTGTCCTAGATGTGGTCGAAAGTTATTGTCTAATAATCTAGTAAAAGAAGGCGACGTTGCTATTGTAGCTTTTGCTGCCTTAATATTTCTTTTTATCAGCATCATTGAACCTTTTATGTCAATTTCTGCTATGGGAACAGGTGCTGCTATGTCGTTAAATTCCATTGTTTCAATTTTGAATAAACAATGGGGCTTGTTACTTTACGTTTTTCTATTTTTTACATTTTTTGCACCTGTTTCTGTCTTAGCTTTAATTGTTTTTATTGGTGGTTTTAGACTTAAACCTAATATATTTTTAGCAAAGTTCTATCAATTTAACCATGGCATGTGCATGGTAGATGTCTTCGTATTGGGTATTGTAGTGAGCTTAATTAAGCTTACAGCCTTAGCTGATGTGACTTTTTATGTTGGTTTTTACACAACATTCATCTTTTCAGTTTTAATGATTTGGTGTTGTCTTAAGTTTAACCCTTCAATTCTTTGGGAAAAAATAAAAAAGCAATCTGAATTGAAACTTATAGCTGGTAAATCTGCTATGAGTCAATCTTATAAAGTTTGCCAAGAATGTGGATATGTCTTTAAAGCAAACGATGATATCGATCTGTGTCCAAGATGTAAAAGTAAGGTTACTTATAGACGAAAAAACTGTATTTCTAAAAGCTTAGCTTTATTGTTATCAGCTCTAATTCTCTACTTACCTTCAAATTTATATCCTGTTATGTATACTGAATTTATAGGATCAAATACAGGTTCAAATATCATTGAAGGCGTAATTGAAATGTGGCAAATGAATTCATATTTTGTTTCATTTGTAATTTTATTAGCATCAATTTTCATACCTGCTTTTAAGATTATTTCAATGTTGTTTATCTTATATGCAACTAAATATTCAAAGATTGTTGTAAATAAGAGAGTAAGTAGGTTATACCGGTTTGTCCTATTTATTGGAAGATGGTCTTTGATTGATGTTTATGTGGTTATCATAATGTCTTCTATAGTAAAAATAGGTAATATTTTAAATATTGAACCTGGCTTTGCAATCATTTGTTTCTGTAGTGTGGTTATTATTACTGTTTTTTCGGCTGAAGCATTTGATGAAAGACTTATATGGAATAAGGGATAATTATGGATGAGATTAAAAATGCTAAATTAAGAAAACACAAAATCTCGCTATATTGGCTAGTTCCTATTGTAGCTTTAATCACTACTGTTCTCTTAATTTGGGAAAATTCTTTTAATAAAGGTCCTTTAGTTTCACTTCACATGGAGGATGCATCTGGTATTGAAGCTGGTAAAACTGTTGTTAAATTCAGATCTGTAGATGTTGGTATTGTTGAGTCTGTTTCCTTATCAAAGGACTTTTCTGGTGCTGTAGCTAAAATTAGGATGTACAGTGACACTGATGATCTCTTAAATGAAGACTCGTTGTTTTGGATTGTAAAACCAAGAATTCAATCTCATAGTATTACAGGTTTAGAAATTGATGTAGAAGTTGTTCCTATCTATAAATATCTTTTGGACTGAGGCATCATTAGACAAAGAAATGTTTCTGTAAATAGAAGAGGGTGCATC
>OQVL01002347.1_pt1 | contig 11586 bp, 8 predicted proteins | sample 1691501 | NCBI WGS metagenome assembly OQVL01 (sample SAMN03418253, study PRJEB22391) | human gut metagenome | biome: human-gut; feature: organic feature; material: feces | host: Homo sapiens | place: Tanzania | collected 2013-01
AATCAGGATAAATCGTATTATCCCCTAAAACCAGTTTGTCTTCATACCGAAAAGGAATTCCTGCATTAAACAGTAACTTATCAATGATAGCCTCCCTGTCAGTAACCAAATCACCTAATTGTTCCAAAGATAAATAAGACAAGTCTACAATCTTATCTTTTAAGTTCAAAAATGAATTTAAAAAGCTAATTAAAATATCTTTGTTAAGCTCCGATCCAAATAGTCTTTTAAACCCAAAATCTGTATAGGCACAGATATATTTACCTTGATCGATTGACATAATTTAGTCCTCTATAAACTAAAGTCATCTTACATTAGAAACCGACATATTGGTGAATGTCTTACTAAAACTGATTTTAGAACAAACAAAAGTAGATTGAAGAGAAGATTCTTAATTGAAGAACAGAAATAAAAGGGATTATTAAAATATAAAGGGGCAAGAACTGCCCCTCTTAAGATCATTCAGTTAAACAAATTACTTGTTTAAAGCCTGAGCAACCTGAACTGCGATAGCTACGGTAGCACCAACCATAGGGTTGTTACCCATACCCATGAAGCCCATCATCTCAACGTGAGCTGGAACTGATGATGAACCTGCGAACTGAGCGTCTGAGTGCATACGACCCATTGTATCAGTCATACCGTAAGAAGCAGGACCAGCAGCCATGTTATCTGGGTGCAATGTACGACCTGTACCACCACCAGAAGCTACTGAGAAATATGGCTTACCAGCAGCAATACGCTCCTTCTTGTATGTACCAGCTACTGGGTGCTGGAAACGTGTAGGGTTTGTAGAGTTACCAGTGATTGATACGTCTACATCCTCGCTCCAGTTGATAGCAACACCCTCGCGAACGTCGTCAGCGCCATAGCAGTTAACCTTAGCACGTGGACCGTCGCTGTAAGCGATGCGGTTAACAACCTTCAACTCACCTGTATAGTAGTCGAACTTTGTCTGTACGTATGTGAAACCGTTGATTCGGCTGATGATCTGAGCAGCATCCTTACCAAGACCGTTCAAGATAACGCGCAATGGGTTCTTGCGAACCTTGTTTGCCATCTCAGCAATCTTGATAGCACCCTCAGCAGCAGCGAAAGACTCGTGACCAGCCAAGAAAGCGAAGCACTGAGTCTCCTCACGGAGCAAACGAGCAGCCAAGTTACCGTGACCAAGACCAACCTTACGGTCGTCAGCTACAGAACCAGGGATGCAGAAAGCCTGCAAACCGATACCGATAGCCTCAGCTGCATCAGCAGCAGTCTTAGCACCTTTCTTGATAGCGATAGCAGCACCAGCTACATACGCCCACTTAGCGTTCTCGAAGCAGATACGCTGAGTATCTTCACACATCTGATAAGGGTCAACACCTGCGTCCTCGCAGATTTGATTAGCCTCTTCCAAGCTCTGAATACCGTTAGCATTAAGAGCAGCAAGAACCTGCTTCTCGCGACGTTCCTGACTTTCGTAACTTACTTTTCTAATCATATCTGTATCTCCTTATTATTCTTTACGTGGATCAATTGCTTTAACAACACCCTGCTCAGCAGTTGTACGACCGTAAGAGCCAGTGAACTTCTTCACAGCCTCGTTGGCGTCCATACCGTTCTTGATGGCTTCCATCATCTTGCCGAGGTGAACATACTCATAACCGCAAACCTGGTTGTCCTTGTCGAGGAACTGACGTGTGATGTAGCCCTCTGTGAGCTCCAAGTAGCGTGTACCCTTAGCTACAGTACCGTAGAGAGTACCAGTCTGTGAGCGAAGACCCTTGCCGAGGTCCTCAAGACCTGCACCGATTACAAGACCACCCTCAGAGAAAGCACTCTGTGTACGTCCGTAAACGATCTGGAGGAAGAGCTCGCGCATAGCTGTGTTGATAGCGTCGCAAACGAGGTCGGTGTTCAGAGCTTCAAGGATTGTCTTACCTGGGAGAATCTCAGATGCCATAGCTGCTGAGTGAGTCATACCGGTGCAACCGATAGTCTCAACGAGAGCCTCCTGGATGATGCCGTCCTTAACGTTCAGAGAGAGCTTGCAAGCACCCTGCTGAGGAGCACACCAACCCACACCGTGGGTATAACCAGAAATATCCTTAATCTCCTTGGCGTAAATCCATTTTCCTTCTTCAGGAATTGGAGCTGGTCCGTGGTTTGGACCCTTTGCGACAACGCACATGTTGTCTACTTCTTTTGAATAAATCATAATCGGTATAATAAATAAATTATTAATGAAAATTCTTCACTGTATTCGAGTGGTTATACACTTTATATATAAATAATGTGTATGAACCTTACCCATTAACGATTACAAAATTACAAAAAAAGAATTATACTATACCTATTTCAAGGTATTTTTTTGTCTTCTTTTTGCTATTTCTGCATTATTTTTTTTAAATTTGCACAATAAGACATTATTGTGTATATCCAAAAACTATTACAGAACTTAAAACTTAATTCAAATGGAAAGAAAACTGTTACTTTTGATGCCTGCTTTTATGATGGTGAGTATTGGGGCATTTGCCCAGCAGCGGTCGTTTGACAATGCTTTTGCTATAGCTAAGCGTCAGGCTGCCAAGCTTGGCGTTGTGATTGACGTACAGGCTAAGGCCCGCTCTAAGGCTATGGCTGAGCGTGCCAAGGCTGCAAAGACTACACGCGAAGTTGGCTACTATGTGTTTGACAATGGCAATGGCAATGGATTTACCATAGTGTCGGGCGACAAACGTATGCCTGATATTGTGGGTTATGCCGACCGAGGCTCTTATTCTGAGGATAATGTCCCCGACAATTTAGCCAATTATCTCAAGCTCTACGAGCAGACTGTAGAGGCAGTGAAGAAGGGCGACACTTATGCCACGAGGGATATAGCCGAGGCTAAGTATCTGCGCGAGTCGGGCAAGAGTGCCAATGTGGCTGTCTCGCCATTGCTTGATGGCATCAAGTGGAATCAAAGAGAGCCTTTCAACAACCTTTGCCCTATATATGATGGCGTGAATAATGCTGCAACAGGATGTGCGGCTACGGCAATGGCGCAGGTGATGGCATATTGGCAGTATCCCAAGCAACTTATGGAAGACATTCCTGCTTACGTCACAAGAAGTTATGGAATAAGTATGCCTTCTATCAGCAAGGGCGAGCCTTATGATTGGGCTAACATGCTTCCTGATTATAGCAATGGCTACAATGAGGAGCAGGCTGACGCTGTGGCAAAGCTTATGGCTCATTGTGGATCTGCGGTTAATATGGACTATGCTCGTGAATCGGGAGCAATAATCACTACCAATGTGCTTGCCAAATACTTTGGTTATGACGGCGACTATATGGTTGACCTTATACGTTGGCAGTACTCGCTTACGGAATGGACCGAGATAATAAATCGAGAGCTTGAGGCTGCCCGCCCTATTCTTTATTCTGGCACTTCAACTGGCGGTGGACATGAGTTTGTGTGTGATGGTTCCGATGGCAATGGTCTGTATCATATCAACTGGGGTTGGGGAGGAATGCAGAATGGCTATTTTGACATTACTATCATCAATCCTGACAAAGGAGGTGTGGGTTCGGGCAATGCTCCCGACGGCTACAACCGCAGTTGTAGTATGATTGTGGGCATACGTCCCGACAATGGGGTAAAGGACAATCCCGTTGTAGAGCAGGCACCTGTCATAATTGCCAAATGGCGTTCCAGCCAGCATGTTGCAACCTTGAACGAAGCTACGCGACCTAACAAGGACGCCAAATTCAGCATTAGCATAGAGGAACTTATGTACAATCAGCTCTGCAATGATTTTACTTGTAGCCTGGCAATGGGTGTAAAGAATGCTGACGGTAGTTATAGTCCTATTTCAAATGTGGCCTCGGACTGTACTATTCCAGGAAGAGGTGACGATGGATACATGGCTGGAATAATCCCTACGTTTAACATCAAATATGCTTTCCCCGTTGGTACAACAACTGTATATGGTATTTACAGCACCGATGGCAAGACATGGGAGTGTTGTGCCTATGATGAAGTGAAACCGTTCAGGTTTGTTGTGACAGCCACTGATATTGCTATTGATCACAGCAGTGTCTTGTCGGCTAAGCTGACATCCGACGAGGGAGAGGTATATGCAGGAGCTTCCAACTCGTTCACTATGACCCTTAGCAACAATGCTGATGAAGACTTCATAGGTCTTGTTGACATTTATTCCAACGGCGAGGCCACACAGCCCGACCGCGCATCCAATGACATATTTGTTGTCATTCCTCCGCATTCTACTATAGAGCGTAAGGTTAGCGTTGAGGCTGAAGATGATGCCAGTGACCTTTATGTATGGCTTGTTGACAATCTTACAGAAGCAGTGTTAGTCGAGGCGCAACATTTTGATGTTAGGCAGTCGGGCGATGCTGTTGTTTCGCTTGTAGGTGTTTCAAGCAATGCCACTCCTGGTGTATTTGAGACAGAAAATGCCAAATATTTCAGCAATGTCGTGCGAGCACCTAAGGTTGAGGATGACAAGGTGGTGTTTACTTACAGTTTCCGCAACGACAACGAGGATGCCGTATTGAAATATCAGGTTGTGAATCTTAATGGTGAGACTCTTTCTGGTTATGCTTATCCCGGCCAAAAGATGTTGCCAGGCGGTGCAGTCACCGATATTACAGCCACCTTTACATTAGAGGAGCTTGGATATAGGTCGGTGCTTAACTACATAGAGGTGTACGATGAAGACAGTGGGGAATATGTATTGCCTTCATGCAAAGTGCCGGAATGGAATCTGTATATAGATGATGACAGATACTATCTGATGGGAGGCAACGAGCAGTTGGTCTATATCGCCGGAAAGAGCGACACGGGTGTAGCTGGTGTCACAATCGACAATTCTATTAATGTCTGTGGAGGCAAGGGCGAGATAGCAGTGTTTAGCAGCAAGCCGTGCTCAGTGGCCGTATATAGTATTTCGGGCAGTAAGATTGCCGATGTTAAGGTTAATGCCGGAGCAGAGAAGCGCATTGCTCTGAATGCAGGCATTTATATTGTCAACGGCAAGAAGATTGTAGTAAGATAAAAAAAGGCCCCAACTATTCTAAGTACGAAGAATGGTTGGGGCTTTTTGATTTCCTTATTTATGTAGAACCAATGGTTGTTTGGGTAAAAATGGTTGTTTTTTTCAATACCCTGGGTTCTGTTTTAGGTTTGTGTTCATATCACGGCTTTTTTGTGGAATAGGAAATACCGTTGTATATCCTTTCTTGTCAGCATCCGATGGTGTGTGTATGTCATACTGTTTGTAGTATGTCCCGAATCTTATCATGTCTTGTCGTCGCCAACCTTCCCATACAAGTTCTCTGAGTCGTTCGTCAAGGATATTGCCAAGTGTGGCTGCTATTGAAGGCATTCCCACACGCAATCTCACAGCATTCAGTTCCTCATCGCCCGATTCCCCGTTCCTTACCTTGGCTTCTGCCTTCATAAGCAGCACGTCTGAATATCTGTAGAGTACAATGTCGTTGTCGGGCATACGACCGTCTGAATATGCCGTACGGTCGACCTCGTATTTCTTCATACGTGCGCCCGCCGTCTCGATATATTCGCTTGCCGTGAGGTTCTGCTCAACAGCGAGTGGCTTGTATTCGAGTGGAGTACCGTCGTCGAGAGTTACGTATTTGCCGTCTACCTCTACCTTGCCTGTATAGAAGTTCATGTAGAGGCGTGTGTCTGGCGTGTCGGTGTTGTAGCCGTTAACTGTCATGGTGTGCAGTGTGGCACAAGTTCCGTTTTCCGAAGCTCCGCCATATGCACCTCCATGTGCGTAGTGGCGTGAGCGGAAGAGATAGTGAAACTCATTAGTGTAGAGCATCTTGTCCAAAGGTATGGTGAAGATGTTTTCCTTTGAGTTCTCATTGTGTACGGCAAAGTTTTTGGTGTAATCGCTTTCGAGTGAGTATCCGGCATCCGCAATCAGGTTGCAGTAATATATACATGTCTGCCATGCGTTGTTCTGTGTGCCGTTGATGTCGAACATAATCGTTTTGCCGTCGGGACGTGATGAGTCGGTCCAGTTGTCGTCGGCATACACCTCGGCATTGAGTGCGAGTTTGGCAAGTAGGAACCATGCCACGGGTCGTGTAACCCTTCCATAGTAGTTGCCTTGCAGGTCGCTGTGTTCATTTGGCAACAGTGGAGCCACTGTCTGCAGTTCGTTCACAATATAGCGGAACACATCGCTGCGGTTGCTCTGTTGTATGTCGGCTATCTTCTGGGTTGATGACTCAAGGATAGGGATGCGTCCGAACATGTCCATGGCATAGTAGTAGAACAAGGCGCGAACGGCACGCCCCTCGGCCAGATACTCCATGTATTGCTGTTCTGTAAGCAAGGATTTGTGTTGCTCGATGGTCTCCAGTGATTTTGTTGACAGCACAATCACCTTGTAAAGATATTTCCATACATTGTAAAGGTCGGTGTCGGTTGCAGTCCATGTATGGTTGTACATGTTTTTCCATAAACCTCCGTCATACCAATTGCCGCCTCTGATAGGTATGATAGCCTCGTCTGTGGTAAGAGTGTTGTAGTCGTATATGCCACGGCATGTGCCCTGCAAGCCTTCGCCTTCATCGTGCGCTCCTATGTAGTTGTAGAGCGAGGCTACTGTGTTGACATACAGGCTGTTGGCGGAGTCGTAAATGTCCGTCTCTGGTATTTGGTCTTTAGGAGTCTCGTCGAGGCAACTCGTCATTGAGAGTGACAAGGCGAGAATAGATAAAGCTAAAAATCTATGTTTCATAGTCTTCAATCGTTACATGTGTAAAAAATAAATATAGGCAATTTAGAATTGCATGCTCACTCCTATAGAATAAGTCCTGTAAGTGGGATAGCACCTCTTGTCGTCGATGCCCATTGACGAGTTGACTACATAGGAGTTTATCATAGGTGTCAGTCCGCTATAGGAGGTGATAGTGGCGAGATTGTTCACGCTGCACGACACGCGTAGCGAACGCACGACATTGCTCTTCACAGGGACATTGTAGCCTATGGTGAGATATTCGAAGTTGAGATAGTCGCCACGTTCCAGCCAATAGTCAGATACGTTCTGGTCTACAATGTTTCTTTCGGGTGCACCCTTCAGCACATTATAGGTAGGGAACGACGACATATTGTTGTAAGCCAAAGCCGTGCCGTTGAAAATCTTGTGTCCGAATGCTCCGTTCATCTGTAGCGACATGTAGAAGTCTTTGTATCGCAGTGATATGTTTGAGCCGAGTGTGGCCTTAGGTGTAGCCTGTCCGCAGATGCGTCGGTCGCCTCCGTCGCCAAAGTCGATAGTGCCATTGTTGTCAAGGTCTTCTATCTTGTATTTCATAGTTCCCTGTTCATCCTTGTAGAGTCCTGTGCAGTGTGGCAGATAGAACACTCCCAATGGTTGTCCTACTATCTGGTAGAGCACATGGTTGTTGTCACCGCCATTTTGTCCGGCACCGTCTATTGAGCCTATTGCCGTGATATTGGCGGCCGACATATTCATGCCGTTGTAGTTGCCCGACAACGACAGTAGTTTGTTCTTTTGGAACGAGAGATTCATGCTGACGTTCAGGTCGATATCCTTGGTCTGCACCGGAGCTATTGAGAAACCTATCTCAAGACCTTGGTTTGACATAGCGCCTATGTTGGCCAGCAATTTGTCGTAGGCAAAAGGCGGCACAGGCACATCATATGAGTACAGCATGTCGGTGGTCTTGGAATAGTAGTATTCAGCAGTAAGCATCAGTCGGTTGTGCCATAGTCCTATCTCGCCACCTATATTGAATGTTGATTTGGTCTCCCATTTCAGGTCGGGGTTGTTGTTGCGTATGGTTCCGAGCGTCACAGTAGGTGTGTTGTTCACCGGCACTATGCCTGTCTGCTGCACATTGTTCATTGTTGTATAGGCTGATATGCCGCCCAGATTGCCCGAGCGTCCGTATCCTGTGCGTAGCTTTAATGTGTTGATGCCGTTGAAGTAGCGCAAGAAATTCTCCTTCTTCACATCCCATTCTGCCGATACTGATGGGAAAAATCCCCATGTGTTGTCGTCGCCCACCATCGACGAGCCGTCTCCGCGCATGGTCAATGTCAGCTTATACCTATTATATAATGTGTAAGAGGCGTTGGCCATAACCGATGCCAGCGATTGGTCCTCGTATGTGCTTCCAGTCGCACCGTAAGGACGCGACGATGTGGCTCCGATGTTGTCGTAGCCGAATTCGTTGGTTGTTATGCCTTTAGCGTGTGTCCAGAAAGCCGTGCGCTCTTGGTAATGGTATTCTGTAGAGAGGCTTGCCGACAGAGAGTGTGCATTCCATGTATGCGCGTAGTCGAGTGACACGTTGCCGAGATACTCCTGCTTCTTAAACTCTCCTCGGTATACATTGCCCTGTGCCCACACCCATGTGGGGCAGAATTCCGAGTTCTCGTTAGATGTATACGAGTAGCTGCCGAAAGCCGACAGCTTGAGTGACGGGGCGAGATTGTAGAGCAATCGCATGTGAGTGTTGAAGTACATCTCCTTCTGGTCGCTTCGTTCGACGAGAATGGCAGCTGGAGGATTTATGCGATATGCAGCTCCGTTCTTTGTCCAGTTGCCTTTGGCGTCGCGTCCTGCTGGATATGTCGGGTTTTGGCATGCGGCAGAATAGAACAGCATTTGCGAATCGAAGATATCATTGTTCTTGTATGTTGAGCCGAATACTCCGAAGTCGCCCGTAAGGCGGTTGTCAAAGGCATGCTGCGTGACATCTATCTTGGCTACAAAATTGTTGTAGTCCTTGGTTTTGATGATGGTGTTGTGGTCGATATATCCGAACGATGCGCGATAGTTCGACTGCTCTGAGCCACCACTGAAAGCCAGGTAATGGTTCTGTACAAATCCTGTTCGTGTGATTACGTCATAGAAGTTGTTGTCGTAGCCACCGTTATTGGCATACACTCCGAGCTTTTTTGCTGTGCTAAGATACTCGTCTGCCGACAGCATGTTGAGTTTCTTCGCCATTGACTCAATGCCGACATTCGTCTCATACGATATCTGAAATCCCTTGCCCGTGCCCTTTTTTGTCTTTACCTCAATCACGCCAGATGCGCCTCGTGAGCCATATAGAGCTGTCTCGGCAGCGTTCTTAAGTACTGCAAAGCTCTCGATGTCGGCAGGATAAATGGTAGACAGTGTGGCAATGTCGCTCGTAACTCCATCAATAATGACAAGTGGATCATTGCCACCAATAATAGATGTTGTACCACGCACGCGCACAGATGACAGCTGCGCCATACGGTCCATGCCGTTCGATGTTACGCTCACACCGGCAGCGTTGCCGTTCAATACGTCAAGTGCATTGTTCACAATACCCTTGTTTTGTATCTTTAAATAAGTAGGGATGGTGTCGCGCTGCACATGCTGCTCCTGCACCTGTGCCGAGGCAGGCACAGTGGCAAGTAGCGACAAGGCTATCGCTGCAAGTACACACTTGTGTTCTATTTGTATTTGTCTCATTATAGATTTTTTGTATTTTAGGTTTTCAGTTATATTTTGCTTCTTAGTTGTTGGTATTTCTCTTCTATTATAATTTAAGAGAAGTTTAAGCGAAAAAGGTTTCGCTTGCTTGTGTCAAGCAGATGCATCCTTTTTTATTTCTCTGTGGGCAAACCAAGTTCCTGCCAGCGTAATATTCCGCCACGCATATCCACAACCTTATATCCTGCGGCTTTCATTTTTACGGCAGCAGCATTGCTGCGTCGTCCGCTGCGGCAATAGATATAGTAGACGTGTGAACGGTCGAGCTGTTTAATGCCGTCGTCAAAAGCCTTTGGGTTGAGCCAGTCGATGTTGATGGCACGAGAGATATGTCCTTCGGCAAATTCAGCAGGCTTGCGCACGTCGAGCAGAATGGCTGTGGTGTCGGCATTAAAGGCAGTGATAAACTCTTTAGGTTCTAACGTCTTCACGGTCTCCTGAGCCGTGCATCCGATGCTCAAGCCAAGAAAGGCGAGCAGTGTAAATAGAATATTTTTTGCTTTCATGGTTGCAAACTTACATAAAAAATGCGAATTATACGCCAGTTTCATAAACAAATATATATAAAACGCGAAAGCCCCGAAAACTCCTTGCAGAATTTTCGGGACTTTTGTGTTACCTTAAGCAAGTTTGCCGTTTTGGGCATTTGCTACTTTCAAGGCGGCTAAGCGTAGTTGGATTACTTACGCAGACCGAGAGCCTTGATGATAGCACGATAGCGATTGATGTCGCGGTCGTACAAATAGTTGAGCAATGCGCGGCGCTTTCCTACCAACTGTGTCAATGAACGTGCGGTAGTATAATCTTTACGGTTCTTCTTAAGATGTTCCGTCAAATGGGAAATACGGTATGAGAACAATGCTATCTGGCTCTCAGCTGAGCCAGTATCAGTGTTAGACTTTCCGTACTGTCCAAAGATCTCTTGTTTTTTTGCCTGATCTAAATACATAGAACTTTTTGAAATTAAAATTATTATTTGTGCAAATGCGGATGCAAAGGTACAACTTTTTGTCCAAATACATCCGCATTCACCTAAATATAATTTACCGAGTTAACGATTTTTTGCATTATTTCACTACGACCTTGCGTCCGTTCTGGATGAAGATGCCACCCTTAACGTCCTTGAGGTTGTTGCCTACACGCTGACCAGCGGTGTTGTATACAGGTGCGTTAGCGTTGTTAGGAGCGACAACGATGTCCTCAATGCCAGTCCAGTTATCGCCTACACCCACTGTGTTAGAAGCGAGTGACTCGCCGTTAGCATAAACGGTGATAACCACGTAAGTGTGTGTGCCGCTTGCCTCAGTGTCTGTCCATGTAGTGGTGTTAGCGTCAAGCTTCTTAACGAGCTCGCCGTCACGATAAACGTTATAGCCCATTACCTTGAGACCACCAGTCTTGTATGTTACGTCGTCCACGCAGAAGTAGTTAGGCTCATAGCTGTAAGAAGTCAGACCACCTGTTGTGGTGTAAACGATGGCGAAGTAGAGAGCTCCCTCAGGAAGGTTGATCTCGTGCTTTGTCCAGTAGCATGTAGCCTCGAGCGACTCCTTGTTTATCTTGATGAAAGAAGAAGCGTTGTTGTCGTCCTCTGAGTAGTAAACGTCGAAGGTCTCAGGACCTGCGTTCGGATATGTAGCATTGTTGGTAACCTGATCGTTAGGAGCCTTAACCCAGAACGAAACCGTCTGCTCCTCACCTGAGAGTTCCGGAGAGATGAGCCAGTCGCTTGTAGGTGTGCCGGTGTCGATGGTGGCAGCGCTTGCGAGCATAAACTGCTTGCCATTATGCGGGTCGAATACAGCTGCAAACTGATCAAGGATGTCGCTTGACAAACCAGAAACCTGCCAAGGATTGAATACGATGAACGAAGCAGCGTCCTTCATGTGAGGATACGAGATACCGCCGAAGCCGTAACTTAATTAAAAAAGCGTATCAACTTTTGAACGCTCAGATGGAAAGTTATATGCAGAACGGGAAGATCAATCCGGTCGCCGGTATCTTCCTGATGAAGAACAACATGGGCTATGCGGACAAGCAGGAGGTCGTGTTGACACCTAAC
>OQVL01002348.1_pt1 | contig 11582 bp, 9 predicted proteins | sample 1691501 | NCBI WGS metagenome assembly OQVL01 (sample SAMN03418253, study PRJEB22391) | human gut metagenome | biome: human-gut; feature: organic feature; material: feces | host: Homo sapiens | place: Tanzania | collected 2013-01
ATATTCTGGAACAACCATTATATCTTGTATATATAAAAATATTGTTTTATCTCCACTTGTTGTCTTCTTTTCGAAATTGTACCGGATAGAGCAGAAACATCATCAGTATCAGGCATATCATTGATGCCATTACAAGTGTTGATACCCATCCGCAGGGAAGCTTCCATTCTAAAAGGATCTTTACGGCATATACATAGAGCGTTACTACATAAGTGCCGAAAAGAGGAAATATCAAATAGTTAATCAGTCCGAGTCCAGTTGCCCCGGGACGTTCAGTGTCATGTCTCTCTTTTTCTGGAATCAATTGCATGAACACCATCGGCGCGACGAATATCATGCATACCAGGAACACGTCAGCAAACACCTTCCATCCGATTTCAACTCCGAAGAGTACATTGAATGCAAGAACGAGCAACTCCAGTCCTCCAGCCAGGAGCACCCCGACAGCAAAAGCAGTCACGAATGCTGATGTGCAGTCGATGATATAGTTCCATAGCCTCATGTCATTGTTGGATTCTTGAAAGACAGGAGCAATGAATATTCCTGAAACTATTATCCCCACGAGTGTGACAGCTGCATTGGTCCAACTCAAATCCAGCGGCCATGCCTGGCGGAACGCGAGGCAGACTCCTAGCCATAAGGCATTGACGGCTATAATCCAAAGCGGTTTTACGGTGTGTCTCTCGTTATTTCTCCAATCCGTGAGCACGAGCTTTACCACCAGATTCAGCAGACCGGCGGTTATCGTCCAGAACATCAGGAAAAAAGAGTCTTTTCTATCTATTTTATCTCCAAGATGAATCAACACGACCGACATGATGGCTGCCGCTATCATAAAGCAAGCCGAAGTCGTAAATCTCTTGAAGGTTCCTGCCATTTTCTGGCATAAGTCCTTGATTGTGGTTTTGTCTATCATATTGCAAAATAATCCATTCTTAAATTTAACATTATTGATAACCGGGCACTCCGTCAAATGCAGGAACCCAGTCAAGGCATCAAGTGGGATTGGCCCTATCTGAAATTATGGCATCGAAATTCTCGATCGCCCATGAAATCAGGGAATCAAGGTGGGGGAGTAGGCTGCGTCCGCGGTCTGTCAATGAATACTCGACTTTTGGCGGGACCGCCGGGTATAATTTCCTGGAAATGAGACCGTCTTCCGTGAGCGTCTTGAGCGTGGCAGTCAGCATTTTTTGGGAAACGTCAGGGATGCAACGGTACATGTCATTGAACCGTAGCATACCATGTTGTTCAAGAGTATATAGAACTAACATTGCCCATTTGTCGCCAATGCGGGCGAGTATGTTGCGGATGGGACATTTGGGAAAGGTCGCATCCTGAATTGTCTTTCTGTCCATAATCTGCGTTTTCCTGTGCAAAATTAGCATAAATTCACGACGAATCGGCCGCTTCTGAAGAGAAACGACCGACAATAATATTTTTTAAATCTTATTTGCAAAGTGCCTGAGCAAGAGCATCTACACCTTCTTCGCCAGGCAAGGCCGGATAAGCGGATTTGAGTTGTGAAACAAATGACGCAGCATCTGGATGAGATTCAAGGAGCTTATGAACCTTTGTAAGATAAGAAATTCTGAAATCAATGTCTTCCTTATGAGCTACGCCGCCATGGCATCCGAGCCAGATACTTGCACCAGAACGTTCCGCCTCTACCAGTCCTTCAAGTGCCTGGTTTACAGCCTCAGCGGAGGAGATTTGAAGAGTATGCATATGGGCTTTCGCCGGTGCCCAGTGCATCAGGCAAGCAGTACCGTCAATCAAAATCATTGAACCCGGGAAATCATTGGCAGGACCACGATCGAAACGGAAGTCAATGTCAGCCAACTTGATGGTATTTCCGAAAGGGACCTCGCGGACATCACCCTCAGCAAGTTCAACCATTGAATTGCCAAAAGATTGCTTAAAGCCGGACATCATGGAAGCATAGACGCCTTCATTGGTAAATTTATGCATTCCTTTAGGCATTACTATCGCCTGGCTCTCCTGACCTCCGAGATGATAGTCAATAATAGCAGATTCTACAGGCTTGCCAAGACCGGCAAGATAGGCGTCAAATTCTGCAAGTGCATCCTTAAAAAGAGGAGCTTCCAGAACAACGAGGGCATCTTTGCCTTCTACAATATAGCTAGCATCACCCATGACGTCATTTGAATAATAGACGTGGAGTGTCGCATTCTTAAGGGCGACAGTTTCAAATTTACCTTGTGCATTTACCATAACATTTGCTGCAATAATGGCGGCAGCTGCCAATAAAAACTTTTTCATATACTCTGCTCTCTTTTTGTTTGTTGCTTTCCTTTTCGCAGCACAAAGTTGAGAACAAATAATTAAACGCACAAGAAGGCACGCAAACGAAAGTCACACACCTTGAGGTAAGTTATGGAAATGACGACTGTGGGAGGCACCGTAACCTCATGCAAAAATATTCAGTGAAGCCACGTTATGACCTTATGTAATGCGGCAAGTCCTCTGGAATGATCATTGAAATCTCACATAGCCCGGCCACCGCGCCGTTTTCTGTCCAGGCGCTCTGGAAAATCATCTTATGCACCCCGTTCTTCTCGATCGTATAAGAATTGGTGCCCCCTTCCGCCAGCAGCCTCCGGATTATCCCCATGGCATGTTCGTTATGGCAGTCGAACAGATTCTTCCCTACAAGATTTCCATGTTTCTTGTACTGTTCCACCGCTCTGTCATTCATATAAACGATAATCCCATCCTTATCGCAAACCGTAATGCTGCAATTCAGCCCTTTAGCCCAATCTGGTATCATATTTTCAAGTCTTTTTATGTTCCAATGCGAATATACAAAAAACGCACAAGAATTTTTGTGAACGGTCAATAAACCTCAGGACGTACATCACATTTGTTTACCTCAATTCCTGCAGAACTCTCCCGAAATGCAATGAGGTATCAGGTGGGAAGTGTGATTGAGAATGCAACTGCATCCAGACTCGCCGAGAACGCTTACAATCAAAATTTGTAAAATTCACATTTTTATTTTTACTTTGCTCTCTGTCATAAATACTTTAAACTTTTATCAAATATGAAAAAGACTGTTCTCATGCTCGTCGTTTTGGTTGCAGCTGCATCGATTCAAGGATGCACTAACAGCAGCGTGAAGACTTCCAATCCGGCCGCCTATATCACAGACCCGGCCAAACTCGAAATGCTCCGGTCCATGAAAGACCTTGACAACGGTGGCGGCAGGTTCTATGAACTCGACTACACGCAAGACTACAAGCTGGATGCGATGCTTGCGGCACAGCCTACAGATGCCGAAGGCATTGTGAGTTTCGTGGCCGGAGAGTTGTTTGACAAGATTCCTCAAAAATCCCCTGAGTTCAACACCGGCGCGGGCTGCAGCGCTTTCGCGGCTCCGTCCGCAGACGGAAGTTCCTACCTTATGGGGCGCAATTTCGACTTCTGCCACAAGGACCCCGCTACCGGCAAGGAAATTCCAATCACAGCTGTTATGGTGAGGACTGCTCCGGAAGGCGGCAAGAAATCCATCTCAATGGTCGATTCATACTGGCTCGGACTCAAGAAAGGATTTTATACCGACGGAGAATCTGACCTGTCGGTCATGATGGCGTTTCCATACGCCCTGATGGACGGCATCAACGAGGATGGCCTCGCGGTGGGCGTGCTACACTTGGGCGGAGATGCTACTATACAGGACACTCCGGGCAAAAGAAACATCATCACCACGGTCGCCATGCGTCTGCTCCTGGACAGGGCCTCCACCGTCGACCAGGCGATAGAGATGCTAAAGGGCTACAATCTCTGTCAGGACTCCCCTGCCGGAGGCAACTACCACTTCTTCATTGCCGACGCCCAAGGGGACTACGCCATCGTAGAATATGTCTATGATGCCCCGGACTTCAGTGGCCGCCCGAACCTCATGCAGGTTCTTAACGGCAACGACACCCTGCGCTGCGTCACCAATTTCTATGTCAGCCCAGACATGGAAAGACACCCGGAAGGCGGCCTGACCGATCACGGCAGATGGCGCTACGACAAGATGCGGGAGACCTTGAAACTCAACGCCTACAAACTGACCCCGGCACAGGCCATGCAACTGCTCGGGGCGGTAGCTACGGATGTCGACATAAACGAGCCGACCTCCCACACGCAGTGGTCATCCCTGTACAACCTCAGCAGCAGAACGCTTGACGTAGCCATACTCAAAGAATACAACAAAGTCTCACATTTCACATTCTAATTCTATGGACATAAGAAGAATCCTCCTCGCTGTCTTCTGCGTCATCGCAATCTGCGCCTGTGACAGACAGCCCGGCACCGACCCATCCGGCAGCATCAACGAGCCGGACTACCCGACAGAAGACGCCCTTGCCGTCAGGACACAGTCCAGAGCCTACATCTTCCCGCACTCCTACACGGGCAGCGCCAAAGCCCTGATAAACCGCATCTCGGACAAGGCCGAGGCTCTCGATGCCTCCGTCAAGACCGTAGTGCTCCACGACAAGGGTGCATCATCTTTGAGCGATGCCGAGACGGACGCAATCACGGCCCTGCTCGCCAGAGGAGGCAGCCTCATCTACTGCGAGCCCACACGGACCGGAACCGATGCCCTGCTGCGCAAAATCCAATCCTCCATCAGGAAAGCCATCGGCAGCGGGCCGCTCTCCATCAGCACAGAAGGCAAGACCGCCATACACAACATCCTGAATATCGACAAAGACAAGGATGGTCTGCTCGTACCTCCATTCATCGACGACGTGGACACGGACGGGGTGCTCTGCGACATCCTCGCTATCAGAGGCGGAGAATACCGCATCATCACCGATCTCGACGAGAACAACCCGATAAAAATCACCCTTAGCGGGGATGACGGCTACATAGGAGAATCCTACACGGAAAACCGTCTGGACGACACGCCTTCTGACTATATTTACGGCCTGCACGCCGACGACCTCGCAGAGTGGCTGAATGCAGAAAGCACCATATCAACAATGAAAGTCGGCAACATCCTCACCGCCATCATTCCGAATGAGGACAGCCAGGATCTGGAGAAAATCACCAACGCCCAGAAGATCTCCTATTCCTACAACGCTTACGCCGGGCACAAGTTCGAACCAATCACAATTTCTTACGAGATATGGGCAGTCAACGACACCAAAGGGTCCGACTACTACCTTGTCCACCAGGAACTTCGCGCTGAGAACAGCTTACTTGTCTGCGGACCGAAGAAAGAAAGGGACTGGAACGAATACAGGGTCGATGAAGCATTCGGCGATGTAGCCAAAGAGCCGAGAGCCTATTGGGCCTATATGTCCAACTTCGGCGCACAGACACAATTCAGCAACAACACCGCCACCGTCGAGCATATATCACCGGCCAACAGTCTCAAAGGGGAATCAACATACACGGAGAATCTCACATGGTCCATCGAGACCGCTTACGTCCTCACCAAGCCGGAAATAGAGCTTACAGGAGGGGTGAAAATGTCCAAGAGTTGGACACACAATATAATGGATCTGGAGATGGACTTCACCTACAACGGCAACAAACCGAAGTGGGTTTATAAGGCAGGCGTTCTTCCGAGACTGACTAAGGATTCAAAATATGATTGGAGGCATGACTTCGCGAAGCCCATCCTAAGGTCTGACTGCACGATGGGGCACAGCTGGATATGGAGGATCAGCAACGCATCCGAGACCTATTCCTTCTCTTCCAAAACTTGGATAAGCATCCAGGGCCTGTACATTGACCTGAAGAAGGGACATCAGAAGGGCAGCAAGTACAAGACGTTCACTACAGAAGACAGCAAGACCCTCAATCTGGCCCCGCCTGCACGCTACAAGCAGGAATGGATAATGACAATCTCCCCGTACAACGAGAATACGGAGCGGGTGATGAAAACTTATTTCCCGGACTACTGGCTTCCGGCCTTCTCCCTCTACACGGTCAAGGAGGACGACAAGGATGCCATTGACATCCAGATTGCAGCAACTACTTCCGCCATAAGCGACAACACAGCACTGCTGGAGGACAACAAGGTGGAGTCATTCACGCTGAACTGGAAGCCTCTTCACGGCAGCACCGTGTACAAGACCTGGTCCTACACCGCCCCGAAGGAATAATTTTAGAGTCAATGGAAACGGCGCATCCGGATAAGATTTTGGTGCGTGGAGCGAAGGTGCACAACCTTAAAAATGTGGATGTAGATATTCCGCTTGGGAAGATTGTGGGAATAGCCGGGGTGTCCGGTTCCGGAAAATCCTCGCTGGCGCTTGGGGTTCTGTATTCAGAAGGCTCAAGACGTTATCTTGAGTCTCTTTCGACTTACACGAGAAGAAGAATGACGCAGGCCGCGAAAGCCAATGTGGATGAGGTCCTTTATGTTCCGGCGGCTCTCGCCCTGCATCAGAGGCCGGGAATTCCGGGCATACGCAGCACTTTCGGCACGGGGACGGAACTGCTTAACAGTCTCAGACTTATGTTCTCAAGGCTTGCCAGCCACCGATGCCCCAACGGACATTATGTAGAACCGTCATTGCGGGTCGCTGCAGGAAAAGATCTTGTCTGCCCTGTGTGCGGGGAACATTTCTATCCGCCCGGAGCCGAAGACCTGGCATTCAACAGTCAGGGAGCATGCAGGACCTGCGACGGCACCGGGACCATCCGCACCGTTGACGAATCCACACTCATCCCGGACAGGAACCTTACCATAGATGAAGGTGCGGTCGCACCATGGAACACACTGATGTGGTCGCTGATGAAGGATGTCTGCAGGGCGATGGGCGTACGGACAGACGTGCCTTTCAAAGACCTAACAGACAAGGAAAAAGACATTGTCCTTCATGGCCCGGCGGAGAAAAAACACATCCTCTACAAGGCCAAGAATTCCAATGACGCGGCCGAGTTGGATTTTACCTTTTTCAACGCCACATACACGGTCGAGAACGCACTGGCAAAGGTCAAGGACGAGAAAGGGATGAAGAGGGTCGAGAGGTTTCTAAAGCTTGACACATGCCCGGACTGCGGAGGCACAAGGCTTTCCGATGCGGCAAGGGCGCCAAGACTGAGGGGCATGACCCTAGCCGAGGCCTGCACAATGACTCTTACCGAGATTGTGGAATGGGTCAAAGGTGTACCAGGTTCGCTTCCGGAAGAGATGAGACCAATGGCCGAAAGCATCAGCGAATCATTCCTGGACACAGCCAAACGGCTGATGGACCTTGGGATAGGCTATCTGTCTCTGGACCGTTCGGCAGCGACTCTCTCGACTGGAGAACGTCAGAGAATGCAGCTCGCCCGGGCAGTCAGAAATCGTACTACAGGAGTTCTGTATGTCTTGGACGAACCGTCAATCGGCCTGCACCCGTCAAACATCATTGGCCTTTGCGGCGTCATGGAAGATCTGATTGCGGATGGAAATTCCGTGATACTGGTGGATCACGACACACAGATTCTGACCAAATCAGAGTGGATAATCGAGATGGGACCGGAAGCCGGCTCGAACGGAGGCGAGGTGATAGCACAAGGCACTGTCAGCGACATTGAATCCAATAAATGCTCCAAGATAGGTCAATTCCTTTCCGGCAAAACCTCTGTCAAAGTCAGACAAAGGGTCAAGGTCGCCGACATGTTCAATGAAGGAAAGATAGCGATGACTACAGATTCCATTCACACAGTCCGGCCGCTCAGTGTGGAAATTCCCAAAGGACGGCTTACCGTAGTCACAGGTGTCTCAGGGTCCGGCAAGACCACAATGGTACTCGAAAGCCTCATACCCGCTCTTCAGGCGAAAATCTCGGGTCATGACCTGCCGACACACGTAAAGTCAATGGAAGCCGACGGAATCCGTCAGGTCAAACTCATTGACGCTTCTCCGATAGGTATCAATGTCAGGTCTACCGTCGCCACTTATGCCAATGTTCATGATGAATTAAGGAAAGTTTTTGCAAGGACTCCGGACGCGAAAAAGCACGGCTACAAGGAGGGAGACTTCTCCTACAATACGGGGAAATTAAGATGCCCTATCTGTGATGGCACCGGCGCAATAAGCCTTGACGTACAGTTTCTTCCCGATGTGGATATCCCGTGCCCTGATTGCCGGGGGTCAAGATATTCAAAAGCCGCAGGGTACATAAGGAGAGAAAACTCAGCCGGAGAATTCCATTCACTTCCGGAACTTATGGACATGGACATCAATTCTGCCCTTGACGCCTGTGCGGATCTCAAATCAATCAGCCAGAAACTCAGGGTATTGCATGATCTCGGTCTTGGTTACCTGACCTTAGGCGAGGAAACGCCAAGCCTGTCGGGAGGAGAAGCCCAAAGGCTTAAACTTGCCAGCGAAATGGGCAGAGGACAAAGCGACTCCGTATTTGTGTTCGATGAGCCTACAATCGGGCTTCACCCGTCAGATGTAATGACACTATTGAGTGTATTCCAGAGCCTTATCGATCACGGGGCCACTGTCATTGTCATCGAACATGACCTGGATGTCATCCGCAATGCCGACTATATCATTGACATGGGTCCGGGCGGCGGGTCGGAAGGCGGACGGATAGTCGCAACCGGTACTCCGGACCAGATTCGCACATCAAAAGACAGTGCCACCGGACGGTTTATATAGGACGTCAGGCAATGTTCGCCTTTTTTCTGGCAGTTTGAAAACTTCGGTACCGGAGAGGGCCTCCTACGGTACGGAATACGCATTTACCGCACCCTGCAATTACATCACTCCCCTTCCGAGTTCGATGCAATCCAGAATCCCGCGCACAGCATTCGTAATATTAGCCCTTGCTCTGTCCGGCTCAAGTGCCTCATCCAAAGCCATTTCCGATGGGGTAGCCTGACGGATGCCGCAAAAACCGGCCTTTTCAAGGCAGGCGATTGCCCCATGCTCGACAGCGCCTGAAACCAGAGCCACACGACGGCCGACACTATGACGAAGCACTCCGAAAGGAACTTTCCCCTCAAGGGTCTGAAGGTCCGATTTCCCCTCACCTGTAATTACAAGATCCGCCCCGTTCAGTGCATCATCAAACCCGACAAGCGACATCACCTTCTCCACCCCCGGGACAATCTTCGCCCCGGCATACGCAATAAACGCACCGCCCAATCCTCCGGCAGCACCGGCTCCCGGAATCCCAGACACATCCACACCTGTCTCCGCCAGTATCTGCTTCGCCACCTTCTCCATTCTTTGCTCCAACAATTCCACATCTTCTGCAGACGCCCCCTTTTGAGGTGCAAAAACCCTTGCCGCCCCGTTCTGCCCTATAAAAGGATTCCCCACATCGCAGAGCAGTTCTACATCCATTCGCCCCAACGCATCCTTAACCCCTGGAACTGAAAGCATTCCAACGCCACCGTCGCAAGTTGCGCTGCCCCCAAGACCAACGATAAGATGGCGGCATCCCGCCTTTTCGGCAGACAGAACAAGTTCCCCGACCCCAGTGCTCAATGCTGTCATCGGATTCCTTTCATCCTTGGAAAGAAGCGGCAGACCGCAAGCCTGAGCCACTTCGACAATACCGGTGCTTCCGACAACGCCAAAGGCCGCCTCAACCGCCCTTCCCAATGGGTCAGAGACCATCACCCGCCGAATCGTGGCGCCCATGGCGGAAGACAGAATCTCCAATGTCCCCTCTCCGCCATCAGCCAATGGCAACTGTATGACGCTCGCCTCAGGGTATTTCAGCAACACCCCTTCCGCCATGGCGGCTGAGACCTCCATAGCGGACAGACACTCCTTATAAGAATCCGAAGCAACGATGATTTTCAACCGTTTCATGCAGCTTCAGCAAAGGTAGAAAAAATCATCCACACTACCGTCCATGAAAAAGATTCTAAGACCTTGTGTCTAACATATTGGTTTTTTATCTATATTACGCCATGCCGATAAAAATACTCACATCTCAGACAGAAGACGACCTTAGGTCCAAAAGCCACTGGTGGGGATTTCCAGACCTTCCGGACGGTGTGGATTTTCCGCTGCTACCGGAGGAGGAAGACGATCAATACGAGGGAGAAGGAGAACTCCTTCTGACATTCATCTGCCAGATAAAGCTTGACGAAATAGCCCGATACGACAAGGAGAACCTGCTTCCTCACGAAGGAATGCTGTATTTTTTCGCTGACCTCGACTATTTTCTCGGCGATATGGAAGTCCCCTCAGAAGGCCTTGGATTCTGGCCGGAGGGCACTTTCAAGGTCATTTACGCGCAGGAAACGGATAAACTTAATACTCACATCGTGCTGAACGAAGACGGCACATGCGCATGCCTTAAAGCGGAAGCGCTCAGTTACAGCCCTACTACCGACTATGACTATGGGCACAAACTGCTCGGAATGCCGTTCTTCGAAGAGGTAAGCGAAGCCGCCCCGGGATACATCTCCCTACTTCAGATTGACGAGGATGAAAGATGGAATCTGACACTCTACGACTGCGGGATGATTAATTTTATAATACGTAAAGAAGACCTCGCAGCAAAACGATTCGACAAAGTAAGGCTGTATTTTCACTGCATGTAAGCAAGGATACTATGAAAACACGGTGAAAGAAACAGTATTTTCTTTCACCGTGTTTTCATATCCGGCGGGAAACAGTCCGCAATCCGCTTCCGCTTCAGCACCGGTGCTTCATATATGGGTTATTTTGTCATATCTACGGTGAGGCGGTATATCTTGCCTGACTCGAAAGTAATATTAGACGTAAGGGGCTTGTCCCTTGAGATAACACCCTGGTCGGTAGTAACGCTCATAGTAAGAGTCTCTCCAGATGGAACTTCAAACTGATTTACGCTATATCCAATCATCCATGCGGTCACAGTCCCGCCTGAAGCAGGAGCGAAGTTCCCAAGGCTAGTACTGATTTTATCAAACTCACTCGAGGCTGGACCACCATAACTAATCATAAAACGGTCACCAACCTTAGTCCAGCCAAGAACGGTTAGCGAAGAAGATACTGTCGCCAGACGTACTTCTGATACTTCTGTAACTGTAGAAGGCAGAGTGACTGTAGTCTTGATAATATAGCAGGCGTTTTTGAGCGTAGTCTTAGCAGCTCCTGACATAAAAGCGGACATATCGCTTATCTTGCCCTTCATCACTACACCCTTGGAAAGGAACGCCGGATCCGCATTCATTTCCTGATAATGGGGCCCATAAGTCGAGAGGTGTATAAATTCCTTACCGAGTTTCATATTGAAAAGAACATTGTTTTCGCAGCGCCAAGGTTGTGCATCGGAGCCATCCCCTACCGTAAGCGCAGGATAGAATACAGACACCATCACAGCGCCGTCAGGGTTGGAATATTTGCCGCTGAACTTCGCCACAGGGCCCGCAGTAGTTGTCTCAAAGACATCATTGGAAAGGACTTTTCCAGAAGCATCAATGGCCACAAGCGAAATCTTGTCGCCTGCCTTCCATGCCGCCTTGAGGGCATTGGCATCTTCAGTGTAGCCGACTTTGGTATCTACGTCTTCAATAGCAGCAGAAAGGACCACATCAATAGGATTGTACTTTATTCCTTCAACAGAGGAAGCGTTGTCATTTTTCTGGCAGGAAGCTGCTACCAGCAGCGC
>OQVL01002351.1_pt1 | contig 11573 bp, 6 predicted proteins | sample 1691501 | NCBI WGS metagenome assembly OQVL01 (sample SAMN03418253, study PRJEB22391) | human gut metagenome | biome: human-gut; feature: organic feature; material: feces | host: Homo sapiens | place: Tanzania | collected 2013-01
GTGCTCTTCCGATCTCCATTACCAATTCAACGCATTAAAAATAACAAAATACAAGTCAAATTCGCCTGAAAAATAAATAAAAAGCGTTTTACGCCTTAACACGGGTCAAAAATGCCATGAAAATAACAAACAAGGCCTTATACTAAAAATAGTATAAGGCCTTTTTTGGTGACACGATCGTGTGCTATGGCGAACAAAAAATATATTAGTAATTTCGGTTGGCATTTCTTGCGCGGACGTGCTTAGGGGTGGTGTGGAACGTGTCCTTGAATAGTTTGTGAAAGTACGACATATTGGCAATACCCACGGCTTCGCAAATTTCTTCCACCGTTTGGTTGCCGTTTTGCAACATCGAGTAGGCGTAGTTCATCTTTTGCTTGTTGAAGTAGTCCGTCATGGTCATGCCGATGTACCGCTTAAACAATCTACGCATGTAGTCGGCATTGTAAGCAAAGTCGGCGGTAAGCTCGGCAATGTCCGATTGAAAGTTGTCGCGTGTGCTCAGGCGCGTCAGCAGGTTGTTCAGCCAGTTGGGCATGTCGGTGTGCGTTTGCATTTGTTGCAACATAATTATGTTCACCAAAAATGTCGTCAACGCTTTTGCAGCAAGTTTGTATTCGGCGCAATCGGGACTTAGAAACAACGACGGGGCATATGTTTCCATTGTCGAAATTTGCTCCGACGACAGCGTAAATACTTTCGCTAATTCGCATGCCAATATTTTATCGAACAATTTGTCGTCAAAAAAATCGCACACTTGCTTGAAATATGATTTCTCAATGAGTATGTCGCGGCGCAAAAATACGCCGTTTTGCGTTTTGTCAAAGCCGTGCACGTCGCTCGGTGTAAGCAAGTAGGCGTCGCCGCGGTGCAACAATTTGCGTTCGTCATTCAGGTATTGAGTACCCGTTCCGTCAAATACGTAAAAAAACTCGATATAAGAGTGCCTGTGCAGTGGCACGTCTTCGTTTCGCGCGCTCTGTGTAAACACGGGCGCGTTGTTTTGCGTGGTAAGACATACGTCGAAAACAAGCGGATTTGCCGTCGGATGGATATTTTGCATTTTATACCCCGTTGTTAGTACTTTTTTTGTTCAGTTTATCACATAAAACGTAAATTTGCAACTCAAAAAAGTCTGTTTGACACATATTTTGGTCGATACAGTGTATTGAATTGCGCTTTCGTGTGCGATACAATATAGGTACGATAATGGCAAGGTGTGTCGTTATTTGATTGTTTGCAAGTTTTTTGTATTTTTGAACAAATTTTATATGGGAGGCTACTATGAAAAGTAAAGGCAAATCGGTAGTCGGACTGCTTCTTTTGCTGGTACTGTGTCTGTCGCTTTGTGCGGTTTCGGTTGTTGGCACTGACAACACGGTCGCGCAAGCCGACGGCGAAACGGAGATTTCGCTCACCGGCATACAAATGCGCGGCGCAATTAACGGATGGTACTACTACCTCGTGTTGCAATCTGATGGTTACAACGATTTGAGTCCGGTGGAAAGTATCGCCGACGGAAAGACGATACTGACGTCCGACAAAATCAAGTTGTACACAAGTGCCGATGACAGCGGAACAACCTTGACGGATTTGACCGTGCAACACGTCGACCAAAGTTTTAAAGGCTGGACAAGCGGCTTGTTTGTCAACTATGTCAAGTACGACAGCACTCACGGCGGACACCAGGTGTACAAGGTGGTTGTGGAAAAGGGGTGCAAGCTGCCTTACGTCAAGGACGGCGTTGTGGGCACGTATGTAGTTGATGCCGAGTATACGTTTGTCAACCAAAATTACAACGACGAAAGTGTAAAATTGGGCGCATTCAATTGGACGAAAACTATCACTCCTGCCGAAACCACGGAAACGATTTCGCTTGACGGCGTGCAATTGCGCGGACTTGCCGACTTTCCCGACAACAGTTGGTACCATTACTTTGTTGTTACTTCGGCGGCATTCAGCGGAATGGCGACAAACGAGGATAATGTCGAAATTAACACATTTGCCACAACGCTTGACAAAATAAAGTTGTACACGGTTGACTCTAACGGGCAACTTGCGGCAAAAACGCTTGCGGAACTCGGCGTAAACCACACCGAGCGTAACAAGTGGGGTGCAAACGGACTGTTTTTTGCATTCGACATGTTCAAAAACGGTTACGACGGCACGACCGTGTACAAGGTGACAATCGAAAAGGGTTGCACGCTTGTTGCCGACAAAGGCACTGTCGTTAAAAAGTTTGTCGTTGACAACGACTACACTTTCTACAACTCGTCCTACGGCAATGCCGACAGCAAATTCGGCGCACTTACCTGGACGACTACTCCGACAATTCCGTACGGTACGGAAGAAACGGAAATTGCCATTGGCGGCGTGCAACTGCGAGGAATCCCCGGCGACGACAGCTGGTATCACTACTTTGTAATGTTGTCCGACGTATACAACAATGTTGCCGCATCGGAAAACGTTGCCAATGCGCTGACGTACAGCGACTTTAGCGGTGTAAAACTGTACACGGTTTCCGACGGACAACTTGCATGCAAAACTCTTGCCGAACTTAATGCAAACCATGTTGAAATAAACAAGTGGGGCGCAGTAGGTGCGTTTGTGGCATTCGGAGATTACAAAAACGGCTACGACGGCTCGACAGTGTACAAGGTTGAAGTCGCAAAGGGCACAAAGATACTTGCTACCGTCGGTGAAACGGCAAAGGTGTTTGTCGTGGACAAAGATTATACTTTCTACAACTCGTCCTACGGCAATGCCGACAACAAATTCGGCGCACTTGCCTGGACGACAACTCCTACCATTGCTTATCGTACCGACAACAACACGGTAGAGACGACAATCGGCTTGGAAGATTGGGGCGAAACGGGTTTTGTGCAATTCCGCACAAACGGAACGGAAAAGTACTTTGCGATTTTGTCGAGCGTATTTCAGAATTTGGATACAACAACGATTGCCGATTTTGCTTTAAACTTCGACAAAGTGGTGTTCTACACCGTTTCCGACGGACAACTTGTCGCGCACAAAATGTCCGACCTCGGCGTAAACGAACTCAAACTGAAGTATTGGGGTTGTCCTGCGGCGTTTTTCTCGATGGCAAGCGTCGATGACGTGTTCGGTTGCAAAACCTACAAGGTTGTGATTGAAAGCGGTTTGGAAATTGTCGGTCAGACGGTGGTTAATGCCGACGGAACGGCAACGAGAACAATCTACAAAGTTGCAAACGATTACACGTTGTACAACAAAGGTTGGGCAACGAACGGCGACGTGGCAGTCGAACAAAACAACTGGACGACTGCGCCCACACTGGCATACAAGTCGGAAGAAACGACAATCTCGCTTGACGGAGTGCAACTGCGCGGATTGGACGGAGATTTGGCTACAAATCCGTGGTATCACTATCTTGTTTTGCTTTCGTCGGCTTACGATCGGCTTGGCGCAGACATCGAAGAGCTTGCTCAAGGACTTGTCTGGAGCAAACTCGACGGCGTAAAACTGTACATTGTAGACGGTAACGGTGCGCTTGTAGGCAAAACGCTTGCGGAACTTAATGCAAACCACGTCGGACTGAACAAGTGGGGCACAAAGGGTGCTTTTATCGGCTTTGGCGACTACGTCAACGGTTACGACGGAACAAACGTATTCAAGATTGAAATTGCCAAAGGTACAAAATTGCTTGCCGAAATCGGCGAAACGGCAAAGGTGTTTGTCGTGGACGGCGACTACGTATTCTGCAATATTCAATGCGGTGCGGACTCCGCCAGATACGGCGCATACAAGTGGTTGGACTACGTACCGGAAACGGAAACGATTTCGCTTGACGGCATACAAATGCGCGGTATGGACGGAGCGGACTACAGTTGGTATCGTTACCTTGTATTGTTGTCGGCAAACTACGCCAAGTACGGCTTTGCGGAAAACGGCGCGGACACCATCGACCAATTCTACGCCGACAAAATCAAACTGTATCTTAGCGCAACGGACAACGGCAAAACGCTTGCCGAACTCGGCGCAAAGCACATCGATCAAACCTTCCAGAACTGGTCAGTCGGCGCATACATCAACTTTGACAATTACGCCGACTACAACGGCAGTACGGTGTACAAGGTGACAATCGAGGAGGGTTGTCGTATCCCCGTCAGCAAGGACGGCAAATGGGTGTGGTTGTACGTCGACAAGGACTACACCTTCTACAACATAGGTTACGGCGACAGTGCAAAGGCTTACGGTTCGTTTGAGTGGTGGACAACGCCCGTGCCGGACAGCGTGGAAAACAGCGGCGACATCAGGGTGGTCAATGTGACCAACCAATCGGACGGCGTTACACGCTGGTTGATATTGTGGTTCAACGACAAGTTTGTCGGCACAACCAATGCAACTTTCTTTGAAACCAAGCAGTTTGTCAACGTGCTCGACAACGTGCTTATCTACAGCGGCAACGATTTGTCGCAAACGCCCGTAACACTGCGCAGTATTTTTGACGGTACGATTACTATCGGACAGTTCGGCTCGCCCGACGCAATCGGTTTCACTATCAAAAACGACGTCAGGTTTGACGGTAGCAATATGTACATTGTCGTTGTCAAAAACGGTTGCGAAATGCCTTACGTAAAGGACGGCGTATACAGCAAACGTATCGTTACCGCCGATACGACGTTTATCAACGACAAATTCGGTAAATCGGGCGAAATACCCGGCTCGACCGGAGCGGACAAACGTACCTACGAAGATTGGTGCATCGAGTGGACGCCTGCGGTGTTTGTGACCTACAATGTGGCGGGCGTTGACAAGACGTTTGACAATGCGTGCTTGCCTATCGGTGAAATCATCTCTGCCGACAAGTTTGCCGTGGACGGCTACGACGTAACGATAACCGACAACATCGGCTACACCTACTACGGACAAATCGTGTTGCCGGGTGCCGACGTGGAAATTACCTTGACTTACACGCAAAAGACCCCCGAACCTACGCCCGAACCCGACGCAAACAAAGGCTGTAACGGCGTTGTGGCTACAAGCGGCGTGGTTGTTTCGATGGCGATTGCGGCAATTGCGGTTGCGCTGGTCGCTAAAAAGAAGGAATCTTGCTAAGGAGGCGCACACAATGAAAAAATGTAAAATACTGCTGTCCGCTACGGCGGCGATACTGGCTTTGCTTGTGTTGTGTTCCTGTACGGTGACAGGCAAGGATGTGGAATTGAAGGCTTACGACGGCAATGACTTGTTTATGACGTCGGACAAGGAAACGATGTTTGATTTGCTTAACGAGCTTAACAAGCGTTTGTTGCGGTACGACGACGAAACAAAAATCGGCGACATCGAACTGCCCGAAGGCAACACGTTCAATATGGGTTGGCAAACTTCGAGTCTTGTGTGGCACAATGCTACGGCGCAAGGCGTAGGTTCGGACAAGATTACGCCGATATACGCCAACTTCCTCAAGACGATGGCGCAGGATGACTACGGCTACATCTACGACAACAACTACTTCCGCGAAACGGAATTTGCCACCAACAACGAAGGCTTGGTAAACTTGCCGCAAGGCTGGCCCTTCCCTTATTGGAAGAGTTCGGTTGACAATCCGTTTATCGACGGTGTTGACTACGACGACGTACATTTTTGCACATTCGAGTTCGACTCGGCAAACGACCCGACAAGCGAAGGATGGACGGCGACAAACGGCAGTGCCGACATTGCATTTGACGGCTACATGACCCTGGAAGTTTCGTCGGACATTGCGGCGGGGCAAGCCTGCCGCGTGTACAACGACAAACTGAATGAACTGCTTACGTTGTGCGGCGGTATCGATACGGCGCATGCGGCTTTTGTAGAAATCGACCTCGATTTTGCATCCAAAAACCTTGACGACTACTACATTGTTTGGCAAACTAAGGAAGGCGGCGACACTTGGTATCGCGTCTCGAGCAAGCAATTTGTGACAACCTACAACGATTACTTTGTTTCCTACGGCGCGCGCACCTACTGGCCGATGTATCTCAGCGAAAACTGGTCGGGTATCGTTACCGCGCTCGGCGTTGAGTTTGTGCCGCAAACGGGTGAAAAACTTGACCTTACAAACGCAAGAATAAAGTACATTCGTCCGTCCTACGACACTCGTCAGCCGCAGTTTACTTTCCAATGGTTGCAATCTTTCTACAACTACGTGATGTACACACGCGATACGGCGGTGCTAAAGGAGCTTATGCCCAAGGCAAGACGTGCGATAATGTTCCTTTTGCACTGCTTAAACGGCGAAAGCGGACTGCTTAACGTGGGTTATCTGTACGGTCACAACGGCATCGGCACTACGATAAACGCCGACGGCAGTATTACCACACACCCCGGTCAAGGTATCGGGTCGAGCTATTGGGATGTGCTTGCGTTGCCGCAAATTAACCTCGAATCCAATGCCTATTTTTACGAATGTGTAAAGCAAATGGCGGTACTGGAAAAGGTTTGCGAAACGCAAAACATCACGACGGAAGCGACGGAAATCAAAAACCGTGCAATCGGCGGCGACAAAGTCGCTTACACGATGACTTCCGAAACGCTTGATGCGCTTGCCGCAAACATCAAGTCCGCGGTAGAATCGGACATTAAGCCGCAACAAAATGCCGACGGAAGTTGGACGAATGTCGGCGGACTGTGGAACCCCGAAACGGGCAGATTTGCACTCGGTGTGCGTGAGGACAACGGCAAAGTAGTGGATCACGGTTACGTGTACTTCAACGAACAAGCAATTGTTGCGGGACTTGGCACTGAGATGCAGCAAAAGTCGATTATGCAATGGATTGACGGACAACGCACAGTGGAAACCGACCTGTCCAAGGGCAAAGACATTTATTTCTACGAGTTTGCTCCGCGTTTCAGCACTGCGGACAACAGTGAACAAATCAACTTTCCGCTTGCAAAGGCGTTGTTCGGCGAAGACAGCGCATACAAGCAATACGGCACGATGTTTTCGCACCAGGTGCAAAACGGCGGCGCGGTGCTTTGTTGGAGTTACTACGACGTGATTGCTCGCGCTAAAGTGCTTGGCGTTGACAACGCATACAAGCGTATCGAAGGAATTGTTGATTGGTACAAAAAGGTAAATGACAGCACCGACGGCGAAGGAACGGAATTCTTCCGCGCGTACTACGACAATCTTGCAGACAATGACGCCGGCGGTGTGTACGTAATACAAAATGCCGACGACCGTCCCGGTGCAATCGGTCTTGACGCTGAGTTTTTGGAAAACGCTATGCTTGCCAAAATCGTTCCCGACGCACTGTTTGGTATGCAACTGACGGATTTCGACGTGTTGAGCTTTACCAACAACGGCGTGACGGGACTTAAAAAGGCTCGTATCGACAACTTGAAGTTCGGCAACGTAACATACAGCGTAACCATGGACGGCAACAGCTTGGAAATCGGCAATCTGTTTGGAGCAGTGTACAAAGATACTATGGTACAAATGCGTTCTGTAAAACCGAGCGGAAGCTACAAAGTGTACGTCAACGGAACGGAAACAACCGACTACACCGAGGTAAACGGCTATGTGGTGGTTACCGTCAAACTGTCCAACGTAAAAGTGACGGTAAAGTAAAACAAATTCGGGCTGTATGTGATGATTAAATAAACTTATTACAATAAAAATTGTTCAAAAGGAGTTTGGTATGAACAAAACAATAAAAATTCTTTGTTGTCTGCTTGTGGCTGCGATGTTGTTGCCCGTACTTGCCTCTTGCAACGTAAACAACGGCGGCGACGCAACAGACCCTACGACGTTGCGCGTGGCGGTGGATGTCACCAAGACGGAAGTCAACATCATCGAAAAGTTGATTGAAGGCTTTACGGCAAAGGAAGAAAACAAAGATATCAAGATTAAGGTTGTCAAAATCAGCCAAGGCTACGACAGCTACGTGCAAAAGAACTTCGGCAAGACAACTATGGCGGACATCATCTCCGTGTACGACTACAACAGCGAGTACTGGACGTCGATGAATTTGCTTCGCCCCGTCACCGAATATATGAAACGCGACGGAATAAACGAAGCCGACTACGTACAGTCCATGATGGCACTCGGCAAAAGCGGCGGCGATGGCGACGACAACTACTACTGGCTGCCGCGCGACTACAACAAAGTTGTTGTGTGCTACAACACCGAGATGTTCCGCATTGCAGGCATCGGCAAACCGTCGGACGACTGGACGATGGAAGACTTTGAAAATGTGTGCAAGCAACTGATTGCCAAACGTAGCGACATCCTCGTAAGCACCAGGAAGTATGACTTTTGGCCTGTGGAAATGAACGCCCGCTGGACGGCGGTTTACTACCCGTACATCAAGTCTTACGGCGGCGACTTCCTTGCAAGCGACGGTAGCTTGTTCAACGACACTGCGGTTGTCAAGACTGCAATCAACAAACTGCTCAATTACGCCGACCAGACAAGCGGCAAGCAAACCTACAAAGGTTTGGGTTACGCCAACCCCATCGGACAAAGCAACGACGCCAACGTGTTTGTCAACAAGCAAGCGGCAATGAGCTTTACCGTGCGCCCCAACGTCAAGAGTTTTGCCGACGCATTGGACAACAACATCGATTTCGTCAGTCTGCCACGCATCACCGACAACGACGGCAAAACGTCCTGCATCGGCGCGGGTTGCAGCGGTTACGGCATAACGTCCGGTTGCAGTGACTTAAAGGCGGAAACGGCGTGGAGGTTTTTGAAGTACATCGTTTCGGAAGAAGGTCAGCAAGTTATGGGCAAGACGGGTAGCGGTGTGCCCGTGTTGAAGTCGCTACTCAACGACAGTTCTGCCGAGTGGTGCAACTTTATTTCCGCAGATCTCAACCACAATGCGTTTGTTGCCCATCCGGAGCGCGACCTTGCCATGAACTACGTCCATGGGTTTACGACGGCAAAACAACTGACCGTCTACAAGGAACTGAAAGACAACTTCATCTACTCTATGTTCAACACCAACGACCGCGACGCGGAGTTTGCGGCATTCAAGTCCAATGTGGACAAGTTGTTGGGTAAGTAGCAAAAATTTATTCAAGGGTTTGTCCCGTGCGCTCAAACCCTTGAACATCTGTCGGGCTTTTCGGCATGACGTAAAGCACGGCTCTTAATACTTTTGAAACACAAGACAAAACGCAACATAAACGTTGTTTAATTAGTTGAAGCGGTACGTAACTTGTCGTTGATTGTCACAAAACGGCAATTTTATATAGACAAACTCCGATTGGCTTGATTAAACTTCGAGCAACGGCAAATCTATTATTATGAAAACAAAAATCAAGAAAAAACTGAAAGAAAACGCCATAGGTTACGGCTTGTTGTTGCCGTTTCTTATCGGACTTATCGGCTTTACGGTGTATCCGTTAGGGCTTGCGTTGGTGCAAAGTTTCTACAAGGATTACAGCCCCGTAACAGGTTACGATCCGTCGGCACTTGGTATCTACAACTATGTGCGTGCATTGACCGACGAGTGGGTACTGCGCTCAATCAAACTTACGCTTGTATATGCGGCAATTACAATTCCCATCGGACTTATTGTGTCATTTTTCATTGCGTATTTGCTTACTGCGCCCATCAAGTGTTCCAGGCTTTTCCGAGTGTTGGTGTACCTGCCTGCGCTTATCCCTGGTATTGTCGGCGCGTCCATATACAAGTATATGTTCGGTCCGGACGAGTTCGGGCTGTTCAATCAGATACTGATTGCAACGGGACAAGAACCGTCGCAACTGTTGGAGTCGGAAAACCAAACAATTGCCGTTTTGTGCTTCTTTTTGACGGGCATATTCTCCTACGGTTGTACCACGCCGATGTGGATTGCGGGTCTGAAATCTATCCCGTCAGACGTGTACGAGGCGGCGGCAATCGACGGCAGTTCGCGGTTGCAAACGCTGTTCAAAATTACGTTGCCGCTTATGGGCAAGTTTATCTTCTTGCAGTTGCTCGGTTCACTTATCGGCACGCTGCAAATCGGCGAGTCGGTGTTGATGTTGTCATCGCGCGGCGGTTTCAACGGCAATCTCAACTTCTACGGACTGATGATTTACAACCAGACCACCGACGGCATAGGCAACTACGGCTTTGCCAGCGCATTGTCGTATTTGCTGTTTATTGTAATCGCCGCACTGTCGGCAATCACGTTTAAGGCAAACAAAAAGGTTTACTACGAGGACGCATAATATGGACAAAATCAAACTTAGCAAAACCGAGCGCGTGGTTATTTACGTGATACTTGTCTTCTTTTCGGTGTTGGCAATTTTTCCCGCGTTTATTTTGTTGTCGCGTAGTTTCTTTTCGCTGGACGAAATCACAAGCATGGGTGCAGGGTTGTTTGCCAAAAACTTTACTATTGAAGCCTACGTGCAAGCCTTTACCGACGAGGGGTTTCTTATCGGACTGAAAAACACCTTTATCACTTGCCTTTGTGCGGTAATCGGCGTGCCGCTTACTGCGTTTATGGCGGCGTATGCTTTTTCCAAAATCAAGTTTTTCGGCAGTAAGTTCTGGTTTACGCTGGGACTTTGCACGATAATGATACCCAACATTTTGTTGCTGCTGCCCGTGTACTCCATCTTTGTCGACCTCGGCTGGACAAACACGCTGTTGCCGCTCACCGTTCCGTCGTTTTTCGGCGGCGGCATAATGAACATCTTTCTTATCATCCAATTTGTCCGCGGTATCCCCAAGGAAATGTACGAGGCGGCGGACATCGACGGCGCAGGTACGTTCCGCAAGATGTTTCAACTGACCTTACCGCTCATAAAGCCTGTAATATCCTATGTTGCCGTGACGGCGTTCATATCTGCGTGGAACGACATTATGCGCCCGTTGATGTACAACGATCTGCCCGAGTACTACACAATCAACCAATACATCTACGTCAACTATCTCGGACAGTCGGCGGCGGTGGACGCATTGCCCAACGTGCAAATGGCACTCGGCGTGATACTGATGATACCGATGATAATTGTATTTATCATTTTCCAAAAACAACTTATCGAAGGAATACAACTTACGGGAAACAAATAGTATGAAAATCAAGGTTTTAGTTGTGGGTTGCGGCGACAGAGCCACGGTGTACTGCCACGAAGGCGTGGACAACCTCAAACAAATGCAAGTGGTTGCGGCGGTTGACCCAAATCCGGAACGCTTGCGCTACATGCGCGAAAACTTCGGTGTTGACAAAAATATGTGTTTTGACAACATCGAAGACGTACTTGCCCTCGGTAAAATTGCCGACGCGGTAATCAACGGCACAATGGACAGTTTGCATCTTGCTACGGCTGTACCGTTTCTTAAACAAGGCTACCATATGTTGCTTGAGAAACCTCTTGTCAACAACAAGGCGGACTTGCTGCATCTGAAGTCGGTCGCCGAACAAAACAACGTCAAGTTGATGACCTGTCACGTGCTACGATATGCTCCGTTTTACCGCAAGGTGAAGGAATTGATTGCAAGCGGAACGATAGGCAAAGTGCAAAATATTCAAACAAGCGAACGTGTGGGCGCATACCACTCGTCGGTCAGCTACGTGCGCGGAAAGTGGGCAAGCGTTGTTTGTTTT
>OQVL01002353.1_pt1 | contig 11570 bp, 13 predicted proteins | sample 1691501 | NCBI WGS metagenome assembly OQVL01 (sample SAMN03418253, study PRJEB22391) | human gut metagenome | biome: human-gut; feature: organic feature; material: feces | host: Homo sapiens | place: Tanzania | collected 2013-01
TTCAACTCTTAGAGAAAAACAAAACCCTCGACTTTGACAGCCTGCAAGCTATGGCTGAAAAGGTCGAGGGTTCATTTGTGTTTACGGTGCTGGACAAGGACAACTCCATCTGGTTCGTCGTCGGAGACAATCTGCTGTGCATGATGTTCTATGATGGTTTTCTGCTCTACGCTTCCACGCAGGAAATTCTGTGCAGAGCAATCAAAAAGCTGCGGTTAGAAGAACCCGCGTGAGCGCAAGCTGAAGAAGCGCGGACACAAGTTCAAAAAGCGCGCCGAGAAGGCCGAAGCGACCGGCAGGAAGGCAAAGCACGACGCAAAACGTGCTCGCCGCGCACAGCATAGCGCTGAACGCGCGAATTGACAAGATCCGCGTTTCGTGGCACTCGATGAGGACGGCAAGCCAACCGATGCCCGTGTTCGGGCGAGATTGAGAAGATCAATTTCTCAGAAACTCCGTCAAGGCACTTCCGGAGTTCTGCTGAGTCGCACCGGTTGGACGAAATTGCCTAACGGGAAATACATTTACAACACAGGGACACGGGTGTTGGGAGACACCGGAGGAATCAAGGTTATGCTGTCTGAGGCACTGCCGTCTTTGGCTCTTGAGGTGGTCAGCTGTGCAGTGGCAACGCGCTTTTTGAAGCACTTTGCTGAGCATTACGACCTCATTGGTGCCGAGATAAGGAGTGCATTGTCAGACTTTCATGCGGATGCATCTGTCCCGCAGCGTCGTTTCTACGACACCGCAACCGTAGCCGAAACCCACCGCCGTCTGCTTGCAGAGAGTCACAACATTTCGGAAAATGCCCTGCGCGGGCTGATCCGTCAGGGTATTCTTCCTGCGGTCAAGCTTGGCCGCAAGACCTTTGCGGAGTACGCAGAGTATGTTATTGACCTCAAGAAGCACACCGGCACGAAGCATGTGCTCGACAAGGCATGCGGTATTTATAAGGAGAAAAGTCATCCTCTTGACACACAAAGAAAACTGTAATACAATCGTACTACAAGGAGATGATTTTATGGCTATGGACGCAACACTTCAGATCCGCATTGACAGTGCAGTGAAGGAACAGGTAGAAGCACTTTACCGCAGTCTGGGCACCTCGTTCGCTGAAGCTGTACGAATGTTTGCGCAGCAAAGCCTTCAGGAAGGCGGTATGCCGTTTCGGCCGTCGCTTCGTGCATGGGATGACATGAGTGAAGCGGAAATCAGCGAAAAGCTGTCGCGCAGCAGTGAGGATATTGCTGCCGGACGCATCTCTGCGCAGTGCGATATGGACGCTAAAGTAAAGGAGCTGATTCAGAGTCGTGCCGCAAAGATATAAGATATTTTACACCTCAACAGCCGAGCGGGATATTACGGAAAAGCTGATGTAGATTATGCAGCAGTATCGGAATACCGTTTTGGCAGAACGGTGATATAACCGCCTTCGCGCTTTGATACAGGAGAATTTGACTGCATTTCCGGCTAAGTATCCGTTATATGACGTAGAACCGTGGAGTAAAACGATAAGAGCAGCGATTGCTGCTCTTTTTTCTATCATACCTCCTGATCAGTCGCCTGATAAGCTGCGACGATTTATACTGTGATCAAAAGTAAAGAAAAACCGCTCATTTCAACGAAACAAGCGGTTTAACATGGTACGCCCGGTGCGATTCGAACGCATGGCCTTTGGAGTCGGAGCGGTGCTATGTGAGGTGTTTGCATCGCAGCGACTACTAAAAAGGCGCAGTTCACCAACATTTTGTGTGGTTTTTGTATGTTTTCTGCCCCTGTTGGGACTGCCGATATTCGGTGGCAGCAGCCTCGTAGTAGCCGCAGTGGCGTTGGCTATTCTTTGACCGGTGGCAGGAAACCCTCGACCTGCTGGCGGTATTCGGCTTGCTCCTCGCGGAAGAAACGTTCCAGCAGACTGTAATCCTGCTTGGTCTGCGCGGTATTCAGTGCATGATAATATTCTGCCTTGTGGCTGTCATTTACCACAAAGGGGATGATGTCGTTTTTCAGGCATTCCTTAAACAGGATCAGCCGTCCGGTTCGTCCATTTCCGTCTTGGAACGGGTGAATGGCCTCGTAATCTGCATGAAACTTTGCCAATCCGTGCAGATCATGCTTGTCTGCGGCATTATATTCGTCCAGCAGTGCCGTCATGCGCGCGTGAACATCTTCCGGCAGTGCAGTTGTAATATCCGATACGATATTTCGGCGATTCTTGTATTCTCCGATCGGATAACCGTTTGCAATGTCCTCAAACACGCCGCTTTTCAGCTTGTAATGATACCGTTTCATCAGTTCATGCGAAAGCGGCTCTTTATAGGTTTTCAGCATTTCATTGAACATCAGAAAGTGACCGGTCATTTCCTCGACGTCTTTTGCGCGAATCAGCGCATCTTCCGACGTTAGGGTGCCGGTATCGAACAGAGATGCCGTCTGCTTTTCCGTTAATGTGCTGCCTTCAATTCTGTTGGAATGATAGGCGAGCGTTCTCTGTGCGAACGCGTATACGCCGCCGTGGTCATTTTTCTTTTGCTCGATTTGAAGACGCTGGATAAGCCGAGTGGTAAAACTTTCTGCCATAGTTATCTCTCCTGCTGTGCCAGATATCTGCTTTTATTATACCCAATCTGTTGCTGCTGTGCAAGGCGCTTAGCGATGCATCACCTTATACAGCAGGTCGAGGCAGGCATCGGTTTCGTTGCCGAAGACAGTGACGTCGCGCTTTTCGCCGTTCGCGGCAAAGAATACCTCCCAGCCCTGCGCCGTCCATTCCATGGAATAGCAGTTCGTGCCGAAATAGCCGGCGCTGAAATCGTACAACTCTTCGGGTACTTTCAGATAGATCAGAATGGAATGCAGCTTACGGATAGTTAAATTCGGCAGGGTTTTATCAATATCGCAATAATGTGTCATGCGATAGAGCAGATTATAGCAGGCATCGGTTTCATTGGAGAATACCTTAACAGCACACTTGCTGCCGCGTTCAGTCGCATATACTTCCCAGCCTTGCGAGGTGTGCTCTATTGTTTCACAGGCACCCAGTCGCATATTATTACCCAAGTCATAGGCACTGGCAGGGACTTTCAAATAGTGGAAGATCGCACGGAGCTGATCTTGATTCATTGTGGTCATGACACAATCACCTCTACAGTCGTTTTAGAGCGTCCGGATCGTCAGCGGCACATTAAGCTCACGCGCCTTGTCCAGCGCAGCGGAAAATACCGCGAGGAAATCCTCGCCTTCACTGGTGACAAAATAGTTGCTGAGATCGGTAATGTCCTCGCTGATATTGTCGCCCCACGGCGGAGTGAGCGAGCGGTCGTCAATATCCCAGATCACTTGATCCGGCGCGAACTGCGCAAGCTGCTGTCTGATCTGTGCAAGTTCGTCCGCGCCCGCTGCGAGATGCTCGGCAGACAGCGCGCCCTGATACAGCTCGTTCATCAGATACGGATAGCGGCTGCCCCATTTCCCATTTTCCAGCCGTCCGCAGACGGTAGAAAAGAAAGAATGCAGGAAATCCGCGGTACCAATGGTGTACATGTAGTATTTTACAGTGAATGCAGTCATGACGGGGTCTCCTTTTCTGAAACAGAGAGGTTTTACTTAAAGCGCTTCATAATCAATGGCATAAAAGACTTCGTATTCGTTCCGTGCGGCGTTGCACAGCAGCTCGTAGGCACGCCATGAGTCGTGAATAAAACGTTCTTTGGATTTCTCGTCGGGAAAACCTACGTAGGGGTATGTCTGCGGTGCATTCGTGTATAACGCATCGAACTGCTGCTGTACAGAAGTCAGCGCGTCCATCAATTCCTTGTTGGCTTGCAGGCTTTCGGGAATAATATTGTCAATTAATGTGCCATCGGAATCGTACAGCCACAGCGGATAGCATTGGTATTCGGGCATGAGCTTGAGTGTTTTTTTCATGTAAATCACCTTTTCTCTCTTATGATTAGGGTTTTGGTATGGATTTGGGATTTGCACCAATGATAAAGCCATTATCGCTTACCGTAATTGCAACTCGCCGAGTTATGCCATTATATGTTACTTCATAAATTTCTCGAGTACCTTGCATTCCTACAAGTTCTCCATTTTTCAGCGCATCCATAATATAATCAGCCAGTTCGTGTTCTGGAAGTCCTTGTTTTTCAAACTCTTTAAGATGCTTCAAGATATGTTCAAATCCCGCTCTTTCATTACCTGTTTCAAGCCAAACAATTTTTCCGGATGGTAATTGTTCTATACGCATAATATTTTCGCGTGTAATTTTTTCATGCCGTTGTTCGAGTTGCTGTATAAGCTGTTCTGAATCAGAGATATATTCGGAAGGAATCGCAGAATCATGGAATGGATGTCTGGCTGTGTTTTCAAACGCCGCCACATCATCAATCATCGTCGGAGCATATTTCTGCGCTAATTCATATGCGCCAACCGCGATGGAAGCAACACCGAGGGAATTCAGCCAATGTTCCAGTGACAGCGGTTCATCCGGCGAAAATGCGTCCTTTACCATATCAGCGGTGCCCAGAGTCAGCCAGTTTACGATATTATAAAGTGAGGGATCTTTTGCCATTGCATCTGTGCGCGTTTTTAATCCCTCATAAAGACCGCTGACTGTACCCATAGTGAGCCAGTCAAGAAAGCCGCCGAGTGTTCCGCGGCCAATACGTTCCTGCTGGGCGGCAACAAAACCGTTCAGCAGTGCTTTGGCATCAGAGGGAATGCGCAGCAGTGCATCATACCAATTCGCATGATTGTCGGCGCTGGGTGATGCAGCAACAGTGGGCTGTTTTGATACCGACGAAGGGTCGTAAACCGGAATTACGGCACAGCGGCAGTGCGGGTGCAGTGGCGGAAGCAAGTCCTGCTGAATCAATTCATTCAGCGTAAAAGTTTTGTTGCTGAATGAAAGACAGGTATTACAAAGTCCCTGCTGATGTTCGACGATATACTGAAATTTGTGATAGCCGGCCTTATCAAATTGATGGAGAAGATAATACCAGCTGGCTTGTATATAGGCGCCGTCAATATCATCATCGCTTGGAGGCTTTATCCCATACAAGAAGCAGTTCCTTTGCCATTTGGTCGGCAGTGCTGTTCTGCCGTATGCAAATTGTGGATTGATTCATCAGCGCCTGCGTGGTCTGCTCATTGAATGAAGTCAGATCAGAATTCAGCTTGTACCGCAGACCGGTGGGAATATCTTCTGTGCTCATGATGAACAGCTTTGTGTATGCATTTATCGTATCATAAAGCTGTGCTTCGAACAAGGCTGAACGAGTGCAAAGCTACTGACGTACCGCTTTTTCCTTTTCGCCTTGCGGTGCGGGCAGAGATTCACGTTCTTTCCGTGTCAGGAGCGCATGAAATGCTGTAGAGGGGGAAGTGTCCTCGTCGATATTCATATGCCGCAGATAAAACCATGCAGCTTGTTCACGAATGCGCTGACCGGTATTGTTTGCTGCCTGTAAGGCGACTGTTTTGATTACCTGCATAAAGTCCTCCTTTTAAATAACACGAACATTTGTTCCGCAAGATAGGAGGAGAATGGGATTTTGTCAAGAGAAATAAATTCAAAAGCAAGAAATTGATAGATATTTCCTATTGAACTTCCAACAACTTCATAAAAATCTGCTCTCTGATTTAGTCCAACTACCCAGCAAGTCAGGTCCTGCCATTCGGATACTTTTCGAGCGGTAGGGCCTGTCGTTTTGCGCATGAACCGCGCTTATCTATTCTAACCTTTTTACACTTTCGATCATTTATATCACAAAAAAAGCGCTCACTCAATCTTTTTGACGTCTTATTCGAGCGCGCCCATTGCTCCCAGAATGAGAGACGCTGCTACTGTGGCTGCGGTTTCTGTCCTTAAGACGCGGTTTCCCATTCCCAGGCGCGCAAAGTCGTACTGTTCCAAAAGAGCGCGCTCGCGGTTTGTCCAGCCGCGTTCACTTCCTATAGCCGCCGCAACAGTCTGGGGCCGGCCGTCTGTTAACGGCGGGTCTTTGGCAAGGGCGGAACAAAGGCTTGCGGCGGGGTTTATGTTGTCGAGCGCAATTTTTCTTAACGAAGGGCGCGCGAGCTGCAGTTGTGTAAGGCAGTCGTTAAGCGATGTGTGTATTTTTAAAAGAGGCACGTGTGTTCCGGCGGCCTGTTCTGTTCCTTCGAGAAGCATTTTGTAGCCGGCGTCTGTTGTGGCGAGGTCTGACTTTAAATATGACTTTTCGCCCAGTTCTGTTGCGGTCAGGTGAATTTCACAAGCGCCCAATCCTGCCATGTCACGCAGAAGTCTTTTGAGCTGGATGGGTCTTGGAAAACCGATAATCATAATAAGCGGGTTTAGAGGTTTGCCGTCGGTAAGGGGAGTGAATGTGTAGGTGAGAAATCCTTTTGTAAAGGTTTTGCGGCCGTCAGAAGATGTGCATTTCTGAGTCTGAACAGATGTAATTGTTGCTGTTCCGGCCATTCCGCCTATGATGCCTGCAGCAAAAGTGTCACCTTCTTTTTTGTGCAGAATTTTTATTATATGCAAAGCGCGTTCGTCGTTAAGGCTGAGCGGCTGTTCAATTTCTTCCTTCGTAAACAGACATATGTTCATGTGCAATATTATAGAAGAAAAAATAAATGCATTCAACAATGGAGAATGTACATCTTTTTACAGGTACAACCCATCTTTAAAATAAATTCCTACGGCCAAACCAAAATCAGGAATCACTTTTATTTTAGATTCGTGCCACGCAAATATTGTTTTTTCATATAAATATATTGAAAATCTTGAAATACAAAAATTAAAACCTATATCCAATGAACTTTTCCAAAAATAATATGGAGTTCCTTTTTCCCAGTAACAGGGAATTTTATAAGCCGGGTAAAAATAAATACAGGGACCTGCCAAAGAAGGTTGTTCGGGAATAAAATTATAAAATACTCCACTCCCGGCAGAAAGGAAAAGACTGCCACCTTCTGAACCTGTCTCTGTTTCCAGTCCATACCCTCCAAATCCAACAGCCCAGGAAAAAGCAAATTTATTTAAAGTTGTTATCTCTATTCTTGCCTCACCTTCCGCACTGAACCCTGATTCATTATCATTGCCCATATAATATAACGGTGAAGAATTTCCAACCCAGCTTACAGAATTTCCTAAAAAACTTGGAAAATATAATTGTATGTTTCCGTCTGTCTTTGCAAATATAGAAAGCGAGTTTATCATAAACAATAAAAGAATTATATTTTTTTTGTTCATAATTTTTAGAATGGCAGTGCTAATTTTTTGATAGGAACACCCCATAAAGTATAATTTATTCCAGGCGGTAGAACAGAAAGAATTTTTCCAATTATTGCATCATAGGCCTTCACAACAGTTCCAATTATTGATTTTCCAAACGGTGTACAAATGCATGTAACTACAGGTACTGCTGTTAGTGATGAAATCAAAAGAGTTTTTTTGCCGAACTCTTTATCTTTATTTAAAATATTTGTTGCTTCCTTTCCATCTTTACCTATAACTGAAGTAATAAGGTTTGTAAAATCACTGTTTTTGGCCCAACTTAATAACCTAAAAGTCATAGCAGAGGCTCCTGCAGCAGCGGCTACATAACCTGATGCCTTTACCCATGGAATCCAACTGGAAGCGGCAATGAGTCCGGCAGATGTTGCTGCACAATAAGTTCCATACAATACGATATTTGCTGTACTAAAATCGCTCGAAAAAATGCTTCTTTCATTTGATTGATTTACATTTATATTTGAAGCAGAAATTCGAATACTCTCATTTGTAATATCTGACAGCGAGGATTCAATTTCAGATATAGATTTGCTATATTGTATTCCCATTTCTTCTGATTGTTTAGAAAAGGCTTCAGAGAATTTCTCAGTGGTTCCACCATTAAAAAACAAGTTTAAAAACTGGAGTTCTGTTTCTGCATATTCAGATTTTTTTATTTCATCGATTACTTCATCTGTATTGTTTATCAGACGGTAGATTTTTTTTTCGTCTTCTGAAATTTCTGATGAAGCAGTTCTGGCATATATATCCAAAATAGAATCAAAATAACCAGCATCTTTCATTGCCCCAATATTTCTTGCAATTTCAGATTTGTACACTTGTTGGCCTAAAGGTTCTGTTATGGACATTTGGGAACAATTAATAATCAGTAAACTTGATGCGATTATAAACACATTACTTAATTTTTTTGTACACATTTATTTCTCCTTACTATATCACTATATAACAAAATTTTAAAAAATTAAAGTTATTGTTTCTGATTTTGAAATATAACATAAAATTATACAATTTGTATGCTTCACTTTCTTCTGTTAAGAGATTATATGAGAATGTACATCTTTTTTCTACCGGCGGGGTTCACGGTTTTTGTCTTGACGGGGGCAAAATTGTTTTTTATTATTGAGGGAATGAGAAAGTTTTTGTTTACACTTGTTCTGGTTATGGTTTCGTTTTCATTTACAGGATGCCTTCAGTTTTTGCTGAGTATGATGCCATCGGACGAAAATGAATCTTCGCAGACAGATTTGGGAAATTCGGAATGGTATTATAATCTTGGTGACAATACCAGCGTCACTATAGACAATGTTCTGGACAAGGAAATTATCTTTGTAAAATTCAATAATTCCAACAATGTTATTCAGCGGTCAGACCAGAGAACTCTGTATTATCCAAACGGAATTGATACTTCTTCTGACAAAATTGAATCTTACGGTGGTTCGAACAGTTATTCATACCGTTCTTTAAGTGACGCTGCAGACAAAGCTGCTGCTGTTGCTCAGGGGCCAATTCATTTTGAGCATAACGAAAATTATGGTCCGGTTTATGCAGCTCCTTCTTCGCGCGCCGTAAGTACAAACAGCGTGAATTACACAGATTTTACTAAAGGTAAAAGCCACAATTTTTGGGCAGACACAGACATTTCTTCTTCAATAAGCTATGAGCAAAAGGCATTTACCTTAAGAGCAGGAAATTCCAGCTGCCTTGTCTGGGTTGCAGATGACTGCTACATGGAAGGTGAAGTTGCCGCTTTGTCCAGCGGATATAAAGTTACAACAGCGATTGCAGAATCCATCGCAGATACTTTTGCAGAACACTGCGGTTTTGAGCGCGAAGTTTTCGGAACAGAAAGCAGCATGATGATAGATGAATACAATTATGCAAACATAGACATGGCTTCTAAAAGCGACACAGGCACTCTTGTAAACATTCTTTTGTATGACATAGGCAACGATTATTCTTCTTCAAATGCAAGCGGTGTAATAGGATATTTTTCCAGCAAGGATTATTACGTGCGACGACCTTCTGCAGAAGGAAACGAAAAGCCGTTAAGATATTCCAACGAAGGAAAGTTCTTTTACATAGACGCGCCGTTCTGCAATTATGACAGTTCGGCAACCGGTTCATACAAATTCGGCGGAACAGGTGGAGTGAGCCAGACTGTAATTTCTACGCTGTTCCACGAGTTCCAGCATATGATTAATTTCGGGAACAAGGTAATTGAAGGCGGTGTAAGCGATAATCCTTCATGGCACAACGAAATGCTTTCTATGCTTGCAGAAGATCTTATGGCGCAACAGCTTGGTCTTGATGCAAAAGAAAATGTTGCCGCAAACAGAATTCCTCTTTTTAACAGGGCTTATTATAATTCAGGTCTTACTGAATACCTTAAAGACACAGGCAAATCAATTTATTCCTATTCTACGGCCTATGCATTCGGCGCGTGGATTGCCCGCGAGTACGGCGGCCCTGCTTTTATAGAAAATATGAGCAAAAATGCAAAAACCGGAATGGACTCTATTACAGACGCAATTTATGCAACTACAGGAAAAAGTGTTTCGCCACTTGTTTTGTACAAGAAATTTATTCAGGCTTGCGTTTACAGAAACACATTTGCCCAAACTTACGGCTATCCGACTTTGTACAAAAAGACAGGTAGCCGTAAGTTTGCAGACGAGATTTCTGCCGGTCTTGGACGCATAGATATTTTCAGCAGCGACTACAAGTACCAGTATTATGACCGCAGCTCGGACTATTACACAGGTCCCTGTCTTATAAGCTATGATGCTGCAGCAGATGAACTCAGACCACACGGCTTTACAATCCATTATGTGGGCAGGGCAACAAGTGACACCGTTGTTCTGGAATTTTCGCAGAGACAGTCAAGCGGTGAACAGATAATGATTTATGTTCAGGACAGTTTTACAAACAAAATAAATTAAACGAGGAATAAAATGAAAATTCCGTTCTTTAAGGACAACGGCAAAGAAAAAACACCGGCACAGACTATTGTCGAAGATGTGTGTGCAATAAAAAAAGGCGAGTCGGTTCTGATTATAGCAAACCCAGAAACTTCGGCAATTGCGCAGGATTTGTATACGGCATCTCTTGCAGAAGGTGCGTCTCCGTCACTTATGTTCCAGTCAAAAAAGTCTTCGCTTGACATGGCAGAAAAGGCCGTAGTCGGTGCTATAAAAAGCGAACCCGATGTAATCTTTTCTATCTCTGCAAACAAACTGGGCAAAGATGAAGAAGCGCTGGCAAATCCGTACACAGACGCGGCAGGACAAAAATATTCCAACATATTTGACTATCTGCTTTCGGGAAAAAAATCTGTTCGTGCTGTCTGGACTCCGGGGCTTACACAGGATATGTATGAGCGTACTGTTAATATTGACTACAGACTGCTTTCAGAACGCTGCAAAAAAATATGCGCACTTTTTGAAAACGCAAAGTCCGTTAAAGTAACTTCCCCTGCCGGAACAGATTTTACCGTTTGTGTAGAAGGCAGAAAAGCGCTTGTAGATGACGGTGACTTTACAAAACCCGGTACCGGCGGAAACGTTCCTTCGGGCGAAGTTTTTATAAGCCCTGTTGTAGGAAAGAGCAGCGGTGTTATTGTATTTGACGGAAGCATGACGTTCAGCGACGGTGATGCAATGCTTGAAACTCCAATCCGCGCCACGGTAAAGGATGGATTTGTTACAGACATACAGGGCGACATAGCAAAGCAGTCTGTAATGAATGAAGAGTTGCTGTATCAACTGTTTGGAGTTAATGCGGAGCTGCTTATAGACCATGCGTGGGGGTGGGAACCATGTACATTAGAGGCTATAAAATCATACAAGCCATCAACTAACTCCTTCAGTAGCGGACAGGTGCTGCAGGAGCCATACACTGCGAAGAAAGCTCGTGTGGTTGTAAGAGAAATGGCAGAAAGTGCAGCTCTCAACCTGCTTGACAAAGGTATGGTAACAGATCAATTGGTACTCACTATAGGATACGATGTAATAAATCTCTCAAATAATGAGACAGGGGGGATAAAATACTTTGGAGAGGTAACTACAGATCGTTATGGCAGAAAAGTTCCAAAACATGCACATGGAACGGCCAATCTTGACAATCATACCTCTTCTGCCAAACAGATATCGGATGCTGTGATGGAGTTGTTTGACAGGATTGTAAACCCCAACCTTTTAGTTCGTCGCATTAATCTTACTACAAACAATGTGATAGATGAGAGTGTGGCTGCGCCGTTGGAACTGTTTCGCGTGTTTTAAATAATCAG
>OQVL01002354.1_pt1 | contig 11568 bp, 8 predicted proteins | sample 1691501 | NCBI WGS metagenome assembly OQVL01 (sample SAMN03418253, study PRJEB22391) | human gut metagenome | biome: human-gut; feature: organic feature; material: feces | host: Homo sapiens | place: Tanzania | collected 2013-01
TAATATCATTCTGCACTATAGCCAAATCAACAGAGCCATAGCCTAAGAAAAAAGGAAGGATGCCCCCTAATCTAAAAACACATTTATACATGGAAAATTTCTATAACGAACATGACAGACTTCTTGTAGCTGTCGACTGCATCGTCTTCGGTTTCGACGAAGGTGAGTTGCGAGTATTAATGGGTAAACGCAAGATGGACCCAGGCCGCGGCTTATGGTCGCTCTACGGAGGATTCGTTGACGAAAACGAGAGTGTTGATGATGCTGCAAAGCGAGTACTTTTCGGACTCACCGGACTTAAAGACCTGTATATGAAGCAGGTGGGAGCATTTGGCGATGTAGGTCGTGACCCTGGCAACCGGGTGGTGTCTATAGCCTATTACTCGATGATAAATGTGGCCGACTATGATCAGGCGCAGCAGCAGGAGCACGATGTGGCTTGGGTAAACATCGAGCAACTGCCAGAAATGTTCTCCGACCACCGCAAGATGGTGGACAAGGCAAGACGCATGATGAAGGAGAAGATTTCGCACGAGCCAATAGGCTTCAACCTTCTGCCCGAACTATTCACTCTCACTCAACTGCAAAAGGTTTACGAAGCTGTGAACGGTGAGGAAATAGACAAGCGCAACTTCCGCAAGCGCATCAAGGAGATGGACTTCATAGAGAAGACTGAGCATATCGACAAGCTGACATCCAAACGCGGAGCTTACATGTACCGCTTCAACGAAAAGGCTTACAAAGAAGAGCCTAACTTTAAATTGTAAAAAACAAGAAAGACTTTTAGGAGGGTATGGAATCCTTGACATACCCACTCCACTTAAGTCAACAAAATTATAATAAACGAATGAAAGATTTAAGCGCACTCAAAGAAAAGGTGTTCCAAGCCAATCTCGACTTGGTGAAACACAACCTCGTGATTTTCACATGGGGCAACGTGTCGGGCATCGACCGCGAAAGCGGACTTGTGGTTATCAAGCCTTCGGGCGTGAGCTACGACAAGATGACTGTGAACGACATGGTTGTAGTAGATCTTGAGACTGGCAAGGTTGTTGAGGGTGACCTCAATCCCTCATCAGACACTCCTACCCACCTCGCCATCTACCGCGCATTCCCCAACGTGGGCGGTGTGGTTCACACCCACTCCACTTATGCCACAGCCTGGGCTCAGGCTGGCAAGGACATCCCTAACATCGGAACAACTCATGCCGACTACTTCCACGACTCCATACCCTGCACTCCCGACATGACGGAGGCTGAGGTGAAGGGCAACTACGAATTGGAGACCGGCAACGTGATTGTGAAGAAGTTCCTCGACGACAACATCAACCCCGACCACACTCCGGGCGTATTGGTTAAGAACCACGGTCCGTTCTCTTGGGGCAAGGATGCCGACAACGCTGTTTACAATGCAGTTGTAATGGAGCAGGTTGCCAAAATGGCTTTCGTGTCGTTCAGCGTTAATCCGAACACAACAATGAACCCATTGCTCGTAGAAAAGCACTTCAGCCGCAAGCACGGTCCGAATGCTTACTATGGACAGAAGAAAAAGTAAAAAACAAAAACATTAATAATAAATAACTAATAACTAAAGATATGATTAAGGCATTTGAAAATTTCGAGATTTGGTTTGTAACTGGTGCACAACTTCTTTACGGAGGCGAAACAGTTAAGATAGTAGACGGTCACTCAAAGGATATGGTTGAGGGTCTCAACAACAGCGGCATCATCCCTATCAAGGTGGTTTACAAAGGCACAGCCAACTCTTCTGTGGAGGTGGAGACTGTGATGAAGGCTGCCAACAACGACGAGAAGTGTGTTGGTATCATCACATGGATGCACACATTCTCGCCTGCCAAGATGTGGATTAAGGGTTTGCAGGCTCTTGAGAAGCCTCTCCTCCACTTCCATACTCAGTATAACGCAGAACTCCCTTGGGATTCTATCGATATGGACTTCATGAACCTCAACCAGTCGGCTCACGGCGACATCGAGTTCGGACACATCTGCACTCGTATGCGTGTTCCAAGAAAGGTGGTTGTAGGTTACTGGAAAAGCGAGGAAGCTCAGAAGCAGATTGCCACATGGGCACGTGTAGCAGCTGGTGTTGCCGACGCTCACAACGTTCGTTGCTTGATGTTCGGTATGAACATGAACAACGTTGCCGTTACTGATGGCGACCGCGTAGAGTTTGAGCAGCGCATGGGCTATCATGTCGACTACTATCCAGTATCTTCACTCATGGAGTACTTCAAGAAGGTGACCGACGCAGAGGCTGACGCTCTCGTTGAGGAATACAAGAAGGAATACACCATCAAGATTGATGAGTCGGGCGAGGAAGTTTATTGGGAGAAGGTGAAGAATGCTGCCAAGGCAGAAATCGCTCTGCGCCGAGTATTGAAGGACGAGGGTGCGCTTGCATTCACAACCAACTTCGACGACCTTGGTGATGCTGACGTTAACGATTCTAACTTCTGCGGCTTCGACCAGATTCCGGGTCTTGCCTCACAGCGTTTGATGGCTGAGGGTTATGGTTTCGGAGCTGAGGGCGACTGGAAGACAGCTTGCCTCTACCGCACACTTTGGGTGATGAACCAGGGCTTGGAGAAGGGTTGCTCATTCCTCGAGGACTACACTCTCAACTTTGCTGAGGACCGCACATCAAGCCTCCAGAGCCACATGCTCGAGGTTTGCCCGTTGATTGCTACCGACAAGCCAAAGCTCGAGGTTCACTTCCTCGGCATCGGTATCCGCAAGTCGCAGACCGCTCGCCTCGTGTTCACATCTAAGACTGGCAAGGGTGTTAAGGCAACTGTTGTCGACCTTGGCAACCGCTTCCGTCTCATCGCAAGCGAGGTAGAGTGCATCGAGCCTAAGGCTATGCCTAAGCTCCCTGTAGCTTCTGCTCTTTGGGTTCCGCAGCCTTCATTCGAGGTAGGTGCTGGCGCATGGATTCTCGCTGGCGGTACACACCACAGCGCATTCTCTTACGACATCACAGCCGAGTACTGGGAAGACTTCTGCGAGATTCTGAATATTGAGTTCGTCAACATCGACAAGAACACAACTATCAGCAACTTCAAGCAGCAGCTCCGCAACAACGAGATTTATTATATGCTTAACAAGGCATTGAGATAAAAAAAACGAAGAATGAAGAGTGAAAAGTGAAGAATCATATTGTATAACTTCATTATGAAGTCTTCATCTTTCACTCTTCTTTTATAAAACCAAGAGTCCAAAAAAAAGTATGTGTAAACAGAACTATTGGATTCTTCTTTCTTCACTCTTAACTCTTCACTTACAATTATGTCAAATCCAAAACAAACCATACAATCAGGCCGCGCCGTTCTCGGTATTGAGTTCGGCTCTACACGCATCAAGGCTGTGCTTATCGACGAGAACAACGCTCCGATAGCACAAGGCGCACACGAGTGGGAAAACCGCTACGAGGATCGCCTCTGGACTTACAGCATCGAAGACATCTGGACTGGTCTTCAGGACTGCTACGCCGACCTTCGCAAGAATGTCAAGGAGCAGTATGACGAGGAAATTACCTCGCTCGCAGCCATCGGCATTAGTGCTATGATGCACGGCTACATGGCTTTCGGCAAGGACGAGAAGATTCTTGTGCCTTTCCGCACATGGCGCAACACAAATACTGGCAAGGCTGCCGCCGAGCTTTCAAAGCTCTTCAACTTCAACATTCCTCTCCGTTGGAGCATCTCGCATGTTTACGAGGCTATCATCGACGGCGAATCGCATGTCAAGAACATCGATTTCCTCACCACACTTGCAGGCTACGTTCATTGGCAGCTCACGGGCGAGCGTGTTCTTGGTATTGGCGACGCTTCAGGTATGCTTCCTATCGACTCTACCACCAACGACTACGACGCTACAATGGTGGAGAAGTTCAACAATCTCATCGCCTCAAAGGATTTAGGATGGAAGATTCTCGACATTCTGCCTAAGGTGCTTCTCGCTGGCGAGAGCGCAGGTGTACTGACAGAGAAGGGCGCAAAGCTCCTCGACCCGTCGGGCAACCTCAAGGCTGGTGCTCCGCTTTGTCCTCCTGAGGGCGATGCTGGCACAGGCATGGTGGCTACAAATGCTGTTCGCAAGCGCACGGGTAATGTGTCGGCAGGCACTTCGTCTTTCTCTATGATTGTACTGGAGAAGGCTCTTAGCCGTCCTTACGAGGCCATCGACATGGTTACAACTCCTTGCGGAAGTCCCGTGGCTATGGTTCATTGCAACAACTGCACATCCGACCTCAACGCTTGGATTTCGCTCTTCAAGGAGTATGCCAAGTTGCTTGGCGTGGAGGTTAGCACGGGCGACATCTTCTATAAGCTCTACAATCATGCTCTTGAGGGCGACGCCGACTGCGGTGGACTCATCGCCTACAACTACTTCTCTGGCGAGCCTATCACAGGTTTGCAGGAGGGTCGTCCGATGTTCGTGCGCACAGCAAGCGACAAGTTCAACCTTGCCAACTTCATCCGCACCAACCTCTATGCTGCCGTTGCCGTACTGAAGATTGGCAACGACGTGCTCTTCAAGGATGAGCATGTGGAGGTTGACCGCATTACTGGTCATGGCGGCTTGTTCAAGACTCCGGGTGTGGGCCAGCGCATTCTTGCTGCAGCTATCAACTCGCCAATCTCTGTAATGGAGACTGCCGGCGAGGGTGGCGCATGGGGTATTGCCCTGCTTGCAGGATATTTAGTGAACAACGACAAGAAGGAGGCTCTCGCCGACTATCTCGACAGCCATGTGTTTGCAGGCAACAAGGGTGTGGAAATTGCTCCTACTGCTGAGGAGGTTGCAGGATTCGACACTTACATCGAGAGCTACAAGGCTGGCTTGGCTATTGAGCAGGCTGCTGTAGAGAATAAGAATTAAAAAAACAAAAGAAACAATGAACTCAAAACAATTAATGTATAAAGCAGCCGACAACATCCGTATCTTAGCTGCATCAATGGTTGAAAAGGCTAACTCTGGTCATCCCGGTGGCGCAATGGGTGGTGCCGACTTTATCAACGTTCTTTTCTCTGAATTCTTGGTTTACGATCCTGAGAATCCTGAATGGACTGGTCGCGACCGTTTCTATCTCGACCCAGGCCACATGTCGGCTATGCTCTACTCGGCTCTCGCTTTGCAGGGCAAGTTCACTCTCGACGAGCTGAAGGAATTCCGCCAGTGGGACTCTCCTACTCCCGGACACCCAGAGCGCGACATCGTGCGCGGCATCGAGAACTCTTCTGGTCCGCTTGGCCAGGGTCATGCTTTTGCAGCAGGTGCTGCCGTAGCCGAGAAATTCCTTGAGGCTCGCTTGGGCAAGACTCCTATGCAGCACAAGATCTACGCTTACATCTCTGATGGTGGCGTTGAGGAGGAAATCTCTCAGGGCGTAGGCCGCTTGGCTGGCGTTCTTGGCTTGAACAACCTCATCATGTTCTACGACTCCAACGAGATTCAGCTCTCTACCGAATGCAAGGTGGTGATGAAGGAAGACACAGCTGCCAAGTATGAGGCTTGGGGATGGAACGTGCTTTCAATCAACGGTAATGATCCCGACGAAATCCGTCAGGCTCTCGTTAGCGCACAGACAGAGAATGAGCGTCCTACACTTATCATCGGCCGCACCATCATGGGCAAGGGTGCCTTGAAGGAAGACGGTTCAAGCTATGAGCACAGCATTAAGACTCATGGTGCTCCACTCGGTGGCAAGTCATACGAGAACACTATCAAGAATCTTGGTGGCGACCCCGAGAATCCTTTCCTCATCTTCCCTGAAGTTCAGCAGCTTTATGCCAACCGCCGCGAGGAGTTGAAGCAGATTGTTGCCTCACGCCACAAGCAGGAGGCAGAATGGGCAGCTGCAAATCCTGAGAAGGCAGAACAGTTGAAGGAGTGGTTCTCTGGTAATGCTCCTAAGATCGACTGGACAGCTGTTCAGCAGAAGGCTGGTTCTGCCACACGTGCCGCTTCGGCTGCTTGCCTTGGCGTATTGGCTGAGCAGGTGCCAAATATGGTTTGCTCTTCAGCCGACCTCTCTAACTCCGACAAGACCGACGGTTTCCTCAAGAAGACCCACGACTTGGTGAAGGACGACTTCTCTGGCGCTTTCTTCCAGGCTGGTGTTTCTGAGCTTACTATGGCTTGCATGTGCATCGGTATGAATCTTCACGGTGGTGTGATTCCTGCTTGCGGCACATTCTTCGTATTCTCTGATTACATGAAACCAGCCGTTCGTATGGCTGCCCTTATGGGAGTGCCAGTTAAGTTCATCTGGACTCACGACGCTTTCCGCGTAGGCGAGGATGGTCCTACCCACGAGCCTGTTGAGCAGGAGGCACAGATCCGCCTTATGGAGAAACTCAAGAACCACAAGGGCGAGGATTCTGTACGTGTGTTCCGTCCGGCTGATGCCGAGGAGACAACCGTTTGCTGGGCAATGGCTATGGAGAATATGTCTACTCCTACAGCAATGGTTCTCTCTCGCCAGAACATCGAGAGTCTGCCTGAGGGCAACGACTACGAGCAGGCTCGCAAGGGTGCCTACGTAGTTGCTGGCTCCGACGAGGATTACGATGTCATTCTTCTTGCTTCTGGCTCCGAGGTTTCTACTCTCGTTGGTGGTGCAGCCCTCTTGCGCAAGGACGGCATTAAGGTGCGCGTCGTGAGCGTTCCTTCTGAGGGCTTGTTCCGTCGCCAGCCGAAGGAATATCAGGAGAGCGTGCTGCCCAAGACTGCCAAGAAGTTTGGTCTCACAGCAGGTCTGCCCGTAAACCTTGAGGGTCTTGTTGGCGACAACGGCAAGATTTGGGGTATGGAGAGCTTCGGCTTCTCAGCTCCTTACAAGGTGCTCGACGAGAAACTCGGATTTACTGCCGACAATGTTTATAAGCAGGTTAAGGAAATGATGTAAATAGCCCCACCCCCGGCCCCTCCCCCACGAGGGGAGTGACTGGGGGTAGTGCTTCTTTTAATATATATAAATATGACCAACAAACGTCTCCTGTCGTGCATTGTTGCCGCTGCCTCGATGCTTGGCGCATACGCCCAGCCCCACACATTCGACGTGAACACCAAGAAGGTGGGAGCCAAGGTGCAGCCTACTATGTACGGCATTTTCTTTGAGGATATCAATTATGCCGCCGATGGCGGACTGTATGGCGAACTGGTGAAGAACCGCTCGTTTGAATTTCCCGACGCGCTGATGGGCTGGAAGGCCTTCGGCAAGTTTGAGGTGAAGAACGACGGTCCGTTCGAGCGTTGCCCCCACTATGTGGTGCTCAGCTATTCGGGCCATAACGATGCTGCTACTGGTCTTCAGAACGAGGGCTATTTCGGCATTGGCGTAGAGAAGAACGAGGACTACCGATTCACAGTATGGGCTAAGGCCGTGGCTGGCGATGCCAAGGTTGAGGTGTCGCTCGTAGACGAGAGCACTATGGAGGAGCATCAGGAGTTTGCTACCGCCGAGCTTAACGTTAGCGGCAACGAATGGAAGAAGTATGAGCTTACGCTCAAGTCGCCCAAGACTGTGCAGAAGGCCAACCTCCGTCTCTTGCTCAAGGGCAAGAATGGCGTGGCTTTGGAGCACGTGAGCCTCTTCCCAAAGAATACTTTCAAGAACCGCGAAAACGGTATGCGCCGCGACCTCGCACAGGCTCTCTACGATCTTCATCCTGGTGTGTTCCGCTTCCCGGGCGGCTGCATCGTCGAGGGTTCGTCTTTGGACCAGCGTTACCAATGGAAGAACTCTATCGGCCCGGTTGAAAACCGTCCTTTGAATGGCAACCGCTGGCTCTCGACATTCAACTATCGCCTCTTCCCTGATTATTATCAGAGCTATGGCCTTGGATTCTACGAGTATTTCCAGCTGTCGGAGGATATTGGTGCCGAGCCTCTGCCTGTGCTCAATGTGGGCATGGCTTGCCAGTTCCAGAACCACAACGACCCTTCGGCTCATGTTGCCGTGGAGGATTTGCAGCCCTACATCCAGGACTGCCTTGACCTTATTGAGTTTGCCAATGGCGACGTTAACACTACTTGGGGCAAGAAGCGTGCCGAGATGGGACATCCAGCACCATTCAACCTTAAGTTCCTCGCCGTGGGCAACGAGCAATGGGACGACCTCTACTACGAGCGTCTGCGCCCATTCGTAAAGGCTATCAAGGCCAAATATCCCAACATCAAGCTTATCGGCACATCAGGTCCCGACTCTGAGGGCGAGATGTTCGACAAGGGATGGAAGGCTATGAAGGAACTCAAGGCCGACCTCGTGGACGAGCATTTCTATCGCGACGAGCATTGGTTCCTCTCTCACGGTCTGCGCTACGAGAGCTACGACCGTAAGGGTCCGAAGGTGTTTGCAGGCGAGTATGCTTGCCACGGCAAGGGCAAGAAGTGGAACCACTTCGAGACTTCGCTCTACGAGGCTGCCTTCATGACCGACCTTGAGCGCAACGCCGACGTTGTGGACATGGCTACCTACGCTCCTCTCTTTGCCCACGTTGACGGATGGCAATGGCGACCCGACATGATTTGGTACGACAATACCCGCATGTTCAAGAGCGTGAGCTACTATGTGCAGCAGATGTACGCTTGCAACAAGGGCACAAACGTACTGCCTCTTACTATGAATGGCAAGCCTGTGGCTGGCCAGGAGGGTCAGGACGGACTCTTTGCAAGTGCTGTGGTCGACAAGCAGAAGGGTGAGATTATCGTGAAGGTTGCCAACACCTCCGACAAGGCTCAGGACATCACGCTCAACCTTAACGGACTGAAAGGCTCTTACTCGGCTACGGCAACAACTCTCCAATGCGACAATATGGATGCCGAGAATACTCTCGACAATCCTAACCTTATCCGTCCGGTAGAGACTTCTGCATCATGCGAGAGCAAGAAGAATGCTAATGTCATTAGCGACAAGCTTCCTGCAAAGTCGTTCAGAATGTATAAGATTAAGTAATTGAAGTTTCGCAAGCGAGAGGAGTTATAAGTTACAGATTAAAGTGTTTAGGAGGTTGAGCAGCATTTTGCTCAACCTCCTATTCTTTTTGAATTATGGGGTTTTATCAGAAATATGGAGCAACATAAATAGTGGTTTATCAATTTAATAAACATCATAAACTCTTTTTTCTTTATTTTTTCTTTGCTTTCTCAATAAAATGTTGTAGATTTACGGATGAAATAAAAAATATGGCAACTATGACAGAGTTTCACAATATTAGAAGACTGCCAGTAGGCATTCAGTCGTTCAAGGAAATCAGAACCAACGGTTATGTTTATGTTGACAAAACCGACATGATTTGGTATTTGGTCAACCGTGGTGATAAGTTCAATTACCTCAGTAGACCTCGCCGCTTCGGCAAGTCTGTGCTTGTCGACACGCTACAGATGTATATGGAGGGAAGAAAGGAACTTTTTGAAGGACTGAAAATCATGGAGCTTGAGAAAGACTGGCGTCAGCGCCACGTCATACGTCTGGACATGAGCCGTGGAGGTGCCTCTGCCGCATCTATAAGCTCTTATCTATCGAATGTCTTTTCCGATTATGAGGAACAATACAACGTTAAAAAGAACCAGGGCGACTCGCTTGCCGACCGCTTTCACCGCATCATCAAGACTGCCTACATGCAAAGCGGACTGCAAGTAGCTATTCTGATTGACGAATACGACTCGCCTCTGCAGCACTCGTGGAAAACTCCTGAGCATGAGGAGTGCACAGCTCTCTATCGCAGCGTTTTTGCCATATTAAAAGCTGACGATGAGTTTGAGAAGTTGGTGTTTATTACAGGCATCACCAAGTTCACACAGATCTCTCTGTTCTCCGTGCTCAACAATCTCACAAACATCAGTTTCTTCCCGCAATATGCTGCCCTTTGCGGAATCACCGAGCAGGAGATTGCCGAGTATTTCGAGCCAGAACTGGAGAGAATGGGGACAAGAAACAACTGGACTGCTGAGGAAACGCATACGCACTTGAAAGAATATTATGACGGCTATCATTTCTGCGAGGAGAACATGGAGGACATCTACAATCCGTATAGTCTGATCAACGCATTGGCCCAATCCAAATTGGCTAATTTCTGGGCTTCGTCGGGAGCAACGTCCTTGCTTTCAAAATTTGTGGACAACGTGGAAGTAAGACTGAAGGATTTTGAGCATTGCGCCATTCTCGCCACCACTATCGAGAGCTCGGATGTCACAGGCGGTGGGCCAGAATTGTTCATGTATCAGTCGGGCTATCTCACCATCAAGGCCTACATTGACGGCACTTACCTGCTGGGCTTCCCCAATCGTGAAGTGAGGCAAGCTCTGTACGAAATGGTGCTGCCCGCGCTTGCCATGCGACAAAACGCCGACCTACAATCGCCACAAGCCTTCTTAAACATGTATCTCAACATCGGCAATTTACCCGAAGCCATGAAATGTCTGAAGGCACTCATTGCGGATGTGCCTTACAGCAATAGGAAATTGGCAAGTATGGACATGGAGGAACGCTACCGACTTATCATCAGCACTATTCTCAACGCTATAGGATGTCGTGTGGAGGTGGAGCGTATGCTGTCAACCGGCAGAATCGACATCTTAGTGCAAACGCAAAAATTCATCTATGTGATGGAACTGAAACTGTCGAAAAATGGTGGAAGGAAAGCGGGAGCGGAACAAATAATAAGAAACCAATATCTCGAACCTTTCAAAGCCGCCAAGCAACAAGCCATAGGTCTTTCTATCGAATTGGATGACTTAGGCAAGGGATTGGTGGATTGGGAAGAAGTGAAGATTTTCTGAAGTTAAGAAGTAGCATTCAAACATACCCACTAAAAAGGCGGATGCCACAGGATCACCAAGATCAAGGGCGCGTACAGCTACAATGTCGACGAATACGGCTTGGCGCTTGCAAACGCCCACGGCTGCGATTTGACTCCTGAGGAGTTTGAGCAGAAGATTGCTCATCCCGAGGAGTTTGAGCCTTCCTATGCATGGAATGCAAGCGAAGCAATCTGCAATAAGCTTGGTCTTACCGTAAAATCCATTGACCAGAAGCATGTTCCTTATATTGTTGACCATGATGTTTACAGCGAAACTCTCGGCTCCACCATTAAAGCCGGACGCTGCATCGGTATGTCCGCAGTAGTTACCATCGAAACCGAAGAGGGTATTACCGTTGAAGAAGAAACCATCGGTAAGGTTTACGGACCCGACGACGGCGATATGTGCGATTGGTGGCTTACCGGCGAACCCAATGTTGAGTATCATGTTGTAAAGCCCGCTACCGTTGAACACACCTGCGCAACCGTTGTAAACCGCCTGCCTTCCCTTATCAAAGCACCCGCCGGTTATGTAACCTGCGACCAGCTTGAAGAGGTTCATTTCCTCACCGAGTCCATGGAGAAATATTGCTGATATAAAGCGGATACAATTTGTTCTCTCTCTTTCCCCTTGAGTCTTATATAAAGAAAAAGGTCCGTGCTCATATTGAGCACGGACCTTTTTCCGTATTGGCAAGGTGTGCTCAGTTTACCGCCTCCTCAAGCTCCTTCATGCTTTTGA
>OQVL01002357.1_pt1 | contig 11552 bp, 8 predicted proteins | sample 1691501 | NCBI WGS metagenome assembly OQVL01 (sample SAMN03418253, study PRJEB22391) | human gut metagenome | biome: human-gut; feature: organic feature; material: feces | host: Homo sapiens | place: Tanzania | collected 2013-01
TTTCCGGTCATCATTTTCCCAAAAAACTATCAGGCGTGCATCAGAGATGTTTTTGAGGATAACGTGGTGTCGATAGAGGGACGCTTCAGCGTCGACGAGCGCGAGAGCAAAATCATTGCTATGTCGGTGCATAGTCTGTCGAGCAAGCCGCCGACGGAGCTGATGCTCAGGATTGAGGCGCATCTGGAAAATCCGCTGGTGCAGCGTGAGCTTATGCAGCTGTTTCAGAAGTATAAGGGCGAGGATGTTGTCTATCTGAAGCTTATGGGCTCGCGCAAAATTATCAAGACTACGGCTGATTTTTGGGTTAACAGTGAGGCGCCCGGCTTTGCCGAGGATATTGTAAAGATTTTGGGCGAGGGCTGTGTGACAAGGAAAAATTCGTGATTTTCCGTGCTTATTTTACATAAACTCGCAGGATAGACTTGCAAGTCTAAGTGCAATAATGTTAAAATAATACTACGAATGTGAAAAAATCATAGGAGGCTGTTTTTTCTGACAGCCACAATAAATAACTGAGGAGGATGCAAATGAATATTATCGTTTGTCTGAAACAAGTGCCGGATACGGCGAAAGTAAAATTCAATCGTGAAACCAATACTCTTGACCGTACTGGTGTAGAAAACATTATGAATCCCTATGACCAGCAGGCGCTGGAGGTTGCTCTTGGCCTGAAGGACAAGGAGGGCGCAAAGGTTACAGACTACAACAGATGCGAGATACTGGGAAGCACCAGAGATGATGCGGCAGGCGAGGCCTTTGATAAGATAAAGAAGTTGTATGTTTTTCTTATGAAAAATTACAAAAATGTATATATTCATGTGCAGTTTCTGCTGCAGCTTTGGATGTTTTAATCGGAATTCTTAATAATTATGTAGAAAAAGGATGGGCAGGTTGTGTTACTAAAGCAGTTATTAAGAAAATACTAGTTAAAGTTTCTAATAAACTAATTGGATACGGAATAGGATTAGCAGTTGAAATGGTTGCATGCGTTTGGGACTGTATGGATTTTAAATTTTAAAGTTATGTCTATAAATTTGATTGTTGCTATCATCGCATATATTGTTGCGATAGGGGCAGGTTTCTATTATTTCAAGAAAAAGCAATATAAAACATACTTTGATGTTTCAAGTAGCTTCTCTGTGTGCTTCCTCTTCTTCTATCTGAATTTCACATTGGGCTGGCATTGGCTTTGTAGTATGGCTCTGCCTATCGCCATTTACTATGTGACAATTATACTTGTGAAGCAAATCGCAACGAAAGTTGGAGAGTAAGGTAAGGCATCGTTGTTTTGATAACAGAATATAATATATGATAACTACAATGAAGAAATTATTTATTGCAGCAGGTCTGGCACTTTCAGGCCTGGCTATGAATGCAGCCAATGGTTACCATGTCACTGGTACGGCTGCCGGTGTGGAAGAAGGCGATACCGTCCTGCTCTGTGAGATGCAGGGATTTTTCAGCGTAATACCTCTCGACACCACCACTGTCAAGAACGGCAAGTTCGAGTTTACAGGTGATTTTGATGGAGCTGCCACCCGCATCCTCCTGCCTATACATAAGGGCAAGACTGTGGCAATGGCAGACTTTCTCCTGGAGAACGCCGACATCGACATCACCATTTCCAACGACCCGAAAGCACGACCTGTGGTCAAGACAAATGGTGCAGCCAACAAATTGCAGGCTGAATATGAAGCCTTGAGAGCACCTTACGAGAAAGAAGCCGAGAAGCCTTGGAGAGTCGTGACTGATAGTCTTGCGTCAAAGGAGGACAAAGCGAAAGCACAAGCCGTCGTTGACAGCATCAACAATATTATGGTTTCGCTGGCAAAGGTGTTCACCGTGGCACATATCCCTTCCGCTTACAGTGACTACCTCTATGTGATGAACAGAAACATATTCACGGATAAGGAAGCTGCCATCATAGAAAAGAAGATGGAGGAAGGTCACCATTACGTCTATTTCCAGCAGATACTGGATGCGAGAAAGGCTGAAATGGCAACTGCAGTAGGACAACAATACACTGACCTGGCTATGCCTAATCCAAAGGGAAAGACCATCCGCGTGTCCGACTACGTGAAAAAGAACAAATACACATTGATTGATTTCTGGGCTTCATGGTGTGGTCCTTGCCGTGCAGAGATGCCGACAGTGGTGAAAGCTTACAATCTCTACCACAAGAAAGGATTTGAGGTCGTGGGAGTTTCTTTCGACAACAACAAGGCTGCATGGGTAAAGGCTATCGCACAGCTCAAGCTTTCATGGCCTCACATGAGCGACCTCAAGGGTTGGGAATGCGCCGCTTCTTCCGTTTACAATGTCAAGGGCATACCTGCCAACGTGCTGGTGGACAGCCAAGGCACCATCGTGGCAAAGAATCTGCGTGGCGAAAACCTCCTCAACGAGTTAGCCAAGCTGATGAAATAAGGAACAGCAAGGCATAATCATACTCCTTCGACATATCGCGCAGCAGGCGGAAAGCCTTGACCATGTGCTTGTGCACCATGTTCTCGCTCATGCCCAAGCGTGAGGCAGCCTCTTTGTATGTGAGGTGATCGAAATATATCGCTTTCAGCACTCGCCTATCGGAAGATGGTAGCTCGTCTATCGCTTCCCGTAGGCGGGTTATTTTTTTCTCAAACTCTTCCACTTCCGCATCGGTGGTAAAAGGCGAAGTGCCCTGAAGGAAGGCGTTGTATTTTGATATGGCTTTGCGATGTCGCAGATTGTCAAGACATTTGAATCTTGCTCTGGTATAAAGGTAAGCGGATATATTGTCGCTGCTGCTGGAATAATCACCAGCCTGCCATTTCTCCCACAAATGCAGGAAGATTTCCCCCACCACATCCGTTGCCTCGTCCTCATCGCCAAGAAAAGTTTGGGCATACCTATGCAGACGCACATAATACGTCTCATAGAGACATTCCATCTGCGATAAGTAGTTCCTTTCTTTTAGACATTCCTCTTGCATCAATTCTTCAGGCTTAGGGAAAACATTGAGTGGTCAATTTGAAAGTGCAAAGTTAGCCTTTTCTTACGAAACGACAAAGAAATACGGAAGAAAAAAACAGGATTGCAGTTTATATCCAGCTCGGTCATCAGTTTTTTTCTCTTGCCTTAAGACATTGAGAGAGCCTGATGACCGAGTTTGGAAATTTGATATTTACGGATGCCAAATGCTGGGATTACTGAACGCTTGGCTTGTAGATGATGTTCGAGATCTTGCCGGCGCAGTTCCTGTATGCATCCTTCGGCTTCACGTTACCGCTGTTGTCAGTGCGCACATCCTTGCAGTCATAGATGTAGAAGCTGCCGCGCTTTGATGCCTTGTTGTAGGTGGCAACATAGAGTTCGTCAGTGGTGAAATTGACATCAATGAATGTTACCTCCTCGTCAGCACCATACTGGATGGCATACTGGCTCTTCTCGGGCAAGGCGAAGTCTGACTTTGGCAGGAACACATACACGCTGTTGCCGAGTGGATAGAAGTAACGCTGCTGCTTAGGTGATACCACGAAGATGGTGCCCTTCTCCGGAACGGCGGTGCTGGCCGTAGGAGTGAAAGCCTGTGTCTTGAGATTCTCCTGCTTGTAGAAGTAGCTGTCTTCTGCATCAGTCCACAGGGTGATGTCACCGTTATGATTGTTTTGTGTCAGGAAATATGACGGTGTGACGTAGTTTGCATCTGGACCGTCGCCATAGAAGGCGGTGATAAGGGAATGACCGTCAAGGAAATTCTCGGTATCAGGGAAGTCGGTGTCGTATCCGAAGTAAGCGGCGTACGGACTGTAGATCGTCACTTTGTTGTCAGTGAAGTTGAGATAGAAAGTCCAGAGCGCTTCATTGCCCCATGAAGAGTATTTGCTAATGATGAATCTCTCGGGATGGCAGTTGGCGAAAGACTCTTTGGTATAAGGGAAGAGGTATGTCAGCTCGATGTGGGCGAACTTCTTCTTCTCCGCATCATAAGCGTATGGCGCGTATGAATCGGGGATGAAGTCTGTAGCCTTGAATCCCGGGATGAGGTCGCCAAAGTTTAATTGTGAGACGACAGTCATGTTGTTAGGGTCAAGGATATAGCAGGACTTCTCGGTAGCGACGCATAGACGTGTGAGGTACTCATTGTAACCGAGCTGCAGTTTGCAGAGGATAGCATTTATCAGTCCGTTCTCTGACACGTTGCTGTTCATCTTTTCCATGCTGTGCTCCATGATGACAGGCTCCATTCCGGCAGCCGTTTCCTCCGGAGTCATGATCTTTACAAAGACGAGGTTGCCCTTTCCGTCAGCGTCGGTGGAGGTAAGCATGTATCCTTCCTCGAAAGTGCGGTTTACATTTACCTGATATTCCACTACCTTACCCACTTTTCCGTCGGTCACAGTGAGGTGGACGTAGTATGAACCGCCCTTGTCAAAGTTGTAATGCAGTTCCGGTTCAGTGCTTACTTCCGTGAGTTCACCTTTCATTCCGTTGGCGTATGAACCGATTTTCCATGAATACTTCAGTTCGCTTTCATTGCCTCCATCGTATGAGATTTGTGGCTTTATGACGCATTCATTGCCCAGATAGATATTGTATTTCGGCATCTCTGTGGCACCCGCTCCGGCTATTTGCAGCGAAGGGAGATTGTTGGAGCCCAGTTCGCTGTCATCGGAGATGCAGGATGAGAGGCCAAAAGCCACTGTTCCTGCCAATGCCAATGCGCTTATTATATGATGTATTTTCATAATTATATTGTTTTATGTGAAGGGGTGTTGGCAGGGAGCAATCCTGTGGTAAGGCAACGGAGACTACGGCAACCGATGCCCCGCAACCGATGCCCCACTACCAACAACCGATTAAACTAATTAACTCCAGGTGCACCGTTAGGCCATACGATATCATCCTTATGGTCTTGATACATAGGAATCAGGACATAATTGGCGAGGAAGTTCCAATACATGGCGAAAGGTCCCTGCAATGATTTCGCATTGATGAAGTAGTCACCGTATCTCTTTATCATCTCGTCGAAGATATCCTTGTTGCCTTCAGGAGCAAGTTCATAGAAATACTTGAAGAACAGCTGTGCATTCTCGAAGGAATACTCCGGCAGATTATTGTATGTGCTCCACCAGTCAGGACGGCTTTCCACGCGGATGTCGGAACCATAGACCACAAACTCCTTCTGCCCGGTGGCAGTAAGGTCGGCGCTTGGCACTATCTCCAGCCATAGTCTCATGGCTTGCTTGCGGAATGTTTCATCTTCCGGACGGAGCAGTCTGATACGGATGGTGTCCTCCACGCGTCCTGCGCGCAGCACGGCATGGTCGATGACGTAGTGGGTTCCTTCCACCATCTCTGTGGAATCGGCTACAGCCTGGAGTCCCACAGTGCGGTCTTTGGTGGACGGCATTCCCATCAGGGTGAAAGGAATCTCCACGATATGCTCCTCTGCAGGGTCGAATCCGAAATTGTAACTGATGACGGAGTCGGTCTCATTCTTCTGGTTTGTGTAACTGAAGAATACGTTGTCTGTCTGTGTGGTGTCATATACCTTGTAGTCGTCTTCGCTGCAAGAGGCAAAGGCAACGATGGCAACACACATGGACAGTATGGTTTTCCAATTTTTCATTGTCATAAAAGAACTTGATGATTAGTTTCTGTAATTGAATTCATCCTGCGGAATAGGGATAACATAAATGTCCTCATTTCCCGGGATTACCTTGCTGTCGAGATTTGACTTGATGTCGCTGTAGTCACGCTTCATGTTGAACCACACCTGACCTTCGCCGAACATCTCCTTGTGATACTCATTGAAGATACGCTCCTTGGTAAGCTTCACGGACTGCGTCAGAGGTGAAAGACCGCGTGAAGAGGTCTCTGCATTGAAGTAGCCTACGGCACGGTTGTAGTCAGAATCGAGGAAAGCCTCTGCCGCAATGAGATACATCTCGGATACATGGAAGAGATTTATGCCCTCGATGCGCTTCTGCCAGTCGTCAGACATGTTGTTTTCGATGGAATATACATCGACAGTCTTGACGAAGCGTGTGGATGCGGTGCTGATTTTGAACCAGTTGCTGTAGCGGTAATCCTGCGCTGTGGCGTCCACGTCCAGCTTGTATAATGCTTCGAAAGGCAGGATATGTGTCATTCCGGTAGCGTCATAGTAAGGGTCGTAGCTCTTGAATGACTGCTGCTCATAGAGGTAATTCTGCGCTGTAGCGAGATAGGAATTGGAGTAAAGTCCCCATATAGTCTCGCGGTCAGACAGACGTCCGGCGAAGACATCCTTCACTTCTGATGGTTCCACCAGAGGGAACTTCCTGCTGTCCACCACCATTGCGGCATATTCACCAGCCTTGGCCATGTCACCGCGCATCCAATATACACGCGCTTTCAATGCAAGGACAGCGTAGTAGTTGCAATGCGTCTCGCGATAGTTCTGGAATTTGTAGTAGAAAGCGTTGTTGCGAGGGTATGTGATGTCGGCTTCCTCGCTCTTGAGGAGAACTTCAGCCTCGTCGAGGTCTTTTAGTATGAGGTCATACACCTCGCCTACCTTCCTGAATTCGTTGGTTCCCATAGCGTATTTCGTGACGTATGGTATTCCGCGCTTCGTCTCGTCTGTGGAGCAGAAGAAGCGGAGAAGGTCGAAATGCAGCATTGCTCTCACTGCAAGCATCTCGCCCTTGTAGAGATTGAAGAGCGGCAGAGAGGTGGAGCTGTGGCCTTCAAGGTTTTTCAGCACATTGTTGGCATAGCCTATTGATGTATAGGCAGCCTTCCATACTGCGTCGAAACGGGTGGTCAACTCATTGTCAGACTTATACTGATAGCGTGCCAGAGCACGTGAACTCGTGATGTTCTGGTCCAGGTCCTGCGCCATGATATCGGTCAATCCCCATGTCATTTCCTTGCCATAGAGGGAAGATACCTGCATGGAACCATAGACACCATAGATGGCATCTTCGAATCCTTGTGGCGTGGAGAAGAGGTCAGACTCCACTTCCTGTGAGTCCGGGCGTACATCGAGGAAGTCATCGCAGGATGTCAGCAGCATTCCGCTGATGAGGATGATGGTGGAAATATATAGTTTTCTCATTCTATTCTATGTTCTTGATTAAAAGGTTACGCTTAACGACATATTCACTGTACGGCTGAACGGATAGGAAGTACCACGCTCATACTTTGCCGAAGTGAGACGGAAGAGGTCCTCTGTGCCGAGACCTACATAGAGCTTCTGGATGTTCAGGCGCTTGAGCAGGTCCATAGGTACGTCATACTGGAAGTAAAGGCTTGAGAGCCAGAGCTCATTGTCCTTCTCCACGAAGCGGTCGCTATAGGTGTAGCTGCTGCCTCCGGTGAGGGAAATGTCGAGATAAGGCACTACGTCGCCAGGCTTCTTCCAGCGCTCCGTGAAGGCGCGGAGGTCGCAGTTGTAGCGAGGATTGATGTTTTCCACCTTTGACATACGAGTAGAATTGAACATCTCGCCTCCGAAACGGTAAGAGAAATACATGTTCATGGAGAAGCGTTTGTAGCTCAACTGGGTGGAGAAACTGCCCTGCAGGTCAGGATTGGTATCACCGCATGACACCATGTCCTTGCTGTCATACTTGAATGTATATGATCCGTCCTTCTTGATGTATATCTCCTTACCGGAAGCAGGGTCGATGCCGGCAGAGCGGACTGCGTAGATGGCAGATGGGGATTCACCTTCACGATACTGCTGGAGTGGGGAAGAGGAGATGTTGCTCGAAGCATTCATCTCGTTGCGGCGCTTCAATGCCTCGGAGATATTCTTGATGGTGGAACGGCTGTAGAGACCGTTGGCTGAGAGATTCCATTCCCATTCCTTGGTGCGGATGATCTTTCCCCATACGGAGAACTCGAATCCGTGGCTGTCCTGCGAACCAAGGTTTGCCTTGATACTCGTAGAACCGGAAGATGGTGGCAAGGACATATCGATCACCATGTCGCTGGTGCGCTCCTTATAGTAATCGAGGTTGATGTTCAGACGGTCGTCGAAGAAGGTTGATGTGAGACCTACATTGAATTTCTTTGTGGTCTGCCACTTCAAGTCAGGGTTTGCCATGCCCATAGGAATGGCACCTACTCCGGTGTAACCGAGGAAATCAGTGGTGTATTTATAGGTAGTGACTGCCTGGTAAGGCTCAAACTTCACGCTACCGGTGTAGCCATAGCTGGCACGCAGACGGAATGTGTTGACCCATCCCAAGTCCTTGATGAACTTCTCATTGTGCATGTTGTAGCCACCGCCTATTGACCAGAAAGGAGCATAACGATGGTCGGAACCGAACTTTGACGAACCGGAAACGCGGTAGGAGCCGTCCAGCACGTAGCGGTTTTTCCACATGAAGTTGGCTGCCATGAATGCACCGCAACTGGCTGCTACATTCTGAGTGCCTGAAGGAGCAACGCCTGTAGGATACTGTGTGGCATAAGCCATGTCGGCATGACGGTCGGAAAGGAAGCCTGTACCCATCAATGTGCTGGAAGTGTTGTCCTGATGCTTTATCTCGCCACCAAGGTTGAGCGTCAGCATTGTGCCGTCATTGTCGAAACTATGGATGTAGTTGGCCACGAACTTTGCGCTCCAGCTGTCGTCAGCGGTATTGCCCTTCGTGTATGAACCCTTCTGGTTTGTCGGCATTGTGGCATATACGTTAGACTCTGGAGATACGAATACGTCGGACGTACCACGAGCTGTGGAGTAAGAACCCTGCGCTGTGATGTAGAAATTAGGCTTGATATTGTATCTCGCATCGAGGGAAATCAGCTGTGTGCGGTTCTGTGACTTGCTGAAACTGCTGAGCGAAGCCTCATAGAGAGGGTTGTTTACGTCATAAGGGAACTTGCTGCGAAGGTTGCCCCTCTCGTCATAAGGTGACTCGTAAGGGTTTGCCTTGTAGTAGTCGGAGAAGTTGCCGTACTTGGAATTGTTGACATCCAGCTGCTGATGTGAGGCGCGGAGAGTCAGGACGAGGTCCTGGACAGCGGTATAGGAGAGATAGACCTCCATGCCGTAGCGGTCACGGCCGTCGTCCTTCATCACGCCGTTCTGCGACTGATAGTTGGCTTTGATGTTGTAATCGAGACCAGAACCGCGTCCGGAGATGGAGAGGGAATGGTCATGGGAGAAACTGTTGCGGATAGGCTTGGATAGCCAATCGGTATCCACACCGCTGTTCACGGTGCCCAATCTGTCGTAATACTCCTGGTCGAGGTCGCCTGTAGCAGAGTTGTAGAGTCCGGCAAGTCGCTCAAGTTCGAGCTTTTGCGCAGCATTGCAGACATCATAGCTGCTGAGATCCGCAAAACTCACCTCCGGGGTGAATGTGTAACGGATGCGGAGAGGTGACTGGCTGACGCGCTTGCGCTCGATCACGATAACGCCGTTGGCGGCATTCTCACCGTAGAGAGCTGTGGCAGAAGCATCCTTGAGGATGTCCACGCGCTCTATGTCATTGATGTCGAGGTCGTAAAGGGCGGTAAGGCTCTGCTCTACACCATCGATTACGATGAGAGGGGCATTGAGGCCTACCTGATTGCTCGTAGCCAATGACGCTGTGCTACGGATGACAAGGTCAGGAACAGCGTTAGGGTTGCTGCCCGCAGCATTGTTCTGCGCTATGTTGAGGGCAGGGTCGAGGGAAGCCAATGTCTGCATGAGATTGGTAGGAGAGACCTTCAGGATCTCCTCGCCTGACATGCTTCGGGCTGCTCCGGTGAATGTCTGCTTCTTGCGGGTGAAGAAACCATTGACCACCACATCGCCGAGCATCTGGTCGTCAGACTCCATCGCGATGCGCATTCCAGCACCTGCAGCGACGGTAATCTCCTTCATTCCGATGTATGAAATGATGAGTTTCTGTCCCTTCTTGGGTGCTTCATTGAATGAGAAAGCACCATTGATATCGGTAATGACAGCTTTGTTTGTGCCAGCAATCTTTACCTGTGCTCCTATCAATGGTTCGCCATCCTGAGCTGATGTCACGACACCGGAGATACGACCTGCATTGTCTCCAGCCTTCCTTTCAGCCACACGGACTTGCTTGCCGCTGACAGAGTAGCCCAAAGGCGTATTGGCCAGAGCATAATTGAGAATACTAAACAGGCTCGCGTCTTTCAGGTTGCCTGTCACATGATAAGCGCTGGCATCGGCTTCCACTACGAATGTGTAGTCGGAAACGGCATCCAGCTTCTTGATTACTTCTGTAAGTGCTTCATTCTTGAAGTCAAAAGAGAACTTCTTGTCCTGTGCCATCGACTGTGATGACATTGCACTCGCAATGAGAAGTATCAATGAAAATACGATTCTTTGCATTTGCTTTTGGTGTTATACTGGGTTTATATACGGTGGACACAGAATAAGCGTCCACCAAAGTGCATTTTTATTTTAGTCCTTCAAGCATTTCCTTGATGAAAGGTTGGCTTGGGCGGGGAGCATTGTAATAATACAGTTTGCCCTCCTTGTCGTAGATCACGAAGAAAGGAATGCCACGCACATTGAGAGCATTGGCAATGTTGCTATTGGCATCATGCCACTGGTTGCCGTGCATTCCCAGAGCTTCCATCTTCTTGAGCCACTGGTCTTTCTTCTGGTCGATCGAGATGGAGAGAAACACTACGTCAGGATTCTGCATATCCTTCTCAAGCTTTTGGAGATAAGGCACTTCCTTGCAGCATGGCACGCACCAGGAAGCCCAGAGGTCGATAAAGACATACTTGCCCTTGAACTCATCGAAAGTGTGCGTCTTGCCGTCCTTATCCTGGAATGTCAGTCCCTCAGGGAATGCGCTGCCCTTGATGGTAGCCTTGTTGGCAATGAACTTGTCAAGATATTGCTTGTCGAGATTGTATTTCTCAGTCAATTCCTTCATCAAGGCAAGTCCCTCGTCATACTTCGCATTGTAATTGAAAGTGGAGACGAACTTGCTTACCATCTGATTGCTCACCATATCTATGATATCCTTACACTGGAAATGAACGTGAAGCCAATCGAGCCTCTCTGCCAGGGAAAGGCCGCGTGGCACGAAGGCGCTGATTACGGCCGGTGTGTTTGGAAACAGTCTTGCACGTGGCGAATCAAGCACTTTCCCTGGTTCGCAGAGCACGTCCTCCACCTTGAAAGGCACTTCCGAAGGCTTGCATTTCAGTATGTGTGAAAGCGATGAGCAGGCATTGCCGGCAGTGGTGTATGCCCACATCTTTATATATTGGGCGATTTCCGGACTGCATCTGTAGGCTTTCGTAACAGAGTCCGCCTTGTGCTCAAAGCCGCAGATGAGGCTTCGAAGGCTGTCTGCCTCGTGCGAACCAATCCATAGGTCCACGAGACCTTCTGTCTCACAGACTGCATAGGCGCCCAGAGCCTTGTTGTCATCACAGTCTGTCGCTGTCAGCGTCTTGCCGGTGAATTGCATCGGCAAGGTGACAGGCTGACTGCCTTCGGCTTTCACTGTCGATACGCTCTGCACATTATTGCGCACGAAAGAGATGCTGTACAGACCTTCGTCGGACACCGGCACGGAAACCTTGAGCTT
>OQVL01002359.1_pt1 | contig 11548 bp, 8 predicted proteins | sample 1691501 | NCBI WGS metagenome assembly OQVL01 (sample SAMN03418253, study PRJEB22391) | human gut metagenome | biome: human-gut; feature: organic feature; material: feces | host: Homo sapiens | place: Tanzania | collected 2013-01
TGCTGCTTCCGTTGTCAGAGCTTCCGTCGTCTGTGCTTCCGTCGTCTGTGCTGCTGTCGTCAGAGCTACTGTCGTTGTCGCCTGGGTTGTTGAGAGGGGAATGGAAGATGTCGGAGGCATCGCCGCCATTCTCCAATGCGCGTTGAATGTCATCGGCATCGAAGGTGAAGACATGTCCGAGTATTCCGAACGACACGCGGTGCGTCTTGCCCTTAAACGTTATGCTGCCCACGGAGCACACGCCGTAGTTGTCGACCTCGATGAGGTTGTCCACAACCACGCCCACGATTTTTTGCGATATGATGTTGCCAATGATGCCCCATGCGTCGCCTTGGTTGTCGGTCGACTCCTTGATGAAGCGGTTCATCTCCTTCGTTATGGCCTCGCGGTGGGCTTGCTCGGTTGGACAGGTTGCTATCAGGCCGATGGCCATTGCGGCAAGAACGAGGATTAGTCCAATGCACCCGTTTCGCAACGTGTGGCTCTTGTGCTCCTCACGTTCCTCATAGCCGTTGCCATGGTCCACGGTTTCGTCATCCTGTGTGTCGGCGTAGAGCTGGTTGGCGTTATAGCGGCCTTGCGCTGCTTGCTGAGCGTAAGAGCTGCCTGCGCCTGCCTGTTGAGAAGAGGCTCCTCCTTGCGCAGCCGAAGCTCCTTGCGTAGCTGAGGTTCCTTGCTCTGCTGCATAAGGTTCCGTGGCCGCTCCCGCTGCTCCCGCTGAGGGAGCCGGCGGCGGTGTGGTTTGTGCGTTGTCAGCAGCGTCTGCATGGAACAACGATACCAGCTCGGCCACCTTCCATGCCGGTGTCCAGTCGGCCATGCCCTCTCTCCAAACCAGCGTTGCCGACGTAATGTTGCGGCTGCGCAGCTCATCGAGGGTGTATGGGCCTTGCTGCTGGTTGTTTATAAGAATGAAGTAAGTCATCTTTTCTTCTTTTCTTTTTGTCCTATTGTTCTGTTGCCTTTTTGACCAATGGGTTTTATATAAAAGCCCTGCATGTCCATCGGTCTTAAGCCTGCATGTCATGCAGCTTCTTGTAGTAGCCGTCGATCTTGAGCAGCTCCTCGTGTGTGCCACGTTCCACGATCTGTCCTTCGTGGAGCACGCATATCTCGTCAGCATTTTTGATCGTTGACAGACGGTGGGCAATGGCCACGGTGGTGCGCGTCTTCATGAGCCGTTCGAGCGCATCCTGCACCAGACGTTCGCTCTCGGTGTCGAGCGCCGATGTGGCCTCGTCGAGGATGAGGATGGGCGGGTTCTTGAGGATGGCACGCGCAATGCTCACACGCTGGCGCTGTCCGCCCGATAGACGTCCGCCGCGGTCACCGATGTTGGTGTCGTAGCCGTGCTCGCTCTGCATAATAAACTCGTGGGCGTTGGCAATGCGTGCCGCCTGCTCCACCTGCTCCTGTGTGGCGTGGTCCACGCCAAAGGTTATGTTTCCGATGAACGAGTCGTTAAACAGGATGGCCTCCTGGTTCACGTTGCCTATGAGCTGCCGGAGGTCGTGTATGCCGAGGTCTTTGACGTTTATGCCGTCGATGAGCACCTCGCCCTGCTGCACGTCATAATAGCGCGGAATGAGGTCGACGAGTGTCGACTTGCCGCTGCCGCTCTGTCCCACCAGCGCAATGGTCTTGCCCTTGGGAATGATGAGGTTGATGTCGCGCAGCACCCACTGCTCGCCGTAGCGGAACGACACATGGCGAAACTCGATCTGGTGCTCGAACGCGCTGATGTGCTTGGCGTTGGCAGGTTCCTTGATGGTGTTCTCTGCCTTCAGAATCTTGTCGACGCGCTCCATCGATGCGAGGCCTTTGGGTATGTTGTAGCTTGCCTTGGAGAAGTCTTTGAGAGGGTTGATGATCGAGTAGAGCATCACGAGATAATAGATGAACGTCGGTCCCGACAGGATCTGCTGGTCGAGCACTAGGATGCCGCCCACCCACAGCACGATGATGATGAGCACCGTGCCTAAGAACTCGCTCATGGGGTGCGCCATCTGCTGGCGTATGTTCACGCGCTGCACCGATGAGCGGTAGTGGTTGTTGATGTCGCTGAAGCGGTTGTTCATCTTCTCTTCGGCGCAGAACGCCTTTATTATGCGCAGTCCGCCGAGCGTCTCCTCCACCTGCGACATGGTGTCGCTCCACAGGCTCTGTGCCTCTATCGACTTGCGCTTGAGCTTTCTTCCCACGAAGCCCATGAACCATCCGAAGACGGGCACGAAGACGAGGGTGAAGAGCGTCAGCTGCCACGAGATGAAGAGCAGGGCGGTGAAATAGGAGATGATGAGAATGGGGTTCTTGAAGAGCATGTCGAGCGACGACATGATGCTGCTTTCTATCTCGCCCACGTCGCCCGTCATGCGTGCAATGATGTCGCCTTTGCGCTCCTCTGAGAAGAACCCGAGGGGCAGCGACGTGATCTTTGCGTAGAGCTGGTTGCGAATGTCGCGCACCACGCCCGTGCGGATGGGTATGATGGTTGCCGACGAGAGAAAATAGGCACCCGTCTTGAGGAAGGTGGTAAAGGCGAGGAACAGGCCAATGAGCAGCAGCGTTGTCGTTGCCCCCACGTTGCCTATGAGCTGCGTCACATAATAGTCGGCGTTGTTGGCCATCACCTCCTTTATGTTGTCGAGCGTCCACGGCATGAGGTGTGTTGCCGTTCCCGTTCCCTCTGTGCGGAACAGGATCTGCAAGATGGGTATGAGGGCGGCGAAGGAGAAGATGTTGAGCACGGCCGACAGGATGTTGAACAGCACCGTCAGCACGAGATACTTCTTGTAGGGCGGTATGAAGCGCCTCAGGATAAGGAGGAATTCTTTCATATAGCGTTGCCTATGAGTGTTGCACTTGTGGCGTCGACAATCTTTACCATGACGCGGTCGCCGATGTGGTGGCCTTGCTTGTCAAACACCACAGCCTTGTTCTGTTCTGTGCGTCCCATGAGCTGCTCGCGTGAGCGCTTGCTGAAGCCCTCTACCAACACCTCAAAGGTCTGGCCGATGTCCTTGCGGTTCTGCTGTGCAGAAATCTCGGTCTGTAGGCGGATAAGCTCGTTAAGACGCTCTATCTTAACCTCTTCAGGCACGTTGTCGGGCAGATGCTTGGCGGCGAAGGTGCCGGGTCGCTCCGAATATTTGAACATGAAAGCCGAGTCGAACATACACTCCTTGACGAGCGACAGCGTGAGGGCGTGGTCCTCGGGTGTCTCGTCGTGGTAGCCCACAAACAGGTCGGTGGACAGTCCGCAGCCGGGGATGATGCGGCGTATGGCCTCCACGCGCTCTAGATACTGCTCGCGTGTGTATTTGCGGTTCATGAGCTTCAGGATCTTGCTCGATCCGCTCTGTGCGGGGAAGTGGATGTGTTTGCAGAGGTTTGGCTCGTCGGCGACGGCGTGCAAGATGTCGTCGGTCATGTCCTCGGGGTTTGATGTGGTGAAGCGCACACGCATGTCGGGCACGCTCTGTGCCACCTTGTGCAGCAGTTCGGCAAACGACACGCCGCCCTCCATGCGCTTGCCGGCAGGTGTGAGGCCATAGCTGTTGACGTTTTGTCCGAGCAGCGTAACCTCCTTGAAGCCACGGTCGTGCAGGTCGCGCACCTCGCGCAGTATGCTCTCCACGTCGCGTGAACGCTCGCGTCCACGGGTGTAGGGCACGATGCAGTAATGGCAGAAATTGTTGCAGCCACGCATAATGCTTACGAAGCCGCTCACCTTGCCGTGTCCGATGCGCTGCGGCACGATGTCGCGGTAGGTCTCGGTGGTAGATAGCTCAATGTTCATGGCGTTGTTGCCGTTCTCACACTGTGCCACCATGTCGGGGAGGTTGAGGTAAGAGTCGGGACCGCACACCAGGTTGGCATGATGGTTGTCGATGAGGTCCTGGCGCACGCGCTCCGCCATGCAGCCCAAGACACCCAGGATGATGTCGCGGCCCTTCTTCTGCTCAGCGTGCAGAGCCTCCAGGCGGCTGTATATCTTGTTCTCCGCGTTCTCTCGAATGGAGCATGTGTTGAGGAAGATGGCGTCGGCCTGTGCCTCGTCTTCGCACAGCTCGTAACCGGCCATCTGCATGATAGAGGCCACCACCTCCGAGTCGGCCACGTTCATCTGGCAGCCGTATGTCTCAATGAAAAGTTTCTTCATAAAAAATGCGTGTTGTGTATATAATGTGCAAAGTTACAGCAAATCTTTGGCATAAAAGCATCTACGGCTTCGTTTTTTTGGCAATATGCATCGCATCTTTTTAAAATAATGCGTAACTTTGCACATTATTATAACAAAACGTAAAGAAAACAACAAAAAACGACAATACGCAATTATGAACATCGAACAAGAAATAAGCCTCGCGGCACAGAAAGCCGTGAAGGAGCTTTACGGACAGGATGTGCCTGAGAAGATGGTGCAGCTGCAGAAGACCAAGCGCGAGTTTGAGGGTAGCCTCACGCTCGTAGTGTTCCCATTCCTCAAGATGTCGCACAAGAAGCCTGAGGACACGGCCCAGGAGATCGGACAGTGGCTCGAGCAAAACTGTAAGGCGGTGGAGAAATTCAACGTCGTGAAGGGCTTCCTCAACATCACCGTGGCCAAGGCAGCATGGCTGTCGCTGCTCAACAGCATAAACGCTGACCCCACCTTCGGCGAGAAGCATGCCGACGACAAGTCGCCTCTCGTCATGATTGAGTATTCGTCTCCCAACACCAACAAGCCCCTCCACCTCGGACATGTGCGCAACAACCTGCTCGGCTGGTCGCTCGCACAGATCATGGAGGCCAACGGCAACCGCGTGGTGAAGACCAACATCGTGAACGACAGGGGCATACACATCTGCAAGTCGATGCTCGCTTGGCTCAAGTGGGGCAACGGCGAGACACCCGAGACAAGCGGCAAGAAGGGCGACCACCTCATTGGCGACTACTATGTGGCGTTCGACAAACACTACCGCGAGGAGGTGAAGGAGCTGAAGGCCAAGTATGTGGCTGAAGGCATGGCAGAAGAGGCTGCCGAGGAGAAGGCCAAGGCTGAGAGTCCGCTCATCAAGGAGGCTCACGAGATGCTCGTGAAATGGGAGCAGAACGATCCCGAGGTGCGTGCTCTCTGGAAGAAGATGAACGACTGGGTCTATGCCGGCTTCGACGAGACCTACAAGGCGCTGGGCGTGGGCTTCGACAAGATCTATTATGAGTCGAACACCTACCTCGTGGGCAAGAAGAAGGTGGAGGAAGGTCTGGAGAAGGGCCTGTTCTTCCGCAAGGACGACAACTCGGTGTGGGCTGACCTCACAAACGAGGGCCTGGACCAGAAGCTGCTGCTCCGCGCCGACGGCACCAGCGTCTACATGACGCAGGACATCGGCACCGCCGAGATGCGCTTCGCCGACTTCCCCATTGACAAGATGATCTATGTGGTGGGCAACGAGCAAAACTACCACTTCCAGGTGCTCTCGCTGCTGCTCGACCGTCTGGGCTTCAAGTGGGGCAAGGAGCTTGTCCACTTCTCTTACGGCATGGTGGAGCTGCCTAACGGCAAGATGAAGAGCCGCGAGGGAACGGTGGTCGATGCCGACGACCTGATCGCTGCCATGATCGGCGACGCCAAGAAGACCAGCGAGGAGCTGGGCAAGTTTAAGGACATGAGCGAGGAGGAGCGCAACGAGATCGCCCGCGTGGTGGGCCTCGGTGCCCTGAAATATTTCATCCTCAAGGTCGACGCTCGCAAGAACATGCTGTTCAACCCCGAGGAGAGCATCGACTTCAACGGCAACACGGGTCCTTTCATACAGTACACCTACGCCCGCATACGCTCTATCCTCCGCAAGGCAGAGGCTGAGGGCATCGTCATCCCCGCATCGCTGGGCGACGACATGCCGCTGAGCGACAAGGAGCAGGAGCTGATACAGAAGATCAGCGAGTTTGGTGCTGCTGTGGAGCAGGCAGGCAAGGACTACTCGCCCAGCGGCATCGCCAACTACTGCTATGAGCTGACCAAGGAGTTTAACCAGTTCTATCACGACTATTCTATCCTTGGCGCCGACAGCGCCGACGAGAAGGCTGTGCGCCTGGTGCTCGCCCAGAACGTGGCGAAGACCATTAAGAACGGCATGGCGCTGCTGGGCATTGAGGTGCCGGAGAGAATGTAATAAGAGAGGACAGAAAAATACACCAAAGCCCCTCCACCCAAAGCCCCTCACCCAAAGCCCCTCCCCCTCGCCGCTTCGCGGCTCACCCCTCCCCTTAGGGAGGGGAGTAATTAGCCAAGGGCTATTGAATTCTTCACTCTTCTCTTCCAAGGTGCCAGCCCTTTTTTACCTTTAAAAAAGGCTATAGGATTTTTCACTTTTCGTTTTTCACTTTTCCTTTAAATGCGGCGTCAGCCCTTTTTACCTTTTTACCTTTTTACTTTTTTACCTTTAAAAAAATTTCCATTCCCTTGCTTGCACCCTCCTGTATGTGCGTGAGGTTTCTAATGCCATGACCCACAGTAGGCTCAGGATCAATGAGATATATGGGGGTGTTGGGCTTGGCATACTGAACCAGACCGGCGGCGGGATAGACGTTCAGCGACGTGCCGATGATGACCATGATGTCGGCCTCTGACACCTCCTTGGCAGCCTCCATGATCTTGGGCACATTCTCACCGAAGAACACGATGTAAGGCCGCAGCAACGAACCGTCACCTGCCTTGGTGCCAGGCTCCACAGTGCAATGGTCCTCGGGCAACTCCACGATGTAACGCTCATCGTCAGGGTCCTTGCTTGAGCACACCTTCGACAACTCGCCATGCAGATGAATGACCTTCGACGACCCTGCCTTCTCGTGTAGGTTGTCCACGTTCTGCGTCACCACCACCACGTCGTAACTGTCCTCCAACGACTTGATGAGCTTATGGCCCTCGTTGGGCTGGGCCGCATAGAGCTTCTTGCGAAGCATGTTGTAGAAATTTGTTACCAGGGTGGGGTCGGTCTCCCAACCCTCATGTGTGGCAACCTGCTGCACAGGATAGTTCTCCCACAAGCCGTCATTGCCGCGGAACGTCTTGAAACCACTCTCCACCGACATGCCGGCACCGGTGAGAAACACTATCTTCTGCTTCTTCTGCCCGTTCATTTTCTCATTGTCTGCCATAACTCTTTCTCCTTTAAACATTTTTATCTTTAACCAGACTTTCACAAACAAAACCGCTTTTCAAGGTCTTGTCGCTTCAAGCAAGCATCGACACGCTCGCCTTTGGCGCTTGCCGGAACGTCGCCGAAGGCATGCGTCAAGGCCGGGAGCGGCATCGCCGTCTTAAGCAGGACCGCTGACAGAGCGCTCGCAAAAGCCCAATTACATTAATATATGCAAAAATAATCTTTTTTCTAAAAACAAAGCCACATCATTCAAGAAAAATAAGTATTTTTGCACTTTAAACAAAAAGGGCCATTCCAAAAACGGATAAAAGCAGAAACAAATAATACAAAATAAAAACAAAACAACAACAAAATTTATCATGGACAAGTTAAGTTACGCTTTGGGTCTGAACATCGGACACCAGCTTTCACAGATGGGTGCCAAGGGCCTCAACATCGACGATTTCGCACAGGCAATAAAGGACGTTATTGCCGGTAACACACCGCAGCTCGCCGACGCAGAAGCGCAAACAATCTTACAGAAGTTCTTCCAGGACCTGGAGGAGAAGCAGCGTGCAGCACAGGCAGAGACCTTCAAGGCTGTGAAGAAGAACGGCGAGGACTATCTCGCTGAGAACGCAAAGAAAGACGGCGTCATCACGCTGCCCAGCGGTCTCCAGTATCAGGTGCTCAAGGAAGGCAACGGCCGCAAGCCTAAGGCCACCGACACCGTGAAGTGTCACTATGAGGGCATGCTCATCGACGGAACAATGTTTGACAGCTCTATACAGCGCGGCGAACCCGCCGAGTTCCCCCTGAACGGCGTGATCGCAGGATGGACCGAAGGTCTGCAGCTCATGCAGGAGGGTGCCAAGTATCGCTTCTTCATTCCTTACACTCTCGGCTACGGCGAGCGCGGCGCAGGACAGGCCATTCCTCCCTTCGCAGCTCTCATCTTCGACGTGGAGCTTATCGAGGTGAAGTAAAAAAAAAGAAGCCCTCTACAACAAGAAAACATTAAAGAACAAAACATAAAAAAAACAATGAAAAAACTTTTCATCGCAGCCGTTATGGCTGTAGCCGCCATGGGCATGACCTCTTGCGGCAACTCTACACCCAAGCCCAACCTCAAGACCGACGTCGACACCCTGAGCTATGCTATGGGTCTCTCACAGACACAGGGTCTGAAGGAATATCTCGTACAGATGGACATCGACACCACCTATATCGACGCTTTCGTAAAGGGCCTCAACGAAGGTGCCAACGCTGGCGACGACAAGAAGAAGGCTGCCTATTTTGCTGGCGTAAACATCGGTCAGCAGATCAGCAACCGCATGGTCAAGGGCATCAACCACGAGATCTTCGGTGAAGATTCTACCAAGACCATCTCTCTGAAAAACTTCATGGCGGGCTTCATCACTGGCGTTACAGGCAAGAAGGGTCTCATGACCATCGAGCAGGCCGGACAGACAGCACAGATGAAGATGATGGCTATCAAGGCCAAGAACATGGAGCAGAAATATGGCGCCAACAAGGAAGCAGGAGAGAAGTTCCTCGCTGCCAACGCCAAGAAGGCTGGCGTGAAGATGCTCCCCTCAGGTCTTCAGTATAAGGTTATCAAGGAGGGCAACGGTGCCATGCCTAAGGACACATCGCTCGTGACCGTCAACTATGAGGGCCGCACCATCGACGGCAAGGTGTTCGACAGCAGCTACAAGCGCAACCAGCCTGCCGAGATGCGCGTAAACCAGGTTATCAAGGGCTTCACAGAGGCTCTCGTTCACATGCCTGCCGGATCAGTGTGGGAGGTTTACATTCCTCAGAACCTCGCTTACGGCGAGCGTGAGGCTGGCGAGATCAAGCCTTTCTCTACTCTGATCTTCAAGATCGAGCTTCTTAAGGTCAAGTAAGTTGATGCTTTGACAAGCATCTGACGCTTAGAAAACAAGACAAGAAACATATAGATTACTTGCGACGAGTGACAAGAAGACAAGAGCAATAAAGAAGAGGCACCGACCTCATCGCGGCTTGTCTCTCGTCACTCGTCACTTATTTAATGCACTTTCACAACTATGAAGAAAATCATTATGCTTGCTCTCATCATAGCAGCAAGCTCTGCCGTTTATGCCGTGCCCGGCAAGAAGAAAAAGAAAGAGGCAGAAAAAACTGAACAGCCCAAGCCCGTGGTTCTCACCTCGGCAAGCGATACGCTGAGCTATGCCGCCGGCAAGATGCTCACACGCGGTCTGGACCAGTATCTCATCTCTGAACTGAAGGTCGACACCGCCTACATGGCTGAGGTAGAAGCTGGTTTCCGCGAGGGAATGACCCGCGACGCTGCCGATCCCAAGGCTGTGGCTCACAGCGCTGGCTTGCAGGTGGCCCAGATGGTACTCGGACGCATGCTCCCCGGCATCGAGAAGCAGTTTGCTGGCAGCGAGCACACCATCGACAAGACAAAGCTCTGCGAGGGCTTCGTGTCAGCGCTCCGCAACGACACAACCATCATGACAACAGAGCACGCAACCAACACCTTCACACAGATGCGCAAGGCTGACGAGGAGAAGGCCAACGCTGCATGGAAGGCGAAGAACGAGCAGTGGCTCAAGGACAATGCTCAGAAAGAGGGCGTGAAGACTACGGAGAGCGGACTGCAATATAAGGTCATCACCGAGGGCCACGGCGCCGTTGCCGAGAAGAGCAGCACCGTGACCGTGAAATATGAAGGCAAGCTGATCGACGGCACCGTGTTCGACAGCAGCTACAAGCGCAACCCGCAGACCACCGACTTCAAGCCGGAGCAGGTGATCAAGGGCTGGACAGAGGCTCTGTGCATGATGCCCGAGGGCAGCAAGTGGGAGCTTTACATCCCGCAGAATCTGGCTTATGGCGAACGCGCAGCTGGCGGCACCATCAAGCCCTTCTCTACTCTCATCTTCACCGTGGAGCTGGTAAAGGTCAAGAACGAAGAGCCTAAGGCTGAAAAGACTGAAACCGCCGGCGCTGCCAAGAAGGCTCCCGCCAAGAAGCCCGTGGCCAAGAAGAAAGTAAGAAAAGCGGTTGCCAAGAAAAAATAAGAAAAGCGACTGCTAAGAAGAAACAAGAAAAGCGGTTGCCAAGGAAAAAATAAGAAAAGCGACTGCTAAAAGAGTAAAAAAAACAGAAACGAGCAGAATTCATCAGATTCTCTGCTCGTTTCTGTTTTTTATAGACTATCATTAATGTCTTGAAAAAGCCAACATCTGTTCTTTCAAGGCCATGTTTCTGTTTTTTTTACTGCTTCAATTTGGAGACCTCGTCAAGCGACAATCCGGTCATGTCTGCAACAACTTCAGCTGACATGCCCTTGTCAAGCATCTTTTTCGCAACTTCCATAAATCCTTCAGCTCGCCCTTCTGCTCGTCCTTCAGCAATTCCTTCTGCTCGCCCTTCAGCAATTCCTTCAGCTCGTCCTTCAGCACGTCCTTCAGCAAACTTCGTCTTTTCTGCCGTTCTTATCGCATTCACGATGTCGCGATACGCGTTCATGCTGTCCTCATACAGTTTCTGGTCCTGCTGGTTAAACTTCGCTATCTCTGCCTGCTCGAAGAGACGGGTGAAGACACGCTCCTGCAATGCGGCGGGACGTTGCATCAGCTTCGAGAGGTTCTTCAGCACAAACATCCACTTGTCATACATGGTCACGAGCTCCGTTTCTTTCTTGTCGAACTTGGGAATCTCTACATAAATGTAGGTCAGCTTGTCGTAGAACACCTCATGCGTGTCGACCTCCATAAGTTTCACCTCATGGTGCCAGCGCTTGGCGTTCTCAAGGCCGTCAGCAAAATTGAAGTTCAACAAGCCGATGGTGTAGACAGGATTGAGATGAAAATCCCACTCGCCTCCACGCTGCGCCTGTTCGCGGATGGGAAACGTGGAATAGTAGATGGTGCGGTCTTTGAAAAACTCCTGGTAGACGTTCTGCATCTCTACAATAAACTTCTCGCCCTTGTCGTTCTCACAATAAACATCGAACACGGCGCGGCGGGCATCGATGCGGTCGCCAAGCTGCTCCGAGTTGAGATATGTGACATTCTGAACGTTCTGTTCGCCATGGAACATCGCGTTCAAGAAGCTTATAAGCAATTCCTTGTTAAACTCTGAGCCAAACAAGCGCTTAAAGCCGAAGTCGGTATGTGGGTTGATGTATTTGTCTATCATAAAACAGCTGTTTTTATTCCATCCGCAAATATACAGCATTTTAGTCAATAAACCAACAACGATGCTTAACTATTTTTTTCCGAGTGAATAGATGCCGTCAGCTATTTTGGGGTTCTATAATGGAAGGTTCTTAACACCTTAATGAAAGATATTTACTGCTTCAATTTGAAGACCTCGTCAAGCGACAATCCGGTCATGTCTGCAACAACTTCAGCTGACATGCC
>OQVL01002363.1_pt1 | contig 11541 bp, 8 predicted proteins | sample 1691501 | NCBI WGS metagenome assembly OQVL01 (sample SAMN03418253, study PRJEB22391) | human gut metagenome | biome: human-gut; feature: organic feature; material: feces | host: Homo sapiens | place: Tanzania | collected 2013-01
GTATAGTCAACAGACACACCGTTTACGGTTACCCCGTCAATCTCATCAAATCGAAATCAAGCACCCACTGGTCAACGATGATATTGTCATCCAGCGCCTTGATTTCTACAGTATGATAGCCGTCGAGCAGGGTTACGTAGAAGCTCTTGAGCGCCTGTCCGCGCCAATGATTCATCTTCCATTCCTTGGAGTTGTAATCCTCCTTCATCTGGCAGATTACCGGCTCTGCGCCGTCGATGCTTACGCTTACCCGCATATTCTTCTCGTATGGCAGATAGCTCGGGATGGTGGCGAGGGTGAATCTTGCATCTCCTATGCTGCTGCTTATGAATCTGTATCTCAGGATGGCTCCCTTTGGCAGCTTCACGGCGTTGTTGCTGTGACCCAGCAATGGCTTCAGCTGGATCTTCTCCGTAGTTTCACCCTTGGCTGCAGGCGCCTGGAAGGCATTCGTCCAGTCGTATGCATTCTTGGCGGTGATGTTCTTGGTGAATGTCACCAGCGGCTGGAGATCTTGATTTCTGTCGAAGGCATCCTGCATCAGAAGTCGGATGTCCTTGGCTGGTAGGGTGCCCGGTAACTGCGGAGCCTGCATTTCTGCCCCATCCGTAGTGATGATGCTGCTCCATTTGCCCTTACCCAGCTTCTGATAGTAGGCGTTGAGCTGCTTCAGGGTGTTGTAGGCATTGAGGCTCACGGCAGCCGAAGCCTTGGCTTCATCATCATTCGGAAACAGACCCGGACGGGCGATGTCTCTGGCTTCCTGTGCCTCCAGCTCCTTTTCGGCGATGAGGGCAGCAGAGAAGATTGGATATTTCACGATTTCGAAGAATCCGTCTCGCTGATCGGCAGGAAGAGTTCTTTCCAGATTGGCAGTCTTGGTCTTCAACAGGTCGTAGGCGTAGAGATAGCGCTCCAGTTCATTGCCGAATTCGCCCGAATGGAACTCCGTATCGCCGAAAGGCATGGCCATGAAGGCTGGCTGACGGATACTGGTCAGGCGATAGTATTCCTCCATCAGAGGCTTGATTTTCTTGGCTGCTACGTTGCCGAAAAGACTGCTGAGCCAGTTCTGCAGGTAGCTGCTGATGCCTCCCTGCAGCGCCTCGCCGTTCCAGGCAAGGTCTGAAATCATGGCAAGCTGCAGCGGAACCATCTTCGGATTGGTTACGTTGGCAATCCATGCACAGTCTTCATCATTATGCATCTCCGAGCGATGGGATTTCTCCCGGTGCTCCGACTTGGTTTCCAGATAATCCCTGTTGTTGAGCATCTCGAGCACCAGGGCAGGAGAAACATTCTCCAGCTGCATCTGGTTGCCGGCGCAGATCATCTTCACGTTCTCCAGGGTCTTCTTATGCTTTTTCTTGTGTTTCTTGCCGGTGATTTCCGTCACCTTGTAGTTTTCGGCAATGCAGATGTCGAAGCTATCTACCACCGCCTTATTGTAGGCAGCCTCGTGCTTGCCGTCCACCTGCCAGAGGGTGTTGGCTCTCAGTCGCAGCATCAGTCGCGCCAGCTGACTGTAGTTCTTCTGATTCATCCACTTGCTTCCGTTCAGGGCAAGACCTCTGAATTCGATTCTCGGTATTTCTATTTTCTCCGTTCCCACCTGGGTAGAGAGATTCTGACGTGTCTGCGGCTTCAGGTCGTTCCATCCTGCCATAGGCGAAACGCCAGCCATGCGCGAGAGTTCCATGATGGCGTAGGCAGTGCCTCGGGCGTCGCTTCCTATCACGATGATCTTGCCCTTGCGGGTTCCGATGTAGAAAGCATCCTTGGCTGTGATGAACTTGTGGAGCGGAGCGCCGAGCTTTTCTACGGCAGAAAACTCCTTGTTGGTGAGCAGGTTGAGCTGGTAAATCTGGATGTTGGCACTGGCTTTCTCCTTCGCCTCGTTGCCGGTTACAGCCTTTATGTCGTCTGAAAACATTCTGAGGGCAATCTTCACTACAGGCGAAGTGGTGGCGTTGGTAGAGTAGCTTACCTTGCCCGAAGCATCCGCCCAGTTGATGCTGGTAGCTGCAGCCACATTCTCTTTCTTCTTACTCTTGCTGAAGGTTTCTGCACCCGCCTGCTGCACAGAAAGACAAGCCAGAGAAAGGGCGAAACCTACTATGATTTTCTTATAATTCATTTTTATTCAGTTTTGTCGTTTTTGAGGTGGAGGAGGAATCAGAAGTTCCTGATGTCGCAATTCGAATCCCTGATGGTGCGAATCAGAAGTCCCTGATGTCGCTTCATCATCTTCTCCAATCTGCAAAGATACATAAAAGTGTTTAATAACTGAAATTATTTAGTTTTTATTTGCTTATTACATTATTTATTGTTACTTTTGCACCAAATAAATAAAAAGAAATGATGACATTATATCCAAAATTGATTGAAGAGGCGCTTGCTACGGTGATTTATCCAGGCACCAAGAAGAACCTCATAGAGAGCGAGATGCTGGCAGATACGCCTAGCATCAATGGTATGAAGGTGAAGGTGGTTCTTCTCTTTCCTCGTGATACGGATCCTTTCCTCAAGAGTACGGTGAAGGCGGCTGAGGCTGCCATCCATTATCATATTTCGAAAGATGTAGAGGTGGAAATCGTTACTGAGTTCAAGTCGGCTCCTCGTCCTGAGGTGGGAAAGATGCTGCCACAGGTAAAGAACGTCATCGCTGTGAGCTCTGGTAAGGGTGGAGTAGGCAAGAGCACCGTTTCTGCCAATCTCGCTATCGCCCTGGCTAAGTTGGGCTACAAGGTGGGCTTGCTCGATACGGATATCTTCGGTCCTTCCATGCCTAAGATGTTCGGTGTGGAGGAGGAGCGTCCTTATTCTGTTCACAAGGATGGCAGAGACCTCATCGAACCTGTCGAAAAATATGGCGTGAAACTCCTGAGTATCGGTTTCTTCGTAAGTCCTACTACAGCTACTCTGTGGCGAGGCGGAATGGCTTGTTCTGCCCTGAAGCAGCTGATTGCTGATGCTGATTGGGGCGAGTTGGATTACTTTATCCTCGATACGCCTCCTGGCACAAGCGATATTCATCTTACGCTGCTCCAGACGCTTTCCATTACGGGTGCAGTTATCGTAAGTACTCCTCAGCAGGTGGCGCTTGCCGATGCGAGAAAGGGTATTGACATGTATCAGAATGATAAGGTGAATGTGCCTATCCTCGGTCTTATCGAGAATATGGCCTACTTTACGCCTGCCGAGCTGCCTGAGAACAAGTATTATATCTTTGGCAAGGAGGGTTGCAAGAATCTCGCCAAGGAAATGAATGTGCCTCTGCTCGCCCAGATTCCTATCGTTCAGAGCATCTGCGAGGGTGGTGATGATGGTGCGCCTGCTGCTACCAAGGTTGATTCCATTACCGGTCAGGCATTCCTCAGCCTTGCCCAAAGCGTAGTAACGGTGGTGAACCGCAGAAATGCCGAGAAGGCTCCAACCAAGATTGTTAGTACACACTAATTGTCCCCCATACGCCCTGAACGGCAGCATTTGCAGCAATACGCCCTGAAAGGGCAGAAGCTCCTAGCCCAGGGCAGCGCCCTGGGTAAACACGTAATCAACAAAGTCGCCCTGTAAGGGCAAAAGCTTTAAAATATGGGAAGCTTTTGCCCTTACAGGGCGTTTTGTATTTGTCAATAATCCCCAGGGCGTTGCCCTGGGCTAGGAGCTTCTGCCCTTTCAGGGCGTATGGAGCTAGCTGTATTTTTCTCGGGGGTTAACAGGGTTAACAGTTAACAGCCCATTTTTTATAGTTTATAATTTATAGTTTATAGTTTATAGGGCTTAGCCGTTAGCAAGATTGCTATAAACTTTTAATTCTAAACTCTTAACTATCAACAATTTCTTCCGCCTCATCCTCTTCTTCTGCTACTTCGGCAGTAAGGTTAGCCTTGAGTCTGGCTGAACGCAGTTGCTGCCTGAAAACCAGGCAGGTAGCGAGGAAATAGACACCCGTCTGAATCCAGAGCGCTCTGAATTCCGGCAGAATATCTGAAAGCGATGCGCCCATACTGCTGATTCTGAGGAACCCGCGGATGCCGAAAGTGGATGGGAAAACCCACGAAAATCCTTGCCAAAAGCCCGGAATATTGCTCAGTGGCCATGAAACTCCCGTCATAAAAAGCAACGGAACGGAGGTAAATACCACCAGAAGCATCACATTTTCACGATATCTTACCAGACACGACAGCATCAGACCGAAGAAAACACACGAAAGAATGTAAGGTAGGAGGAAACCGAGAATGGTGGTCCACGTTACCATACTTACAAAACTGAACAGCTTAGGAACCACCAGCGTAAGATACATTCCCATCACGGCATAAACCATGAAATAAACCAAGGCCTTGCCGAAAACAATGCGGAAAATACCGCCATAATGCTCGCTTACCGGTATGAGTTCGCGGTTTCTGTTGAGTTCTCTTGAAGTTCCCGCTGCCATTCCTATGCCCAGCAGCATCGTCTGCTGCAGGATAAGAACCAGCACAGCCGGCAGAATGGCATTTCCGTAACCTCCTGTCGTGTTGAATATCGGAACCTCATCAAAGGCAAGCGGCTCGGTGGTAATCTCGTCGTCTCTATCCGTAAATCCTCCAGCCTGTGTTATCTGGATGCCCGAGTTGATGTGGCTGGCTACAGCCTGCGAGGTCTGATAAATCGCCTTATAGGTCAGCATCAGACTCATATCGCAGTAAACTCCCACATGCGCCTGTTCGCCCCGGTTCAGTTTCGTATCGAAGTCGGCTGGGAAGTAAAGGATTCCGTGAACCGCCTGTCTGCGCACCAGTTCCTTCGCCTCGTCCAGACTGTTGCAGTAATAGGTAGCCTTGGCATCTGGCGAAGCATCATAATCGCAGATAAATTCGCGTGAACTGTGGCTGTGGCTGAGGTCCACAATCGCCGTATCCACCTCTCTCACCACCTCGTTGTTGTAAATCCACGAGTAGAGCAGCGGATAGCCCAGCGGCACCAGAATGCAGAAGATGAGCACACCTTCATCGCGGAAAACATTGCGCATTTCCGTCTTCCAGATGTAGCACATATCCCAGATGCCATTGATAATCTTATATAATAAACTACTTTTCTTCATTATGGTAGGTATTTATATACTAGCATTGCCTTCTTGATGTTCCAGATGGTGAGCATCGGCAGGGCACAGAACAGCACCATTGCGCCCCAGTGGAGCACAGCATCGCCCATCGGGAAACCATTGAAGATGTTTATCTGGTAAATCATGTAATAGTGGCGCATCGGGAAGAGCTGGCCGATAGACTGGATCGGAGAATCCATCGAGAAGAGCGGATAGGTGGCTCCGCAGATGGAGAAACTCACCACGCCCCACAACGAACAGATACTCATCGACATGCGCAATGAAGGCATCAGTCCGAAGGCAAAGATGCCGAAACACTGGCAGGAGAGTACGCTCAGAACGCCTAACAGGATGATAGGCAGTGCGCCGCCCGGATGGGGAAACTGTAATACATAATAGATGTAGAATTCGAACAGCAGGAAGATGCTCAGAAAGATGAGCGTCTGCGGCAGCATCTTACCCGCAATGGCGAGATAAGGATTGTTGCCTGCCATCCGCATCCAGTCTCTTGCCCGGTTGAACTTCAGTTCCGTACCTATAGAATAAGGTGTAATCAGGAAGATGAACAGCATGATGAGTCCCGGCACCATTACGCTCGAAAGATAATAGTTGTAGTTGGCGTATGGGTTACCTATCATGTGAAGGTCTACGGCGATAGGCTGCAGGAAGGTCATGATTTCATCATTTGTCTTTCCCAGCGCCGAAAGTTTCGCCATTCCTGCCGCCGCACCTCCCAGTGTAGAGATGGTTTTCAGGTCGCGGAAGAGCAGGGAACCGGCTGCCAGCGAAACGCTGCTGTAGTAGAACGAAATCTTAGGCTGCTTCTGTGCCATCAGTCCTGCCTCCGTTCCGCTAGGAATCACCATAAAGGCATAGATTTCGTTCTTCTGGATAGCATGTCTTGCCTCTGCCATGTTCTCGTAATGAGCCACTACCTTGGTGGTCTGGAAGGCATCGAGCTTATGCACCAGCTGGCGCGATGTGGCGGAGTTGTCCTGATCTACTATGCCCACAGGCATGTCGGTAGGCACTCCTCCCTTCATCAGCGTGGTGAAGAAAATCACCACCACGATGGGGAAGATGACCATGCAGAAGAGATAAATGGGATTCTTCCACATGATGCCGCATTCTCTGAGGGCTATATGATATAATTTCTTAAACATAGATGTTATTTAATGATGAGTGACATTCCCGGGCGCAATCCCTCAATCTTTGTGATAGGACGTGCCTTCACCTCGAAAGTCTTGCGGTCGTAGTCGCCATTATCCTTGGTTGCCTTCCAGGTAGCGTAAGAGCCCTGGTCTTTCAGGTAGTAAACCTTCATCTTGATGTCCTTGTTGAAGGCAGGAACGAAAGCGGTGAACTCATCGCCCTTGTTCAGCCCCTTGAGATGATCTTCGCGAACATTGAAGGTGCCCCACATATCGCTCATGATAGAGATGCTCATGATAGGAGAGCCGAGGCCTACAAGCTCGCCTACCTTAGGATAGACATTGCTTACCTCGCCCTCGCACTGGGCAATCTGAACGGTCTCCTTCAAGAGATTCTTCACTACATCTACAGCGCTCTTCGAAGCCTGGGTGTTGTTGGCTGCCATACGCTTCTCCTGCTCGCGGGCTCCGTTCTTCGCCATGTCGTACTGACTTCTGGCAGCAGCCACCTGAGCCTCAGTAGCCTTATAGGCAGCGTAAGCCTCGTCGCGTTTCTGACCGCTGATTACACCCTCATTAAAGAGGTTCTGCATGCGGTCGTAAGTCTTCTTGGCGATGGTTGCGGCAGCTTCAGCCTGCTGAACCAACTGGTAAGCACCCTGAATCTGCTCCTTGCGTGCACCTGCATCCGTCAGGTCCTTCATCGCCTCGGCTGCTGCGTTGGTAGCCTGGAGCATCTGTTCCTGCGATTTCATTTCAGGCACTTCGAGGATGGCGAGCGTATCGCCCACATGAACGTAATCGCCTTCCTGAACGCGGAGTTCTACTACGCGTCCTGGCAGTTTGCAGGATACTCTGTATTCTGATACTTCTACCTCGCCCTGAATGGTGTCATCCTTCTGTTCCAAAGTGAAGAAACCGATGACGCCTACGAGAATGACTACTGCTGTAAAACCGATTACAGCGAGCAATATGTTGTTATGCTGTGATTTCTTAGACATTTTCTTAATCTGATTTTGAATTTGTTATTATTATTACTGTAGGATACCGAGCGCCTTGTTCAGCCCAACCTGAGTCAGCTTCACGTCGATTTCTGCATCAATCTTCTGGCTCTGTGCTTTCTGCCAGGCAGTCTGTGCAGCCATCACGTCAGTAACCTCCATCACACCTTCCTTGAAACCGAGGGTGGCGCATCTCAGGTTCTCATCGGCACTGGCAATATTCTTCATCGCCATGTTGAGCTTCTTCTGCGCTTCCTTTACCTTAAACTGGCTTTGGGTAATCTGAAGATGAATCTTCTCTCGCGTATCATCCAGGTTCATCTGCGCGATATTGCTGGCAGCCTTGGCGGCTCTCACCTTGTAGGCTCCGTCAAACCAGTTCCATACCGGAACATGAACCATTACGCCTACGTTCCAGACTCCGGTAAACTTCTTCTGGAAACCATTGAATACGTTCGGGTTCGAAATCATGTAGCCGCCTGTCAGCATGACGTGAGGCAGATTGATGGCGCGAACCATATTGGTAGCTTCTTTAGAGATGTCGAGCGCATTCTGCAGCATGCGGAGTTCCGGACGGGTGTTCATCGCCGAATCCTGTGCTGCCACTCTCTGCTGCTCGGTGTCAACAGGTGTTCCTGATAAAGCCAGGGTTTCCTTATCTTCATCGGCAAGTGTGATTTCCTTGTTCATCGGAATGCCGCAGAGCTGGCAGAGCAGCATCTTCGACAGGGCGAGTCCGTCTTCTGCCTGAGTAATCTGCATCTCAGCCTCGTTCACTTTCACGTCTACCTTCAGTCCGTCTGCCTTGGTGGCTACTCCCTGCTGAATCATCTTATGAACATCCTCGTTCAGTTTCTTTACGAGGTCGCGGTAACTGATGGCGAGTTTCTGCTTCTGCTTCAGCGAAACGGCGAGCCAGTAAGCCTGGTCTATGCTGTAGAGCGTGCTTTGGGTCTGCTGGTCGAGATCATTCTCTGCAATCTGCTCTCCGATGTCGGCAATCTTGTTGGCTGCAATGATGGCTCCACCCATATAGATAGGCTGGCGAACCATCACGCTTCCTGCCCAGATATTGCGGGTGTCGGTGCGGAAAGCATCTACCAGTTTCTCTCCCAGCGCATTGCCTTGCTGCTGCAGGGGTCCCAGTTTCTCATTCATCAGTCCGCCTATCTGCTGCGCCATCTCTGGACTAATCATCCCCTGACTTACGAGTTGGCTCATCAGATTGCTGGCTCCTCCCGATATTCCTCCGGTAACGGTAGAACCGATATTGCTGAATGTTGATTTCTGACCGTCGTTCAGCAGCGAAATCTCCCTGCTGAACCATTCGTAACCGCCTAAAGCATCTACTTTAGGAAGATATTTGGTACGTGCCGATTTCTTCATGTTGTACGCCACGTCTTTCTTGAGTTTCGAGGCATTGAGCTGCTTGTTGTTGCGCAGCGCCATGGCACGGCAACTGTCAAGGCTCAGCGTTTGTGCCTGAGCCCCAGCAGGAATCAATGCTCCCATCAGCATGATAAGAGTTATATATTTTTTCATCCTTTGTTTATAATATTATATAATATTGGATGCAAATTTATGGAATTATTCTTAAATGACAAAGAAATTTTGTTTATCAAATCTTTAAGAATCAAAAAATATATTGCATTGTGGAAAAATAGAACATGCCCTTTAGTTTTCCATAATCCCTTAATCGTCTGTTTCTTAGAAATTCACCCGTTCTGTCTCGCCCCAGGTAGGGTCTACGGTAATGCCTATTCCACCACCCGTACTGTCGTCTCCGCCACCGAATCCGTCAGCAATGGAAATCTCGGTATAGGCTGCCTTGTTCTGATGGATTTTCAAATCGGCTTTTTCAAAACTCTTTACCACCTTTGCATCGGCATCCAGAAAGCTGATGCTCATCTTGATGTTCTTCTCTTCTTCATGCGGGAAGGTGTAGACGGTAAAGTCTCTGCCGCCATCTTTCATACTGAAATTTTCGGTCTGACGACTGTTTACGCAGCCGAATCCGCTGGTTGCATCCAGGGTACTGCTGCCACCGGTATAATAGAACTTGATGCTCTTGATTTCTTCGGGAATGGTTTCGTCGGTAATATGTACCTTGAAGGCACCAACCGCTCGCTTCAGATTGATGTCGGTGGTGGCTCCATCTGCCGTTACGCTCAACCGGCCGTAATAATAAAAGGTGTCGGTAAGCTTGTTGCTCGTAAACTTCACCTTCTCGGGTGCGCTGACAGAGCTGTTTCCCTTTCCGTTATGGGCAATTACCACCAGCCGATATTCTCCTTCGTCCAGACTCACATGGGCTGTTCCGAAGCCGTTGTCGGTAGACTGCTGGTTGATTGATTCCAGTTTGTCTTCTCCATCAAAGATGGCAACCGTCAGTCTGGAACACACATCGCCCAGCGCCATCTGCTTGTCGCCAGCTTTGGTTGTCAACAAACTTGTGCCTTCAATTTTCTGCACATTGATAGTTACATTGGCGTTTGCCTCACGTGATTTTCCGGTTGTTTCGTCAATCGAAAACTTCTCGCATGAAGTAAGCGTCGCTACGAGCATCAGCAACAGGGATGCCAGTAACCGATAGGGCTTCTTACTCATAACCGTTCTTATTTACTAGTTGCTCTATGCGTTATCTCGGAGTTTCCTCGGGCATAAAGATGTGGCAAATATACGTTTTTTCTCTTTTCGATGCAAGTAAAATCTAATAAATCTTTATATTTTTTGTCATTTATCTGTTTTTTCGTATTTTTGCATCGGTTTTTCTGTATTTACAGAACCAATTTTGCATTATATATATAATAAGGTATAAAAGATACTGTTATGGATAAGAAGATAAAAGCATTGTTTTTCGATATTGACGGCACCTTGGTGAGTTTCAAAACCCACAAGATTCCGCAGAGCACGGTAGATGCCTTGGAGCAGGCGAAGGAGAATGGGGTAGAGGTGTATATTTCTACCGGTCGTCCGCAACTCATCATCAACAACCTCGGTCAGATAGAACATCTCATCGACGGTTATATTACCACCAATGGAGCCCGCTGTTTTGTAGGCAATCAGGTGGTGAGCCAGCACGCCATTCTTCCTGAAGATGTAAAGAAGATTATCGAGGCTGCCGACCGTGATGATTATCCGGCAATCGTCGTAGGAGAGCATCATCTCGCTATCCATCATTATACTGACGAGGTTTATGAAATCTTTGCCAAGGGACTGGGGGTGGATTGCGAAATCTTCCTGACCGATGTGAATGAACTGGGAGATGAGCAGGTTCTGCAGGTTACTCCTTTCTGTTCGGTAGAGCAGGAGGCGCTCCTGATGCCTACGCTCCGCAACTGCACGTCGGGCAGATGGCATCCTGCCTTTACGGATATTACGGCGGCCGATGCGGATAAGGGCAAGGGCTTGCATGCAATGGCTGATTATCTGGGTTTGAACATAGATGAAACCATGGCTTTCGGCGATGGCGGCAATGATATTTCCATCGTCCGGGAGGCAGGCATCGGTGTTGCGATGGGTAATGCGGGAGATAATCTCAAGCAGGTAGCCGATTACATTACGACTCATGTGGATGAAGATGGTGTTAAGAATGCTCTTCTTCATTTTGGCGTGATTTAAATTCCCAGATTTATTGACTCTTTTTTATAACTCCCTATATATAATTAAGGTGTAATCCTGATGAATCCTTTTTGATAGGCGAGTTTCATATTAATAAAATAAGAAGGGTAAACGTGTCATTTGTTGTAGTGAATGGCGTGTTTGCCTTTCTGTTTTTAAAGCTTTCCTTTTGTGCCTAGTTTCTTCTTGTTATTTACGTTTTGGGAGAGTAAATATCAAAAATACTTACGAAAAGTAATAAAATATGCGAAAAATATACATAAAGTGCCATAAGGTTGGTATTTTGTATCAAATTGTTTGCTAAAAATTTGTTTAATTAGCAAAAAGTATGTATCTTTGCACCCAATATTTGTAAGTTGTTTAATTTTTAAGAGAGAGAATTACGGTAAAAAGATTGACCATGCTCATGGGAGGGCTCGTTCTTTCAACAGGAATGCCAAAAAAACTCTCGGCTATTCTTCTGATGAGGAACTGATAGCTCACATGGATATATGAGTTCTGATAACAAGTAATATACTTTTGCTATACATGAATTATTCCTAGATGATGTTTCTAATGATATTGTCTAGGAATAATATTAAAGATATAAGGCAAAGTGATTTGCCTCGTTGTTGACCAAGTCAACACTTATATCTCTCTCGTCTTGGGGACTGGCGGTGGCAGGGTTGTATCTTTTATGTAT
>OQVL01002365.1_pt1 | contig 11540 bp, 7 predicted proteins | sample 1691501 | NCBI WGS metagenome assembly OQVL01 (sample SAMN03418253, study PRJEB22391) | human gut metagenome | biome: human-gut; feature: organic feature; material: feces | host: Homo sapiens | place: Tanzania | collected 2013-01
TTTCTTCTTTTGGTTGGATTTCTGATCTCTGCGTCCGCCGCCGGAACGATTGTTTGTGCGCGCTGTACGCCGCTCCGTCGTTCTGTCCGTTCTGCGCGATGGCTGCGCATTGCGTCCGCGACTGTGCCGTTTGGACGGTTTTTCCGCGTGTAAATGCGCAAAATGTTCATTGGGACGCGGACGAATCAGGCACTCTCTGCCATAGCCGATGAGATCCTCTCGTCCCGCCTGCAGCAGCGCTTTGATGACAATTGCGCGCTTATCCGGTCTGCGCCACTGCAGCAGTGCGCGCTGCATCTCTTTTTCCTCCGGTGTCTTGGCAACATACACCGGCTTCATCGTGCGCGGATCAACACCGGAATAGTACATCGCCGTGGACAGCGTGCCCGGTGTCGGATAAAAGTCCTGCACCTGCTGCGGCATATAGCCAATCGAGTGCAGATACTCTGCCAGATGCACGGCATCGCTCAGCTCCGCGCCCGGATGCGAGGACATCAAATACGGTACCAAGTACTGTTTTTTGCCCAATTTTGCATTGATGCGCTCATACCGCTCTTTGAATCGGCGATACACATCAAATGACGGTTTGCCCATATAATACAGCGCATGATCGCTCATGTGCTCCGGTGCGACCTTGAGCTGACCGCTGATATGATACTTGACCAGCTCCAGGAAAAATTCATCGTTGTCATCCGCCATCATATAATCATAGCGCAGACCCGAACGCACAAATACCTTCTTGACGCCGGGAATTTCACGCAGCTGACGCAGCAGCTTGAGATAGTCCGAATGATCTGCGCGCAAATTGCCGCAGGCTTTTGGGAACAGACAGCGCTTGTTCTGACATAAACCCTGTGTTTCCTGCTTCTTACAAGCCGGAAAGCGGAAATTCGCCGTCGGGCCGCCGACATCATGAATATATCCCTTAAAATCCGGATGCTGCGCAATGCGCTTGCCCTCTGCCACAACCGATTCATGCGAGCGCGAGGAAATATATCTGCCCTGATGGAACGCCAGCGAGCAGAAATTACAGCCGCCGAAACAACCGCGGTTATGAATAATGGAAAACTGCACTTCCGCAATCGCCGGAACACCGCCGACAGCCTCATAGCTCGGATGATAGGTTCTCTCATACGGCAGGCCATATACCCAGTCCATTTCCTCTGTCGTCAGCGGAATGGACGGCGGGTTCTGCACCAGCAGGCGATGACCATGCTTTTGTACGATTGCTTTTCCCGTAATATGATCTTGCTGTGCGTACTGAATCTTTACCGATTCTGCGTATTTGATTTTGTCCTCCACCGTTTCTTCCATAGACGGACACCACACGGCAGGGAAAGAAATATCTTGTGCATCCTTGGTAAAATATGCCGTGCCGCGAACCTGTTTGCACACGTCCGGTCCGCGCTTTCCCGCCTTCAGATTCGCGGCGATTTCCAGCACGGATTTCTCGCCCATGCCGAACATCAGGCCATCTGCTCCCGCATCCTGCAGGATGGACGGCATGATATGATCCGCCCAATAATCATAGTGCGCAAAGCGGCGCAGACTTGCTTCGAGTCCGCCGAGATAAATCGGCGTATCCGGAAACGCACGGCGCGCGAGCTTCGCATACACCGTCACCGCACGGTCCGGACGCTTGCCGCCCACACCGCCGGGAGAATACGAATCGTCATGTCTCCGCTTTTTGGACGCCGTATAATGTGCCACCATGGAGTCAATATTGCCGCTGTTAATCAGCACCGCATAGCGCGGCTGTCCCATCGCCGCAAAATCCGCTTCCGAGCGAAAATCCGGCTGAGACAGAATTGCCACGCGATAGCCCGCATCCTCCAATACACGCGAGATAACCGCCGTGCCAAACGACGGATGATCCACATACGCATCACCGGTTACAAGCAAAAAATCGCAGTAATACCACCCGCGCGACACCATATCTTCTTTTGAAATCGGCAGAAAGCCGCCTGTTTTCTTTGCCATATCGTCCTCTTTATCGACTGCTTTTAGAATTATCTAGTTTTTCTCAGCTTCTATCATACCACAGCAGCGCGGAAGAAGAAACGGAATATCTTACGAATTTCTTGTTTTTTTACTTTTACTTTCCGACACGCACAAAAAACGCCCATCCCGCCAGCGGGATGGGCGTCCAACTCTTTCGGCTGTGTCAATCAGTCGTTGACATAAGCGGCAACGATCTGGCCGATGTACATTTTGTGATAATCCGGTGCATCATATGCATGCTCGAAAATCGGCATATCGGTGCAGTTTTCCGGCGGCAGCTCCTGTGCGTACATTTTCTTGCACACGAGGGTGTATGCTGCTTCCTCAAACGTCGGCGCGCCGTCAATCATGGTCTTGGTCAGACCGGATTCCTTGAGCTTGTCGATGTCGCGGCCGGACTTGGAGCCAGCCAGCTTGAGGGCGTCCTCATGTCCCGGCTTCAGGCAGGTCACCGTGAATACATCGTTGTTCTCCATATAGCCAAAGGTGTGACGGGAATGACGCACATAAACGGTCATTGCCGGCTTAAACCACAGTTCACCCAGCATGCCCCAGTTGATGGTCATGAAATTGAAATCATCCTCTGTACCGGCAGCCAGCAGCATCCACTTGTTGCAGATTTCGTCAATGGCGTTGCCCGGCAGTTCGGTCGGATCAATTTTACGGAAAGACATAGTAAAAACCTCCTTGCGTATCTTTTGTTGTGTATACTGTTATCTTACTATACTACCGCCGCAATATGCAAGCGGTTTGTGTATTTTTCATGCGCTTAAAAATTTCTTATCACGGCAAATCTCTTGCGCGCAGCTGCATCTGCATCCAATCATCGCGCGTGATGAGCACGCGGCGCGGCTTGGAGCCTTCAAACGGGCCGACAATGCCGCGCTGCTCCATCTGATCGACCAGACGCGCAGCGCGCGCATAGCCCAATTTCAGGCGGCGCTGCAGCATGGATACCGATGCCTGTCCCGACTCGACAACAATGGTAATGGCCTGCGGCAGCAGCTCATCTTCGTCCTCGGAGGCGTCATAGCCGCCGGACGATTCGCTCTCCGCCTGCTTCTCGATGTGATCCATTACCTCTTGCGAATATTCCGCCTCGGCATTTTTCTTCACGTACTGAATGACATGCTCGATTTCTTCGGTGCTGACAAAACAGCCCTGAATGCGCAGCGGTTTATTGAGATTGATGGGAGAATACAGCATGTCGCCCTTGCCAATCAGCTTATCCGCGCCGACAGTGTCCAAAATAATGCGTGACTCAACCTGCGATGCAACGGCAAACGCGATGCGCGACGGAATGTTCGACTTCATCAGACCGGTGATGACATCGGTAGACGGCCGCTGTGTTGCAACAACCAGATGCATACCGGCGGCACGCGCCTTCTGCGCGATGCGGCAGATAGACGTCTCAACTTCCTTTGCCGCAACCATCATCAAATCCGCCAGCTCGTCAATGACAATGACGATTTGCGGCAGATGCTCCATGCGCGGATGCACCATCTGCTGTCCGTCTGCGTCCTCGGTCTGCTGCTCCTGTTCCTGCTGCTGGCGCACCAGTTCATTGTAATCGCTCAGACCGCGCACACCGGATGCGGCAAACAGCGCATAGCGCCGTTCCATCTCGCTGACCGCCCAACTCAAAGCACCGGATGCCTTTTTCGGATCCGTGACAACCGGAATCAGCAGATGCGGAATGCCGTTGTAATTGCCCAGCTCGACCATTTTCGGGTCTACCATGATGAGCCGCACATCCGCCGGTGAAGATTTATACAGCAGCGAAATCAAAATCGAGTTGATGCACACGGATTTACCGGAGCCGGTCGTACCGGCAATGAGCAAATGCGGCATCTTTGCCAAGTCAATGACCTGTGCCGTGCCGGTGATGTCCTTGCCCAGCGCAACCGACAAGCTCGCACGGGAGTTTTCAAAGTTTTTCGAGCCGATGACATCGCGCAGCGATACCATTTGTACCGTGCGGTTCGGCACCTCAATGCCAACCGCCAGTTTGTCCGGAATTGGCGCAATGCGGACGGTATCTGCACCCAATGACAAGGCGATATCATCCGACAGCGAGGTGATGCGTGAAAATTTGACACCGCGCTCCATCTGAATCTCAAAGCGTGTGACGGACGGGCCGCGCACAATATTGATAATCTGCACATCAATGCCGAACGAGGACAGCGTATCGACCAGCCGTGCGGCGCTGTCGCGCAGCTCGGCACGCACATCGGTATTGGAGGATTTCGGCGAGCGGTTTAACAGACTGAGCGGCGGATATTGATATTCTGCCGCCGGTACATCCAGCGCACGGGAAATTTCCTGATGCACTTGCTGCCGTTCCTCCTTGGACGGGCCTTTTTCTTCCTGCGGGACAGCGGCTTGCTGTTCTGCCGCCGCGGCGGCCTCCTCCCAAGGCGGCACATCCGGTTCGGATTTCTGGGTGTTCGCTGTCGGTGTGTGCAGCGTCTCCGTGAGATCCGGCATCACATCCGCCAATCTGCGCCGATTGTCCATTTTTTTCTCATATTTCGCCCGTGAGGCGGCGGCTGCCTCCTCGCGCGCCTGATCAAATGCTTCGTTCTCAATCATGCCGCCGGACAAATCATCGGTCTTTTGCTGCTCAGCGTCACGCTGTGCCTGTTCCTGCTGCTTCATCAGCCGAGCCTTTCGGTGATTGCCGCGCTGATTGCGCAGTCTGCCGATGAGACTGGTCTGTCCGAGAATCTGTGTGCTGTCATCTTCGTCATCCAGCGGCTGCGTGCGCGTCTTTGCCGGCGTCACGGTCATATCGTGCTCGCGCAGCTGTTCGACATCCTCATACAGCACGCCGCGCAGACGCATCCAGATGCGCGCCGGTGTGGTGTTGAAGATAATGAGCAGCAAAATCATCATGAGCATGACGAGCAAAATTTTTGCGCCCATGCCGGACAGCAGGAGCGCAAGCACACTTGCCAGCATACCGCCGATGACACCGCCCATATGCAGATTTTGCCCGTTGTGCCACAGCTCAATGATGGATGTGAACGATATCGTCATGCGCGGATGAATGAGGATGCTTTGTGCCAGCGCACTCCACAGCACCGGAAACAGCAAAATGCTCGTCACGCGCAGGCGCACCGGCTGCAAATCGCACAGGGCGAACATGCCGGCCACGCACAGGGCAACCCAAAACATCTGCGTGCCCCAGCCAATCAGTCCGCCGACCAGATGCAGCACGCCTGTGAGCAAAATGCCGTCCATTTGACACAGCGCAAGCACCAGTACAACCGCCAGCATCAGAAGTCCGATGCCGACCGTGACGTTGTTCCAAACCTGATTGGTTTGCAGGATGTTCTGTGTCTGTCTTTTCGGCGCACTGCGGCGCGCGGAGCCGGTTTTTCCGGTTCCCGTGCGCTTGCGGGCCGCCGTATTGGTTGTTCTCGTGCCGCTGCTCCGAGAAGCTGTCCGCCGCGTTCCGGCGGACGTTTTTTTGTTTGACGCGGTCTTTTTTGTCCGCGTGCTTGTCTTTTTTGTATTTGCCAATGGAAAATACCACCTGTTCCTTCTATAGCGTATTGCTATCGTACCATAAAACCGGAAAAAATGCCACATTGACCGTTGCATTTTTCTTCTCAGGTCTGTATTCTATAATATAGACAGGAAGATATGCTGCCCGTGCACAACGACATGCCGGTTCGTTTGCAAACTTTTTTCTTTTCCGGTGCTGTTGTTCACACTTTTGTAATAGCCTCCTGTTATACTTTTATTCATCATAGAAAGGAATCTGTCCTTTGAATACAGCGATTATTCTCAGCTATGACGGCACTGCCTATCACGGCTGGCAGACCCAGCGCAACGCAAGCTCCGTACAGCAGACCGTGACCGAAGCGCTCGCCTCCCTTTTGGGACAGGACGTGTCGGTGTCCGGTGTCGGCCGCACGGATGCCGGTGTCCACGCGCGGCGGTATGTCGCCAATTTTCACGGCACACATACCATTCCGATGGATCGTCTGCCGTTCGCCATCAACGCCCATCTTCCGATGGACATTGCGGTATCCGGTGCAGCGCTCGTTCCGGACGATTTTGACGCCCGCTTCAACTGCACGCGCAAGGAGTATACCTATTTGATTGCTCCGGGAAAAATCCGCGATCCGTTCGCGGTGAGCCGCAGTTATTTCTATCCCTATTCTCTGGATGTCGATGCCATGCAGCAGGCGGCACAGTATTTTATCGGCAAAAAGGATTTTGCCGCCGTCCGCTCGGTGGGCACGCCGGTCAAATCCACCGTGCGCGAGATTTTCACGTGCAGCGTGGACGCTGTCGGCGCACTGGTTCGCATCCGCGTTTCCGCAGACGGATTTTTGTACAACATGGTGCGGGCGATTTCCGGCACCCTGCTGTACGCCGGTCAGGGAAAATTCCGTCCGGAAGACATCGCGCGCATTCTGGCGAGCTGTGACCGCGAGCAGGCCGGCCCGACACTCCCGCCGCAGGGATTGTACATGACGCGCCTATGGTATGACACGACGCCGGAACTTGACCAATTCCATTTGGCAGCCGACGAAAGTGTACCCGGAGGGCTTCCGATATGAAAAAAATGTCTTTGAAACGGCGGGAAGATCCGCTGTGGAACAGTCCCGATCCCGTCCTGCGCCGCGTCCACCGCGGCCGAACGTATATCGGGCGGCTGCTCGTTCTCGTGACGCTGCTGTTTGTCGGCATGAATTTACAATTGTTCACACCGGCGAGCATCGGCAACATTCGTTCCTCTCTCAAAGCCGCTTCTGTGCGGTCGGCGGAGGATATGACGGTTATCTCGTACCCGTCCGGTTCCAGCAAGTCCATTTTGCCGTTCGGCAACGGGCTCGCCGTTTGCTCCGACAACATGCTGTCGTTTGAGATGCCGGGCAAGTATTCGCAAATGGAAACCAATCTTTCCTATGCCAATCCGGTGATGCGGGCCTCCAACCAGTATCTGCTGGTCTTTGACCGCGGGGCGTATCGCTTTACCGTCACGAACACGCTCAACGAGCTGTATTCACAAACCATGTCCTCTCCGATTACCAACGCGGACATCGCCGCAAACGGCAATGTCGCCATCGTGACCGATGAAGCGGGCTATAAAAGTGCGGTTCGCGTATACAACGTGGACAATGAGCATTTATACACCTGGTCCACCAACGACTACTATATTATGTCTGCGGCGCTCTCTTCGGACGGACAGCGGCTGGCACTGTTCTGTTTCCGTCAGGACGGTCTCACGCTGACCTCCAAGCTGTTTTTTGCCGACATCAGTTCCGACAAAAAGCCGAACGAGGGCAACGATGGCATTGACATGAACGGCAGTCTCGTGCTCGGCATGAAATTCTTGGGAAACAACACCGTGTGCACGGTTTGCGACAGTGCAACCTATGTTGTTTCACGCGGCGGACAAATCAAGTACCAAAAGGACTATTCTTCCGATGATCTGATCGCGTTCGACTTGACAAACGACTGTCTTGCGCTGGCAACCGAAGCATATTCGCAGACCGGCCGCGCGGAAGTCGTCCTCATCAATGCACGCGGCACAGCCTCGCGCAAGCCGCTGTATTTGCCGGAGCAGCCGGACGGCGTCAGCTACTGCGACGGACGCCTCGCCGTGACAACCGGCGAAACCGTCACGTTCTATTCTAAGAGTCTAAAAGAGATTGATTCTCAGACCGGACTCACCGGTCTGTCTCGTGTGTACATGCGCTCCGGCGGCTCCGCCATCGCGCTGTTTAACAGTCAGGCGCGGGTGTTGACCATCGGCAGTCCGCTCAAGGATCTGCATGCTTCCTCGGACTAAACGCGCCAAAGCACACGCTCTATTTTCTATTCCCTTGAAAGGACGGAATATTTATGACAGCTGTTGACTGGATTATTTTACTCGTTATCCTTTTATACACGCTCAATGGATTCCACAGAGGGTTCATCGGCACGATTTTTAATCTGTTCGGCTCTCTCGCCGCGCTCATCGCCGCGCTGGCATGCGCCAGCCACTTCCGCGTACAGGTCGGTGCAAAAATTGCTCCGTATCTGAAAGAATCGGTCAGCGCATCCATGCCGACGCTATCGACCTCCGTGTCCACATCTGCTTCTGAGCTGTGGAACAGCATTTCCGGCTATTTGCAGAACATTTTATCGTCTCAGCACGTCTCGTTAGAGGTGCTGCAAGCGGCGGAGGACCCGCGCGACACCATGCTCAACGCCATTGCGCTGTGTGTCGGCGAAGCGCTCGCTTATGTGATGATTTTCCTTGTTTCCTTTATCGTTCTGCTGGTGCTCATTCACTGGGCGGCATCCGTGTTTGACATCTTCACCCGCCTGCCGGTCATTCACTCGTGCAATGCGCTGCTCGGCGGCGCGCTCGGACTGGTCTGCGGTCTGGTTTTGTGCACGGTTGTCCTGTGGGCAGTCAAGCTGGTTGCTCCGGCAGCATATTCCGATGCCGGTTTGCTGTCTCCTTCTGTGATGGAGAACTCCGCCATTGCGGGGAAGCTGGTCGGCTGGAATGACGGCGTTTCGCTGTTTGAAAGCAATCCTGCAAATACCTGAGTATTTTTTCACAACTTTTCTCATAATAAGACGGAGCAGGCCTCTCCTGCTCCGCTCTATTTCACAACGAATACATACTTCGCAAGAGTAGAAAGGAAATTACCCCTATGCATATGCCTTTATGCTCCCGCTGCCACAAAAACGTGGCGGTGGTGTTTATCTCTAAAATGGAAGAGGGCAGCACCTCCAATGAGGGCTACTGCCTGAAATGCGCCAAAGAACTGGGTCTGAAGCCGATTGACGGCTTGATGCGCCAGATGGGCATTACAGAGGACGATCTGGATCAGATCACCGACGAGATGACCAACATGCATTCGCTCATGAACACCGAAGATGACGATGCAGAGGACGCAGAGATTGATCCGGACGAGGACGACGCAGACGGTCAGGATGATTCGTTTGACTTTGGCGGCACACATACGTTCCCGTTCCTCGATAAGATGTTCTCCGGCAACGACAACGCGGAAGCACCGCGCGAGGAATCCGGCACAGATGTCCGCGAGGATGACGCGCGCCGCAAGAAAAAAGAGGCAAAAAAGCGCAAAAATCTGTCTGCATACTGCACCGATTTGACGTATCGCGCCCGCGAAAGACAGCTTGACGCAATCATTGGCAGAGACAGCGAAACCGAACGCGTCATTCAGATTTTGAACCGCCGTCAGAAAAACAATCCGTGTCTGATTGGTGAGCCGGGTGTCGGCAAAACCGCTGTCGCAGAAGGTCTTGCCATTCGCATTGCCAAGGGCGATGTGCCGTATAAGCTCAAAAACAAGGAAGTGCACCTGCTGGATTTGACTTCCCTTGTCGCGGGTACACAGTTCCGCGGCCAGTTTGAAGGCCGTATGAAGGGACTCATCAATGAAATCAAGTCTCTCGGCAACATCATTCTTGTCATTGACGAGGTTCACAACATCGTCGGCGCGGGCGACGCGGAAGGCTCTATGAACGCTGCAAACATCCTCAAGCCGGCTTTGTCCCGCGGTGAAATTCAGGTCATCGGCGCGACAACCTTCGCAGAATACCGCAAATATATCGAGAAAGACGCCGCCTTGGAGCGCCGTTTCCAGCCGGTAACCATTGCGGAGCCGTCCATCGCAGATACCGCGGAAATCCTCAAAGGCGTGCGCGGATATTATGAAACCTTCCACGGCGTGCACATTTCCGATGAAATCTGCCATCAGGCGGCGGCGCTGTCCGAGCGCTATATCACGGATCGTTTCCTGCCGGACAAGGCCATTGATTTGATTGACGAAGCCTGCTCCCGCCTGAATCTGGACAGTCCGGCAACGGCAGAGATTCCGGAGCTGGGCGACAAGCTGGAGGACATTCACCGCAAGCAGGATGATTTGCTGCAGCTGCCGCAGAACAACGAGGTCTACGAGCAGATGGCAGAGCTGAAGAGTCTGGAGCTGCAGACGGAGAACAAGCTGACCGAGCTGCGCAAGATTCCGGTTCCGGAGCTGACTGCCGAGCACTTGGCCTCCGTCATCGAACTTTGGACCGGCGTTCCGGCATCCAAGGTATGCGAACAGGAATTTTCCCGCCTCATCGGTCTGGAAGAACGTCTGCACCGCCGCGTTGTCGGTCAGGAAAAGGCAGTCTCCGCCGTGGCTCATGCGGTTCGCCGCTCCCGCGCTGGCATCAGCCCGAAGCACAAGCCGGTTTCCTTCCTGTTTGTCGGCCCGACCGGTGTCGGCAAAACCGAACTGGTCAAGGCACTGGCAGAGGATCTGTTCGACACGCCGGAGGCGCTGATTCGTCTCGACATGTCGGAATACATGGAAAAGCACACGGTTTCCCGTCTGATCGGTTCTCCTCCGGGATATGTCGGATTCGACGAGGCAGGTCAGCTGACCGAAAAGCTGCGCCGCCGCCCGTACTCGGTGGTGTTGTTTGACGAAATTGAAAAAGCACATCCGGATGTACTCAACATCCTGCTTCAGGTGCTGGATGACGGCCGCATCACGGATGCACAGGGCCGCACAGTATCGTTTGAAAACGCCATTATCATCATGACCTCCAACGCCGGTTCCGACCGCTCCGGCGGCTCTGTCGGCTTTGGCAAGACGGTCTCCGAGCAGGACGAGGCGCGCGCCGTCAAGGCTTTGGAGGAAATCATGCGTCCGGAGTTCCTCAACCGCATTGATGATATCATTTCGTTCTCTCACCTCACCAAGGAGGATTTCCGCGGCATCGCGGCAATCATGCTGGGTCAGCTGCGCGACACGCTGGCCGAGAACAATATCCGCCTGACTTGGGACGATTCCCTTGTCGATTACCTGATAGAGGACTCGTTCTCCGTCAAGTTTGGCGCCCGCAATCTGCGCCGTGCCATCGAAAAGCAGGTCGAGGACGAACTCGCCAACCGCATCATTGCCGCATGGGAGCACCCGCTCAGCGGTGCCCATGTCTCTGCTGCGGACGGCAAGATACTTGTTCAGACAATCTGATTCTGTTATCCCCTCCGCCATGGCTGTGCCATGGCGGAGGGACATATATAGGAGGTGTCCCCATGACTTGGAGACTCATTATTATCGCCGTTCTCATCGTTCTTCTCATTCCGACGATGGCGCTGCTGCGCAAGCAGGAGGCGGCAAAAAAGACCGGTGACAAGGAGCAGATTGCCGCCGTGCAAAAACAGCTCAATCTTTTCTGCGGTCTGCTCATCGCGCTGTTTGTGTGTGTGCTGGCTGTCACGATGTTCAATGTGTATTCTGCGAAATTTTAGAAAAAAACAAAAGTTTTTTGCAAAAAACGCTTGACAATTCCCGCTTGGATTGGTATACTAAGTGAGCATTGTGAAAAGCCTGCGGGTGTAGTTCAATGGTAGAATGTCAGCCTTCCAAGCTGAACACGTGGGTTCGATTCCCATCACCCGCTCCATACCACACATGCAGGCACAGACGATTCTGTATGCGCCAGTAGCTCAGTTGGATAGAGCAACTGCCTTCTAAGCAGTAGGCCGGGGGTTCGAATCCCTC
>OQVL01002366.1_pt1 | contig 11537 bp, 9 predicted proteins | sample 1691501 | NCBI WGS metagenome assembly OQVL01 (sample SAMN03418253, study PRJEB22391) | human gut metagenome | biome: human-gut; feature: organic feature; material: feces | host: Homo sapiens | place: Tanzania | collected 2013-01
ATTCAAATCAAAAATTATATTCTCCTGGAAAGTTTTTTATTAAAGGCTGGCATTTTAAAGAAATCAATTTTGGTTTAAATAAATATCGTTTTTATACAGCAATTACAAGCGGTTTATGCATAAGATTACATTTTCTTAGAAAAACGAAAATACGTTTTAACGAAGATTTATCACTTTATTGTATTGATACTGATTTTATTTATAAGATTAGAAAATTTGATTCAAGATTTTATGTTTTGAATTTGAATTTTATTCATGATTTATCTGAAAGCAGTTTGACAGAAGAAGAAAAAAAACAGAGGAGAAAGGTTCAGATAGAGGGATTGAAAATTTTATATAAAAAAACTTTTCTTTGTAAATTATTTGTTTTCATTTATCAACAATTATTAAAGATAACGGGAAGGATATAAATATGCCAAATATTTTAGTAGATTCACATAGTTTTTCAGAAAATGGTGTTGTTGCAGCTGGTGCTGTGGTTACGGAAATTTTTCCAGACAATGTTGTAATTGGCGGAGTACCTGCAAAAATTATAAAGGAAATAAAATGAAACTATTATTTATTCATCTTCTGAACAATTACACCGGTTCGCCAAGAGTTCTTTCAAATTTTCTTATGGAATATGTAAAGTTTAAAAATGAAATTCATCTGTTAACATCAAAAACACAAGGTTGCTTAAGTGATATTCAAAATGTACATTATCATTTTAATGGTTATAAGTGGATTTCTAACAAATTAATTTTGGCTATTTTCCTTTTGATTTCACAAATTTATCAGTTTCTATTTGTTTTATTTGGAAAAAAATATGACTGTGTTTATATAAATACAATTTTACCTTTTGGAGCAGCCCTTGCTTGTAAAATACGCGGATTTAAAACTGTTTATCATATTCACGAATTTTATCCGAATTCTAGTATTATGCAGAAAGTATGTGTTTTTTTTGTAAAACATTGTGCTTCAAAAGTAATCTTTGTTTCTGATTATTTACGAAAGTGTTATAAAAATGTTTTTTCTTGTGAATGCAAGGTAATTCACAATAGTGTTTCTGTTGAGTTTCATAAAAAAGCATATTTAATTGTAAATAAAAGGAACATTGAATATTTTGAGAATTATTTGACTCAGAAATTCAGCAATAAACAAATTGTTCTTCCTTGTGCATTAAAAAAATATAAAGGTGTATTTTTGTTTGTTGAACTTGCAAAACTTTTACCCGATTATAATTTTATTTTGGTAACGAGCAACTCAAAGGCAGAAACAAAAGTTTTTTTTGAAAATACTGAATTGTCGAAAAATTTACAAATTGAAAATGAAGTAAAAGATATGTCAAAAATTTTTTCTTCCGCTTCGCTTGTAATGAACCTATCTGTTCCACATGGAGCAGATAGGTTCATCGAAACTTTTTCGATGATTCTTATAGAAAGTTTTGAATTTGCAACTCCCTGTATTGCGTCATGTTATGGAGGTCCTTTAGAAATTATTCAACAAGGAGAGAACGGATTTTTATTGGAAATTGAAAATTTATTACAGGTTAAAGAAAAAATTGAATATCTTTTTTCAGACTATAATCGTTACACAGACTTCTGTAACTGTGCCTATAGTCGTTCAAAAGATTTTTTGCCGAATGATTTTGTAAACAATATAAAAAACTATCTGGAGCAAAACATATGACTTTGCCTCTACTTTCTTTTCTCATCTTCCAAAATCTTCATCATCTCAGCGGGCGTTACAACAAACGGCTTTATAGGAAAATGTTTTCTGTTGCCGGTAATAAGATATGCTTCGTCAAAAACATCTTTTGCTGTAAGTGTTACTTCGTAAAATACAACATCCTTGGCATCCTTAACAGGTACATCCATTTCTGTTCTGTCAAGAAAAATTCCATTACTTGCAAAAGCGTTGACAGTAGTTTCAATAATTTCTGGCGGAAAATGAAATTTAGGTCTGGAAAGAACTTCTTTATATTCCTCAAGAATTCCGGAATGTACAACAGCTTTGATTTTTCCGCTATAAAATGCTTCAAGAACTTTTACGGTTGCAACGTCAGTCTTTTTTGTAAACAATGCAGAAAAAATTACATTAGTATCAATTACGGCGTAAATTTTCTTCATTTAATGTCCTTCTCTGTATGCTTTGATTTCATCGTTGATTTCTTCCAGCGTCATATCCTGAAGTCCATTTTTAGCTGCTTCAGCTCTAAGTGCATAAAAAGCTTTTCGGCCTTCTTCCAGAGAAACAAAATTTTCTGTTATTTTTTCATTCATACTGAAAGGAATTCCTTTATCTTTAATAGAACGTTTCAAAAAAATTCTTATTGCAGTGGCAAGATCAAGACCAAGATTTTCAAAAATATTTTGAGCTTCGGTTTTAAGTTCGGAATCAATTCTAAACTGAACAACTGTGCTGGCCATAAAAACCTCCATTTAAACTTTGATAATTATCTTTTAAATACAATATACTACAAAACTTTACATTTGACAACAAAAATACATCAATTCAATACATTTATACAAAGGAGCGCAGCATGAAAAAATTCATTTCAATAATCGGTACAGTAGGAGTCCCAGCTTGTTACGGCGGATATGAAAGTCTTGTGGACAATCTTTTGGATTTTACTCCGGAAAATGTTGAATACACGGTTTTTTGCAGTGAAAAAAGTTATTCAAAAAAACTGGAAACTTACAAAGGTGCAAAACTTATCTATCTTCCTTTAAGTGCAAACGGAATTCAGTCTATTCCGTATGATATAAAATCAATGTGGCTTTCAAGAAAGAGCGATATTATTCTTGTACTTGGAGTTTCTGGCTGTCTTTTTCTTCCAATTCTAAAACTTTTTTCAAAAGCAAAAATCATCACGAATATTGACGGACTGGAATGGAAGCGCGACAAGTGGGGTAAGTTTGCCCGAACGATTTTAAAACTTAGCGAAAAATTTGCCGTAAAATTCAGCGACATTGTAATCGGCGACAATAAAGGAATTACAGATTATGTAAAAAATGAATATCCAAAAATCGCCGAAAAAAAACAGGTTGAACTGATTGCTTACGGCGGAGACCATGTTTCTAAAGTAGATGATGATTCATTTTTTAAAGAATATCCTTTTTGTAAAAATCCTTACGCGGTTACAGTCTGCAGAATTGAACCCGAAAATAATATTCATGTAATTTTGGATGCATTTTCTTCTATTAATAACACTCTTGTAATTGTCGGCAATTGGGAAAAATCAGAGTACGGCCGCGCACTTAAAGAAAAATATTCTGCATTCAGTAACATCCATATTCTTGACCCGATTTACGAGCCCCATAAAATAAACTGGCTCCGCTCAAATGCTGCAGTTTACATTCATGGACACAGTGCAGGAGGAACAAATCCTTCTTTGGTAGAAGCTATGAATTTGGGACTTCCGATTCTGGCTTTTGACTGCATTTATAACCGGGCAACAACTCAAGAAAAGTGTCTTTACTGGAAATCTTCAGAAGATATTATAAATTTGCTTTTGGAAAAAGAAAATGTATTTGAAAAAATAGCACACGATATGCAGTACGAAGGAAAACGATTATACAGTTGGGAAAGAATTTCCCAACTGTATAATCGCTTATGGCATCTCTAATAACTCGCTAAACTGGGTTTTTAGAGACAACTTTATTTTGTAACTCTTAGTTCAAGTATGCGCGGGCTTTGTGATTGTTCGCAGATGAACTTTACATTCATTATGGCTGTTCTGCGTGACTTAGCCTTTTCTTTGATGATTTTTGCGGGAACTTCAATCTGTGTGTCGGTTAGTTTTTCACCGTCTGTTCCGGCCAGAGTTACTGAAGAAAGTTCTGTGTCGTCAATATATACTTTTATTGTTCCTGCATCTTTACCGTATGTTGTAAGAACAATTTTATTTTTGTTTGTATTGTCGAATTTCATTCTGTAAGAAATAAATCCTTCACCTGACATAATCTTTCTGTAACTGCGGTCAACTTCTGGGATATATCCCATTTCTGTTGCTTCGTTTTTGAAACGGTGTTCAACTTCACTTTGCTGGCGGCCGGGTTCAACGAAGTCAACGGTTATGCTTTCGTATTTCGCTTCACGCTCGTCTTCTGCGGGGTTTAATGCATTGAAGTAAACGGAATAGCGTGTGTGGTGAATGTCGTAGAAAGGCTTTAATGTGTATGAAGTTCCGTTTTCTGCGGCAGATTCTTTTGTTGCAAAAGTCAGGTTTTCTTTGTCCAAAACTTCTATCCAGTCCAGCGGTGCAAGTGGGTCGGCGGTGATGGCAGAAATTTTTTGTGCCGGAGAGTTCATGTACACAAGCTGGTTGTCTACGGTGTCGTTGGGCATTGCACGTTTTCCCATGTCTGCGGCAAGAACGAGTGGTCCGTAAAGTATGCTGAAGTTTCCGCTTCTGTCCCTTGTTCTTCTTGTGTGAAGGTTCATTGGAAGATTTACGGAATAAGTTTCGCCTGCGCTTATTTTTTCAGACTTGAGTTCGTAGCCGTCAGCGGTTCTTGCATCTTCTGTCCATAACGGTGTGCGTATTTTTAATGAACGCGGATTTTTCCCTTCAGAAAGAATTTTTATCTGCGCACTTTGTTCATACGGAAATTTTGTTTCGATGGCAATTTTCCATCCGTCTTCTGTAGTAAATGCAGACGGAATAAACAGATTTATGTAAATTGTTCCGTCGTAGTCTTTTGCAATAAAGCGGTTGTATCGTGCAGGATTTTCCATTCCGGTTCCGGTGCAGCACCAGAATGCATTTTCAAAACTTCCGTATACTTTATAGAAGCCGGGCAGAGTAGAAACAAAATATGTTTTTGCTCCGGTGACCGGTTCCTGTGAGGCAAGTATGTGATTGTAAAGTGCAGTTTCGTAATAATCGGCTGCGTCTGCGTTTTTGTTCCACCTGAAAATATATTCAGAAAGTTCAAGCATGTTGTAAGTGTTGCATGTTTCGCAGGTGTCACGTCCGAGTATTTCCTGGTATTCAGGGCCAAAGTGTTCGCCTATTGAATTTCCCCCGATAGCATAACTTCTTTTTTTTGTTACAGTGTCAAAAAAGAATTCTACGGCTGTGCGGTATTCCGTTTTGCCTGTGAGTTCGTATAGTTTTGCAAGACCTATGAATTTTGGTATCTGAGTGTTTGCATGAAAGCCCTGCAGTCTGTCTGACTGTTTCATTGCCGGTTTTACAATTTCCTGGTGAATGAAACGTTCTGCCATTTTGAGATATTTTTCATCTTTTGTAATACCATATAAGTCAGCAAAGACTTTGCACATTCCGCCGTGTTCGCAGGTGAGCATTTTCTGAAACTGTTCTTCTGTCATATTGGCTGTTCCGTTTACTGCCCAGTCTGCCATTTTTTTTACGATTTCAAGAGCGTCTTTGTTTTGTGTAAGAGTGTATGCGTCAATGAGTCCTGCGTAAATTTTATGGACAGAATACCACGGTACCCAGTATTTTGCCAGGCTGAACCTATCAACTTCAAAATTTCCTGTAAACGCTGTGTCAAAGGGAACAGAAGGAACTCCGCCGATGTAGCCGTCTGCGCGCTGTATTTCCTTAAGTTCGGAAACAACGTAGTCCAGTTTTTCTTTTGCCTGCGCATTTCCTGTAGAATTAACAAAAGCAGAAAGTGCAGACATGTAGTGTCCAAGACTGTGTCCCTGAATCTGCATGCTTTCCCAACCACCGTAAGTTGCTGCCCTAGGTCTTTTTCCTGCGGCGATTCTGCACGGGGCAAGAAGTCTGTCTGGATCGAGCCTTAAAACATATTCAAGACCTGTCTTCTGCGATTTTTGGAATAATGAATTTTCTTCAAGAACCGTTTTCTGTGCGCTCATACAGGCTTCTCCTAAAATTAAAAATACTGCTGTTAAAATAATTGACTTTCTCATACACATATTTTATTTTGGAATGTGTAATTTTTGTAGATACAAAATACAGAGAATGTGTGCGGAATTCCGACTTTTTTACTCTGTTTCTATTCGCGTAAAGAGGTTTTATGAATTACTTTCATTTTTCGCATGTGGACAAAACTGTTCCGTCTGTGTGCGGCTGTGCAATGCTTAACCCCGGATGGTCCCACATGAGCCGCACTCTTGAAAACGATACCGTACTCATTATCGGAAAGAAAAACCGTACTTCAATTACCTGCTGCGGACTTGAACTCGAAGTAAAACCCGGTCGCATGATTCTTCTTCCTGCCGGAGAGTTTCATTTTGGAACGCGTAAGATTCAGTCTCCTGCATCTTATTACTGGTTTCATTTCTGCCAGTGTGAAAATGTAAGCGGACAAAAGCGTTTTTATGCGCCCCACCTTATGGAAGAAAAAGAAGCACTTACAATTCTGAGCAGTCCTGCAATTGCCTATGAAAGACTTTGTGATTCAATAATTCTTCCGCAGAGCCTGGACCTTAAAAATACTTCTTCTGTAACGCGCATGTGTTCGGATATTCTTTGCGAATACCAGAAGCCTTCTTTTTCTTCACTTGTGTACCGCATTAAACTGATTAATCTTCTTCTTAAACTGAGTGGCGAGTGTTTCAATGAGGATCAGCCCTTCCAGAAATCCGGCGGAACCCCGTCTATTGTAAGACAGCTTATTGTAATGATGGAAGATGAACTTTCAAATGCAGATGCGTCAGTTAAATTTTTTGCAGACAGAATGAATGTCAATGCAGACTATCTTGGGCGCATCTTCAAGAACGCGATGCATATTCCGGTCGGGCAGTATATTGCAAGAAGAAGGGTTGAACTTGCCTGTACAAGACTACGCGAAAGTTCTGACAGAATTGATGATATTTTTGTCCAGTGCGGTTTTGGTTCACGCCGCCAGTTCTATGAAGAATTTACGCGCATTACAGGAAAGACACCGCGCCTTTACCGCGATGAATGTGCCTTTATGGGAATCAATTCTCTGTAGAAAAAGTCTCCTCTTCGGATGAAGCAACTTCGAGTGCTGCCGAAGCCAGATCTGAATTCAGTTTGTAGCGTGCAGCTTTTTCCTTTGTTGTTCCGGGAAGCCCCAGCGACATGCGTTCTTCTTCTTTCTTTTTTTCCTGTTCTTCAAAAAGAATTTTTGCATGCATCAGAATATCGCTTGCAATGTCTGCCCTTACGTGAAGGGACTGTGCAACCTGTGCTTCATCAGAAAGTGCAAGTTTTTTGAGCGTACCGAAAGTTTTCATAAGAATTTTATCGCGTTCTTTTCCGATGTGCGGAAGTTTAAGGAACGGCGTTACTGTATTTTCTTTTGTTCTGAGCTGCTGGTTGCGGCTTGTTGCAAAGCGGTGTGTTTCGTCGCGTACACGCTGCAGAAGCCTGAGTGCATCACTTCTTTTGGGAAGACAGACAGGTTCGCTTTTTCCGGGCCGGTAAATTTCTTCATCACGTTTTGCAAGACCCGCTATCGGTATTTCAAGTCCGAGCGCAGAAATTATTCCGTGTACGGCATTTACCTGGCCTATACCGCCGTCTATTAAAATAAGGTCTGGCAGTTCCTTTCCTTCGTTTACAAGACGCGTGTATCTTCTGGACGCAGCCTCGCGCATTGAAGCAAAGTCGTCAATTATTCCGTCTGTAGTTTTGAGTCTGAAATATCTGTAATTTTTTTTGTCCGGGTTTCCGTTCAGAAAACTGATTAAACTTGCGACAGGAAATTTTCCGCCTATGTGTGCTATATCAAAACCTTCTATGCGCACCGGAAGTTTTGGCAGTTCAAGTATTTCCTGAAGTTCCCGCATTGCAGGAAAGTCACCGCGTTCCCTCATAAGGCGGATTATATCTTCGTGTGCATTTTCTTTTGCCATATTCAGTGCAGCCCGGTGAAGTGCAAGTCCTGTTCCGCTTTGGCCGCGTTCCTTTGTAGTATTTTCCATATCTTCCGCAGTGTTTTCTGCTGCTTCGGGAACAGAAATTATCTGTATGAGCGTTCCGTATTTTTCTTCCATCCAGCGGCAGATGTTTTCTGTAATGTCATTTTCAGTAACATAAATCTTTGGCGGAATTTCATTTTTGTCAGTATAGTATGCGCCCATGAATTCAGCACAGAGTTCGGAATCTTCATTAAGACTGGACGTTCTGTAGTTGTCGCGGCCCAGAAGTTTTCCGCCTCGCATCTGCATGACTGTAAACGAAATGAGTTCGCCTTCGCGCCAGTATGCTATGTAGTCGCGGTCATCAGAGTCAAAGCCTTCTACAATATTCTGGTTCTGCATTATGCTAAGCGCTTTGAGTCCGTCCCTGAGCCGTGCTGCCTTTTCAAAGTTCATGTCCTGCGCTGCTTTTTTCATTTCGGCTTCAATTTTTTTTGATGTTTCTTCGCCTTTACCCTCAAGTAGGGACTGTATTTCTTCGATATATTCTATATAGGTGGGTTCGCAGCCTTTATCTTTGCACGGTGCCAGGCATCTTCCGATGTGATAGTACATGCACGGCGAGGCGGCGCTCATTTTTCGGCAGTGCCTGAGCGGGTATATCTCGTACAGCGTTTCCAGAAAAGTTTCAAGAGCATTGGAATCGGGATAGGGACCAAAGTAAACCGAACCGTCCTTTACAATGTTCCGTGTCTTTATGAGCCGCGGGAATTTTTCTCTGGTAAGCTTGAGCGACGGGTAGGATTTTCCGTCCTTAAGACAAATGTTGTAACGCGGGCTGTACTTTTTTATGAGGTTGTTTTCAAGAAGAAAAGCTTCGTATTCATTGCCTGTCGTTGTGTATTCTATGCTGGCGGCGTTTGCTATAAGAAGACGAGTCTTTATGTCCTTATTTCCGCTAAAGTAGGATGAAAGCCGGTTTCTGAGGTTTTTTGCCTTGCCTACATAGATGACTGTTCCCGACGGATTGCGCCACATATAGACACCGCTTTGTGAAGGAGCTCTGAGTGCAGTATTGTGCAGCGTCTCGTAAAAGGGGAGTTTGTTTTTTGAATCGGAATTACCGGAGTTACTCATATGCGTGTCAACAATAGTATAAAATATGTTTCATCAATTATAGCATTTTTTGCGCTGTTTTTAAATCCCGCCGGAACACAGGAACGTAAAATTATTCTTGGCGGTAAAGCCGGCTGGCCCGAACTTTCCGTGCAGGATGGAATTGTTTCGGGAACAGGGCGCTTCGGTTACGAAAGCAGGCAGCTTGACACAAACGGCCGGCGGCTTGGTCTGGACACAGACATGCTTCTGGACTTCGAGGGCAGCAGTGTAACTGACCGTGCAGAAAACTACAGCGTGGACTCGGACTCTTCTGTCATTTCACAGAATGCGGCTATGGGAAAGAGCGGCCGTCTATTCCGAGGTACAGGCGGAATCCGTCTTCGCGGCAACAGTAGTTCAGTCTTCGGAAAAAGCGGAACAACAGGTCCTTTCACGATTGAATTCTGGCTCAATCCTTTTATTGCAGAAAACGGTGAAATTGTTTTTTCGTGGCGTTCTTCAAGAACAGTTGCAGGTTATCCTCTTTACCAGTTTATTTCTGCTTCGTTTTTTAACAACACTCTTGTATGGACTTTTTCAAATGTTTTTGACGGTTATACAAAAAATGACGGTGCCGTAACACTTTCTGGATATAAAGCTGTAGTTCCCGAAAAATGGTCACATCATTCAATAAGCTACAATGACGAAAACGGCTGCCTCGAATACTGGGTGGACGGTTCTCTTGAATCCCTTGTTTATGTAACATCAAACGGGCGTGAAGCAGGCGGTTCCGTTCATTCAATGATACTCGGTGTTGTGGCAGACATTGAAATATGCCCCGAATTTACAGGCCTCGCAGATGACTTTAACCTTGTGCGCTCTGCCGTTTCTGAAGACGACGGAAGTCTTCTCTGCGACATCTACGGAACCGAAGGCGGCCGTCTTGAAACAATGCCTATAATGGTTTCAAAGGGTGCAGCATTAAAAAGAGTAGACGCGGTAACAACCGTTCCGGAACAGACAGACATTCTTTTTTATGTAAGAAGCGGGGACAATTTTTTTAACTGGACACGGAGCGAGCCTGAATGGATTGCAGTAAATCCGGGCGAAGAAATTGCTGATGTAAAGGGATTGTATTTTCAGGTGGCTGCAGAACTTCTTCCTGACGGGGCCGGAACAAAAACGCCGTCACTTACCCAGCTTGAACTCACATTTGACGAGGTGCCTTCTCCGCTTGCGCCGTTTACGGTAATTGCAACTCCGGGTGACGGTGAAGTAACACTCAGCTGGTCGTATTCCGTAGACAACACTGCGGGCGGATATTACGTATATTACGGGGAGCGTCCGGGGGAATACCTTGGCAGAACTGCAGCAGAAGGTCGCTCACCAATCAGGGCAGGAAACAGTTCGTCCTTTACCGTAAGCGGTCTTAGGAACGGAAAGATATATTATTTTGCGGTTGCATCTTATTCAAAAATTGACGACAGAATAACAGGGGAACTTTCAAAAGAAGTGTTTGCCCGGCCGCAGAAAAAAACAGAAAAATCAGTCAGACAGAGGTAATTATGGATGTACTAAAATCACAGAACGGAATCATTTTGGAGCGGGCTGAATCAGCTGTTCTTTCCAGGGACTATGACCTTGCTGCAAGACTGTACAAGGGGCTTTTAAGAACTGACCCGCAGAACAAGGACCTTCTTGTAAAACTGGGAAACATATACGTAAAAAGCGGTGACGACAAAAGTGCCCTTCCTTATTTCAAGGAAATTGTGCGGACCGATCCCGAAAATATTTCAGCTCTCAATAACCTCGGTGCAATTTACAGAAGGCTCGGAATGTACGATGAGTCAATTGCGGTTTTGGAACAGGCCGTTATTGCAGACGAGTCAAATATGCAGGTTTTCTACAATCTGGGCTTTACGTACAAACTCATGGGTCGTTACGATGATGCGCTCCAGTGTTTCAATACTGTAGTTGAGGCCAATCCTGATGATGTACTTGCATACAATCACATCGGTTCAATTTATGCGCTCAAAAACCAGAATAAAGAAGCAGTTCTTTCCTATCAGCGCGGTTTGAAGATAGACCCCAACCATCCTGTACTTCACCTGAATCTTGCAGAAAGCTATCAAAAACTTGGGGAATATGAAAGGGCTTCAGTTGAATATGAATCGGCGCTCAGGGCAAAACCGGGCTGGCTTGATGCAATAGACGGATACGCCGATTTTCTTCTCAAGCGCAACAAAACAAAGGCTGCAGGCGACATTGTAAGGCATGCAATAATCATAGACCCGCAGAATTCTTCCATGCACACAAAACTCGGCGATGTACTCAGAAAGCAGAGTGAATATGACGGTGCCGAATCAGAATACAACGAAGCGCTCAGAATTGATCCCGATAACACAAAGGCAATGTCAGGACTTGCAGATACTTTTGAAAGTACGGAGCGCGCAGATGAAGCCGTCTCCGAAATGGAAAAAGTAGAAACGCTGCATCCCGAAGACAAAAATATGCTGCGCCGTTTTTCACGCATACTTCTTACGGCAAACAGACTGAATGCAGCCAGCCAGAAAATAAAAAAACTGTGGGATGAAAATCCAAAAGATCTGCATGCTCTCAATCTTCTTGGCCAG
>OQVL01002367.1_pt1 | contig 11536 bp, 10 predicted proteins | sample 1691501 | NCBI WGS metagenome assembly OQVL01 (sample SAMN03418253, study PRJEB22391) | human gut metagenome | biome: human-gut; feature: organic feature; material: feces | host: Homo sapiens | place: Tanzania | collected 2013-01
ATTATATTTTTCTTTTAACAATTCATTATCCGGAGAAATGCTTCCATCTTCGGTATGAAAATCTGGTGTGTAAAAACCAACACATGAGAAATCTACTTCACGTCTTGATTTAATGGTAAATGATGAGAATCTTTCAGCAATGATTGTTTGTTCTACGACTGGGGTTACTCCAGATAAAGCAAAAACCATATAATCATGATCTATTGTTGAAGTGTGTCCCATTCCAATAACCATTTTAATAAATTTTAATGCTTTTTCATAATCACTCATAGATGTGTAGGCATCAAATACTGTCCCAGGCATTCTTGATAATTTTCCTGCTGCTGCACAAATTTGCACTTGATTCTTAATGTATTCTTCATTTGTTACACCTAATAACTTTACTTCCATTTTTTTACCTCCCTTTAATACCATAATGGATATTTACTAGTTATATTTAATACTTCTTTTTCTAATTCTTTTAAAACTTTTTCATCACTACTATTTTTTAACGCACGTGATATAATAAAACCTATCTTTTCAAAATCATCTTTTGTTAAACCACGTGATGTCATTGCTGGTGAACCAAGTCTTAATCCACTTGTTACCGTTAATGATTCTGTATCATTTGGTATTGCATTTTTATTCGTAGTAATATGGATTTTATCTAATATTTCTTGAGCTTCTTTACCTGTTTTACCACAACAATTCTTAACATCAACAAGTATTAGATGATTATCTGTTCCACCAGAGATAACTTTTACACCATTCTTTTTAAATTCCTCAGCCATTGCATTAGCATTTTTAATAATATTTTTAGCATATTCTTTAAATTCTGGTTGTAGTGCTTCATAAAAACATTGAGCTTTAGCACCTATAACATGCATTAAAGGTCCACCTTGCATACCAGGGAATATAGACTTGTTTATTTTTTTGATAATTTCTTCATCGTTAGTTAAAATTAGTCCACCTCTTGGCCCCCTTAATGTTTTATGAGTAGTACTTGTTACTACATCAGCATATAAAACTGGATTCTCATGAAGACCAGCAGCTACAAGCCCAGCTATATGAGCCATATCAACCATTAAATAAGCACCAACTTTATCAGCAATTTCTCTAAATTTCTTAAAGTCAATCTTACCACTATAAGCAGAAGAACCAGCAATTATCATTTTTGGTTTTTCTAAAAGAGCAAGTTCTTCAATTTTATCATAATCCAATTTTTCAGTAGTTGGATCTATTTCATATCCTATAACATCATAATCTTTTCCACTGAAATTAACTTTACTTCCATGTGTTAAATGTCCACCTTGAGCAAGAGACATTCCAAGTACTTTGTCACCCGGACTTACAAGCGCCCTATACACTGCCATATTAGCAGAACTTCCACTATGTGGTTGTACATTAGCATATTTAGCTCCAAATAATTTACAAGCATATTCTATAGCTTTGTTTTCAAATATATCAATATATTCGCATCCACCATAGTATCTCTTACCAGGGTATCCCTCTGCATACTTATTAGTAAGAATACTTCCCTGTAGTTTTAAAATTGCCTTAGATACATAGTTCTCACTAGCAATCAATTCAATATTATTTTGTTGTCTTTTAGTCTCTAATTTTAGAGCACGTTCTAATTCATAATCCATTACCTTCACCTCATTATGATAATTATAACAAAATAAAAGTAGTATTTCTACTACTTAATATCATCAGGAATATTAATAATTTGAGTTTGCTCGAATTTTTCAGGTACTCTTTCACTTTCAGTATTTACATTAGAATTTACACTCACATTTGAAATACTATTTTCATAATCATTAACATTAGTCTTTTCTAATAATTCATCCTCTATACTAGGATCATATTCCTTTAGTATAGGTCTATTGCTTATCTTTTCCCTCTTTTTTTGTACAATCTTATTTTTAATAATAATAAGCGCTATTAATAATATAATTGCTCCAATAGATATACCTATAGTCATATAAATATTATTCATATTATATAACTCAAATGAATAATTTATCATTACAGCGTCATTTGAATTTAAATCCCACTCTAACTTCTTACCATCATCACTTTTCTTAGTTGCATTACTTTCAAGGGCCTTATATGGTAAATTAACAGAAAATTTAAACTCCACTTCAGATGCTAACTTAATTAAATCTGCATTATCAGATATATCTTTATAAGTATCGTTATTAGTACCATCAACATTATTGGTATTATCAATTACATTAGTAGTATCAGTTTCAACAGTAGGTGTATTAGTAGTATTATCAATAACTGTTTCATTAGAGTTATTGTCTTCTACAAAGTTATCATTATCTACCTCAAATTTATAATTAGCTGTATAAACGTTTTTAAATAGACCCTTTTTAACTTGAAAAAGAACTGAATCATCAAACTTATCATCAAAGAAATTACTTATAATAATTTCTTTATATTCTTCTTTAGAATTCTTATCAATATTATCATATTTTTTAGTAACACTAAATCCACTATAACCATTAGAATTCTTAATTTCTTCTATTGTCATATTCTTCTTTTGCAATTTATCTTTTTCATCTTTAATAATAAGGCTGCTTTCTTTATCAAGTAACTTATCACTAATTAATACTTCTGATGTTAAAGACATACTTTTATCTTTATTAATAGTCATACTAGTATTTGATTTTACACATCCTGTAAGTAAAATAGTTAAACTTAATAATATTATATACTTTGCTTTTTTCACATTGTTCACCTCTATAGCATCATCAGCATAAGTATATCACGAATAAATATAAACTTAAATATTTTTTTATAAAAACATAATAAAAACATATATAAATTACATATATGCTTTTAATAATTCTATTTCCTCTTCTTGAAACTTTTGAAAAGACCTTGCTAGTTTAATAACTTTTCTATCAGACACCTTAATATATTGAGATATTTTAGTAGTAGTAGACACAACTCCCATAGTCATACCCTCTACAAGCATTTGTGCCAAAGCACTATCGCTATTATCTTTTAGTGTCTCCATAGTAATACCAATCGTACTACTAATTTTTGCCATAGAGTTACCACCCTTAGGTACACTATCGAGTGACTTAAATATTTTCTTGCTTCTTTTAACAAAATCTTCATACTTTTTAATTTCTTTTTCAAGTATAGGTTTAATTTTATTTTCTTTATTTTTAATTCTATTGATTAAAGTAGTAGTAGTAAATACACCCATTTGTGCATTCTTATAAATATGTGTTAATAATTCAATATTCTCATTCATTTTATTCACCATTATTATTTTTACCATTTTGATTTTTTTTATACAAACAATTGCTATAATTATTTTAAAATGTTAATATAACTAAAAAGAGGTATTTATGATAAAAAGAAATGAACAAGGAATATTGATTGTGGTTTCAGGACCTTCCGGATGTGGTAAAAGCACTGTTGATAATTTGTTAATTAAAAAAAGAAAAAATATTATTATGTCAGTATCAGATACTACAAGATCACCTAGGAATGGTGAAGTAAATGGAAAAGACTATAACTTTATAACAGCAAAAGAATTCGAAAACAATATTAAAAATGATAAGTATTTAGAATATGCTAAAGTACATGCTAATAAATATTATGGAACACCTTCAAAATTTGTTAATCAAAAATTAAAAGAAGGAATAGATGTTATATTAGAAATAGATATTGAAGGCGCAAGAAAAATCAAAGAAAAAAGAAGCGATGCTGTCTTTATATTTATAATGCCACCATCTATGGAAATATTAAAATCAAGACTCGTTCTTAGAAAAACAGAAACCAAAGAACAAATAATAGAGCGTTTCAAAACAGCATATAAAGAAATAAATGAAGTTTCAAAATATAATTATGTAATAGTTAATGATAACGTAGATGACTCAGTTAACAGAATGAGTTCAATAATAGATTCAGAAAAATCAAGAGTGGATAGAATAGAAGAAATATATTTAGGAAACGAAGAGGAGATAATACACGAAATACTTATGGATATGTAAATATTTTGCATGCAATAGAACAGTGTGCAGCAGGATCGTAAGTGGTCTTATCACAGGCAGTCTGCTGATGGGGTTATATGGCTGTGGTGCCACAGAAAATACAACTGTTTCAGACACACAAAAGCAGGAGAGCAATCAGGAAGATTTAGAACCGGTTACATTTACATTTTATAATGCGGACGGGATGGAGGACACATGGACAGATCCTGTCGCACAGAAAATAACAGAAAAGACAGGTGTTACGCTAAAGATGGATTACCCTGCGGATGCCAGTGATAACCGTATTGCGCTGATGGTTGCAACCGGGGAATATCCGGATCTTGTGTTTGCAAAAGGGGATGCTCCGACATTGATCCAGAATGATGCATTGATTGATATGTCAGATCTGATCGATGAGTATGGTCCTAATATTAAAAAATTGTATGGAGATGAGTACGAAAATCTGCGTTATTCCAGTGATGATCCATCTATTTACCAGTTATGCAGTGACAAGGTGCAGGAAGAAATATTGGAAACATCAGGGACAGCCCAGCTCCAGTGGGCGGTATTGCAGGAAAACGGGTATCAGATACCATATACATTAGATGAATATACACAGATGATCCGTGACTATATGGTAAAATATCCCACTATTAATGAAAAACCGACCATCGGTATTTCCATTGCATGTTCTGACTGGCACTGGTATACGATGTTGTCTAATCCGTCCGGGTTTATCGCAAATGGTTCGCCGGATAATGGTCAGTGGATCGTGGATGAGGACAAGGAAGAAGTATATTATAAGCATGCAGCGGATGGACAGAAAGAATATTATGAATGGCTGAACGAAATATATAATGAAGGAATTTTAGATCCGGAATTTGCCACACAGACACACGAAGATTATATTATGAAGATTGCAGATGGCAGGGTGCTTGGACTGCTGGATAAAGACTGGGATTATGCAAATGCGGAGGTATCTTTAAGATCGGAAGGACAGGACGAGCGGACTTATGCGGGACTTCCGGTTACGATTGATGAATCTGTAAAATGCCCGTCTTTAAAGCAGAGAAGTCTGGCAGTCGGCTGGGGAATCGGTATTACGAAAAGCTGTAAAGATCCTGTACGGGCGGTCAAATTTTTGGACTGGATATGCAGTGATGAGGGACAGATCCTTCTGAACTGGGGAATCGAAGGAGTTAACTACTATTATGATGAAAATGGAAAACGCTGTATTACGGAGGAAGACCTTGAGGTATCGAAAAGTGATACGAATTATTCGGAGCGCACAGGAGTTGGCTTCCGTGTATATCCGTTTCCAAGTTATGGAAATGAGGCAGTTGATTCTACCGGCAATTCATACAGCAAGAGTTCAAGAAATGTGGTAAAGGAAAGTTATGATGAGATGGAAAAAGAGGCATTAAAAGCATGGAATGCAGATATGCTGAACGATATTTTCCCACAGAAAGAAGAATTTGAAAAAGAAAATTATTCACCGCTCTGGTCTTTGACACTGCCGGATGAGTTGAATCAGATATTAAGTAATCTGAATGACATAGCATGGAAAGGGCTGATCGACTGCATTGTCTGCAAACCGGAGGATTTTGATGCAAAATGGGATGAGATGCAGCAAAAATTAAAAGCTGTCGGTCTAAAAAAAGCAGATCAGGAAATGACCGAGTTACTGCGGGATGAGATCAGCCGCCGAGAGTAGATGGGTAAATGCGAAAGAGTCGCAAGCACCTCTTTGTTCTAAAAAGAAAATACAGGGATAGGAAAGAGAAATAAATTTATGGCAAAAAGAATCATGATTCAGGGAACAATGTCAAATGCTGGGAAAAGCCTGCTTGTAGCAGGTTTATGCCGCATTTTTAAGCAGGACGGTTACCGTGTGGCACCATTCAAATCCCAAAATATGGCACTCAACTCTTATATTACCGAAGAGGGACTTGAGATGGGGCGTGCGCAGGTCATGCAGGCAGAAGCGGCAGGTATCAGACCGCAGGTCTGTATGAATCCGATCCTTTTAAAGCCGACCAACGATACCGGTTCTCAGGTCATTGTAAACGGTGAAGTGCTTGAAAATATGAAAGCGAGGGATTATTTTGCGTATAAAAAGAAACTGATCCCGGATATTTTAAAGGCTTATCATACATTAGAACAACAGGCGGATATCATCGTGATCGAGGGCGCCGGTAGTCCGGCAGAGATCAACCTCAAAGAAAATGATATTGTCAATATGGGCCTTGCGGAACTTTTAGATGCGCCGGTACTGCTTGTTGGTGATATCGACCGCGGTGGTGTGTTTGCACAGCTGATCGGCACGTTAGTCTTACTGGAAGAAAAAGAACGGGAGCGCATCAAAGGGCTTATCATCAATAAGTTTCGCGGCGATGTATCAATCTTAGACCCGGGCATAAAGATGTTAGAAGAAAAAGGTGGGATTCCGGTTACCGGGGTCGTGCCTTATATGCATTTAGTCCTTGAGGATGAGGACAGCCTGTCAGACCGGTTTGCAGAACACGAGGAGAAAGCGGTGGATATTGCGGTCATACGTTTCCCACGCATTTCCAATTTTACGGATTTTATGGTATTTGAATCGATCGAGGGCGTTTCTGTCCGCTATGTGGATACGCTGGAAAAACTGCATCACCCGGATATGATCATCCTGCCCGGCAGTAAAAATACGATGGGCGACTTAAAATGGATGCGCCAGAACGGGCTGGAGGCTGCCATCAAAAAGCATGCGCAAAATCGGGATGCCGTGATCTTTGGCATCTGCGGCGGATATCAGATGCTGGGAGAGTGCATCACAGATCCTTATGGTGTCGAGGAGGGCGGTATGCTGCGCGGTATGGAACTTTTGCCGCTGGAGACAGAGATGGAACAGGAAAAGACGAGAACGCAGGTGGACGGGACATTTGAAGAACTGACCGGAGTGCTGTCTGTGCTGTCGGGTGTGAAGCTGACGGGGTATGAGATTCATATGGGAGCGAGCCGCAGGACGGATCATGCCGAGATTGATATGGATACGGTTATGATGGATTTAGGTCGGAGTGAGAAGCCCGAAATGCTTCAGGAAAAAAGATATGAATATCTGTGCCATATCACAGATCAGGCTGAAAATCAAAAAGCGGATGGAATCTGTGCAGGTAATGTTTATGGTACTTACGTTCATGGAGTATTTGATGCAGATGGCATTGCTGCAAAGATCGTTGAGGCACTTGCCACAAAGAAAGGAATTTCCATGGAGGCAGTGACTCAGCAGAATTATCAGGAATTTAAAGAGACACAGTATGATAAATTGGCGGAGACGCTGCGGGAGTATCTGGATATGGATGCGGTGTATAGGATGATGGGGATGTAATGCTGCCTGTTACCGCACAACAGGCGAGAACAGCAGCGACTGGACGGACCGATTTGACGGAGTAAATTTGTTTATTGCTGAACACAGGAAACTGCCCTATAATAAATGATAACGGAAATAAAAAAGAAGTATGCAGGAGGCAGCGGGATGGGAAGATACCTGAATCAGGGAAATGAAAGCTTTGAAAAGAGTGTAAATTCTGAAATTTATATCGATAAAACAGGTGTGATTAAGTATACCAACCGTGTTCTGAATACGCTGCAGGGGTATGTCTGTATCAGAAGACCGGATGAGAAAATCCGAAAAAAGGTACAGGAAAACTGGGATTCCTTAGCGAAACCATTAGATGGTCTGGGAATCTTTGAAAAGATATTTACACAGATCGGTGCAGTGACAGGGGACGAGAGGGTGCCGTTACAAAAGAAGGCAGTGATCGTGATGTGTGCGGATAACGGGATCGTTGAGGAGGGCATCAGCCAGTCCGGGCAGGAAGTCACATATCAGGTTGCAGAATCCATGGGAAAACGAAAAAGCTCTGTCTGCCTTATGGCTGCACAGGCGAATGCTAAAGTCATTCCAATCGACGTCGGGATCGCAGCGGAAGAAACACCGGAAGGCGTCTGGAATAAAAAGGTGAGCAGGGGTACAAAAAACTTTTTAAAACAGCCGGCGATGACGGAGGAGGAAGCATTGGCTGCGATCGAAGCTGGCATCGACAGTGTAAAAAAGTGCAAAGAGGATGGTATGACACTGCTTGCAACCGGGGAGATGGGAATTGGAAACACGACGACAAGCAGCGCAGTGGCGGCGGCATTGTTAAACTGTGAGACGGCAGCGATTACCGGAAAAGGTGCAGGACTCAGTGACACGGGATTATTACATAAGATTGCGGTGATCGATGAGGCGCGGAAAAAATATCAGTTTGACTCCAAAGATGTATTTCGTATTCTGTGTTCGGTCGGCGGACTGGATATTGCAGGACTGTGCGGTGTCTGCATCGGGGGCGCAGTTTACGGTGTCCCGGTTGTGCTGGACGGTGTGATCAGTGCAGTTGCAGCACTTGTGGCAGAACGTCTTGTTCCGGGCGTAAAGGACTTTCTGATCGCTTCCCACAAAAGCAGGGAACCGGCAGCGGCACTGATCTTACAGGAACTTGGTGTACATCCGGTCATTGATGGCAGTCTGGCGCTCGGTGAGGGAACCGGTGCCGTTCTGATGTTTGGACTGCTCGATACGGTACATGCAGTCTATGGTAACCGGACAACATTTTCAGATATTAGGGTGGAAGCATACAAGAGGTTTACAGACGTATGATGGTTGTAGTGACAGGCGCAAGCGGCAGTGGTAAGTCGGAATATGCAGAAGGTGTGGCGGTAAAGCTGGCGGGAAAAGGAGACTTATATTATCTTGCGACGATGCGTGTCTATGGAGAAGAGGGCGTACGCCGTGTGGAACGGCACAGAAAACTTCGCGCTGGGAAAGGATTTCAAACGGCTGAGTGTCCTGTCAAGGTGGATGAAGCGTTTGCACAGGTATGCATGTCAGAGTCTTTGGAACAGACATGTGACATATCACATGGAAGAGTATGTACGTCAGAATTTTTAGAACAGGGATGTGCCAGGCTGCATGGAAAAATACGGATGTCCGTGGCTTTATTGGAGTGCATGTCAAACCTTGTGGCGAATGAGATGTTCCCGGAGACTGTCGGTGATGAGATAAATGCAAACTGTGTAGAAAATATCGTCCGCCAGATCAGGCACTTGAAAGACCAGACCGGACATCTGGTGATCGTGACAAACCAGATCTTTGAGGACGGAATTATCTATGAACCGGAAACGATGGAATATATTAGAAATCTGGGTCAGATCAACCAACAGTTAGCAGAAATGGCGGATTCGGTGATTGAGGTTGTGGCAGGAATCCCGATTTTTATAAAGGGGGAGAAATTATGATGACAACATTAAGAGCACTGGTCATTGCATTTTCCATGTATTCACAGATACCGATGCCGCAGTTTACCTGGCAGGATAAAGAAATGAAGTATGCATTCTGCTTTTTCCCGTGGGTTGGAGCGGCCATCGGCGGTATCACGATGTTCTGGTGGTGGTTCTGCGGAAAATTTTCGGTTGGAAATGTGGCATTTGCCATGATTGGCACAGCCATTCCACTTGCAGTTACCGGAGGATTTCATGTGGATGGATTTATGGATACGATGGATGCGTTCCATTCTTACCAGCTGAGAGAGAAAAAACTTGAGATATTGAAGGACTCGCATATAGGTGCTTTTTCTGTAATCTGTCTGGTGCTGTATGAACTGATTTATATCGGAGCATATTCAGAGATAGATGCAGTACGGCAGGCGGGGATCGTGGCAGCCGGATTTTTCTTATCACGCTGTCTTTCCGGTATTGCTGCGATGACTTTTCCGGGTGCAAAGAAAGAAGGACTTTTGTATATGTTCACGAGCAAAGCGCATGAGCGGGCCGTAAAGACCGCACTGTTTTTGCAGACAGCAGCGGTGGCAGTGCTGATGCTGTATTTAGACGGAGTGACGGGAGTGGCAGTGTTAGTGGGCGCAGGTCTTACTTTTCTGTATTATTATAAGAAATGTAAAAAGGAACTTGGAGGTATTACCGGGGATACCGAAGGATATTTTGTGACAGTGTGTGAGTGTGTGATCGTTGTGGCAGCTGCGGTATGTGGAATTATACGATGATAAAGGAATAACAAAAAAAGAGGGTGTAAAATGAGACTGGTTTTAGGTGGAGTGGCACAGGGAAAACGCAATTATGTAAAAACAGCGTATCATATATCAGAGAACGACATTTTTTCGGGCGAAAACGCAGAACTTGAGCAGTTATGCGGTGCAAAAGCAGTAGATAAGTTCCATCTGTGGGTAAGAAGAAAAGTGAAAGAGCAGGCAGATGTGCCAAAACTCACAGAAACATTTATAAAGAAAAACCCGGATTGTATCGTGATCTGCAATGAAGTCGGATGCGGTGTGGTGCCGATGTTAAAAGAAGAAAGAGAGTACCGGGAGCAGGTCGGAAGGATGCAGGTCATTCTGGCAAAATCTTCGGAGAGTGTGGAGCGTGTGATATGCGGGATAGCACAGAAAATAAAATAACAATGGCATTTATCCGGCATGGAGAGACAGCGTCGAACCGCAGAAAAAGTTATCTTGGCTGGACAGATGAACCGCTTTCTGAGGACGGATGTGAAATGCTGTTGCGCAACAGGAAAAATTATCCTGCAGCAGACCTTATTTTTACGAGTCCCATGCTAAGGTGCAGACAGACAAAAGAGATTTTATATAAAGATCAGCCTTATCAGATCATAGAAAAATGGAAAGAAATGAACTTTGGCAGTTTTGAGGGAAAGACTTACTTTGATTTAAATGGAAATGAAGATTATCAGAGATGGATCGACAGTGGCGGCACACTGCCGTTTCCGGGCGGAGAGAGCCGGGCAGAATTTATCACAAGGTGTAAAGCGGGACTGTTGGATTGCCTGATGGAATTAGAAAAACAGGTAACTGTACCGGAAAAGGTTGTCTGCATTGTACATGGCGGCATGATTATGGCACTTTTTGACAGTTATGGACAGGGTTCCTATTTTGACTATCAGTGCAGGTGCGGACAGGGATATGAATGTACGCTGTCCTATGCAGTAGACGCAAATGGGGTGGTAAAAGAGACATCAATTTCCATGCGTGATGAAAAAATAATTTTTGGAGAGTAAAGACATGTATTATCATATGATAGCATTTCTGACGGGATTTCTGCTGGATCTACTGATCGGGGATCCGCACTGGCTGTATCATCCGGTGCGCCTGATCGGAAATCTGATCGCAGCGTTGGATCATAGACTGCTTGATGTGACAGACATAAGAAATGAAAAAAAAGAACGGCGCGCAGGTATTTTGCTAGTGACCGTTGTACTGCTTGCGACTGGAGCGGTGAGCGGTCTTTTGCTGTGGGGAACTTATGCGATTGCGCCGATGGCAGGCTGTATTTTAGAAAGTATCATGACCTATCAGATCCTTGCGACGAAATGCCTGAAAGTTGAGAGCATGAAAGTGTATGAACGTCTGCGGGCAGATGATCTTGCGGGCGCAAGAAATGCAGTGGCAATGATCGTCGGACGCGATACGCAAAATCTGGATGCGGCAGGGGGCGCGAAAGCGGCTGTGGAG
>OQVL01002369.1_pt1 | contig 11532 bp, 9 predicted proteins | sample 1691501 | NCBI WGS metagenome assembly OQVL01 (sample SAMN03418253, study PRJEB22391) | human gut metagenome | biome: human-gut; feature: organic feature; material: feces | host: Homo sapiens | place: Tanzania | collected 2013-01
ACCATGGACAATCAGATTCTGAGGGATCTGTTCAAAGGATGCTTGGGAGCCTGGAAGGAACTGGGAGAACAGGTACCGGAAGCCTGTGAGATTCCGGAAGCCGGTGACATAAAGGAACTGATGGGAACAATCCGCAAAATGTACGACAGACTGCCGCCCAACAGGATCGGCAGTGATGGACGCCTGATGGAATGGATGGAGGAATACGAGGAAACAGAACCCGGACACCGCCATATTTCCCATCTGTATGGGCTGTACCCCGCCGGGGAGATTACTGCAGACGGCACCCCTGAACTGGCTGAGGCTTGCCGCAAGACCCTGGAATACCGCCTGTCCCACGGCGGCGGACATACCGGATGGAGTAGGGCATGGATCACGAATCACTATGTCAGCCTGTGGAACGCTGAAGCAGCATATGACAACATCCGGAAGATGTTGGAGGTCTCGACCTATCCTAATCTGTTGGACAAACATCCTCCGTTCCAGATTGACGGCAATTTTGGGATCTGCGCTGCCATGAATGGGATGCTGGTTCAGAGCAATGAGGAGAGAATCCTGCTTCTCCCTGCATTGCCGGCTGCATGGAAGACCGGCGCCGTACGGGGAATGCATCTGATAGGAAATCTGGAACTTTCCATGAGCTGGAAAGACGGAAGAATCACTGGTGCCGTTTTTACTGCATATTCGGATGTGGATACTGTGGTGAAATATAAGGAGACCGAAAAAAGACTGCAATTAAAGGAAGGTGAGATTAAAGATATAATGCAGTATTGACAGGTAAAAAAGTGGTAGTTTGATGTACTTAGGGCTGGCTGTCGCACCAGCGACTTGGTACAATACCTAGGGAAAGATAATTAGTAACTAAAAAGTGAGACCTAAAACATGCTAGTTAATATTGCATGCCTCGACGGTAATTGCAATGATGTTGCCCACGCTCGGGTTTTAGCCGTAATTAAACGCCATGAAATAAACAGCATTTACGATATCGGCGAAGTCCTAGCTAAAGTTTATACGGATCCTAAGTGCCCTTATCCGGTAATTGGAACTGTAGAAGCTGATCGTTTTGGGATTATTAAGCCTCATCTTTGTGACAAGTTCTTTTGGATCACAGTTGCTCCTAATGGGCCAGTCATCATTGATGATTTTGGAGCCGGACGCAACCGCCTTGATCGATTCCATTTCATCTGTGCCAAAGCTGCCAAAAATAAAACCTCAATTTGGGACTTTGCTAATGAATGGAAAAACACCCATCATAAATCCTCAATTGAAGCGTTAGTTCATGGATACGTGCATTACGTGACTATGGCGTGCTTAGAATCTGATTATTGCGAATGGTTAGGAGCTACTGGGGTTTTTGATAAACCACCTTACGATTGCAGTGATGGTAATTGTCTCTGCGTTGGTCTAGACGTTTCGTCCATGGATACAACTTGTGAACTATCAGCTATTTTAGAAGATCATTACTTCAAACATATGATAAAAAAGCATGATCTCACTGAAGAAGCACGAGGCCGGCAATCAGTCACCAACTTTATGTTTTATAAGGGCCTAGCCCCTAATCTTTTAGTTGGCAACAGTCCCCGTGATGAATATATTTCTCCAGAAAAAGTAGAAAACATCAAAAAAATGATGTTAGCTTACTGTGCTAAAATCGCGCACTAGTTTGCGCCTACCACGAGCCACTACCATCCCCCTAGCTAGTCACCCCGCACTAGCTAGTTTATGCTTGAGTTGCTTACTCCTTGCGAGACTCCAAGTTTGGCCCTAGGCTTTAACTAAAATTTCTTATTCCAAAATCAAAACCACTTTTTAGAACTAATCTCTAAAAAGCGACTACATTTTTCCACCTAAAAACTTACTTAAGTCACGGCTTAGCGTAACCGCAAAGCTGTTAGGTTTACTTTAAAGTTTTAAGTTAATGCATGGATTTTTCGCGCATAGCTTCACAGGTAGGCGCATCAACCGAAATAGAACGCACTAAACTCCCATCCGACAAATGATAGTCATAGCGTATGCCCTCAATATACGGCAGAACCCATTTAGCATACGTGCTTATCCGACAAGTTCTCTGAATACGATTCATCACAAAAGAAGTTTTTTTGACTTGGTGCTTATCTTCAGGCTTTAAGGTAAAACTCATCACAAGCTCAGTCCCCGAGCCTAATGTTAAGGTCCGTTCGTGTTCAAGTGGCGCAAAATCTTCTGAGATGCGTTCTAAAGCATATGGCACAAAATAGGTAGCTAAATATTCTCGACTTAAGCCTTGGTCTTTTTCTAAATGTTCTTGATAAGCATAAACAAACTCATCATCTAAGCGTCCACGCTCTTGCTCTGAAATGCTTCTTCTAACCAAGCCGGCATCTTTACCCGTACAGGTAGCATACGTTAGGTTTTTAGAGAAGAATGCATCTTTACCATGGAAGAATTCTAGCAATAAGCCTTCACTCCGATGAAGAATTCCCCCATCACTCATGGCAATTCGACAGAATAACTGCAGCATTCTATTGTCAGATGGTTCCCCATCTAAATCCATAGGGCCCATGGAATCATCAACCCCAATCTCATAGACCAGCTTAACCCCATCATCGGCTAAGCGAACCTTACGTAGCGTTAAATGTGGTGACAGCTGTTGAGGTAAATCGTATGTATGGTAAAAAAACGGTAAATACATGTTGGCTAGATATGAACGACTATAAAGGTCACGCTCCTCGTTATCAGTGCCTGTAGCTAGTTCTACATTTGAAGCCGTGGCCCCATGAGCACTTGTTTCCTCTTTAACTTTAGCCTTGTTCCTTTGAGCCTTGTTCATTTGAGCCTGGTCCATTTGGCTGGAGTTTGCTTGAGCTTTGTCGGCCGAAGTAGAGCTTGAAGTCTGCGCCCCCTCTTTAACTACCGACCCATCCTTTGCTTTATCAGTTTTTACGGCCGCTTCATCTTTACCTTGAGTTTGAGAAACACTTTTTGACTCTTGAGTAGTGCCATTTGATTTGGCGCCGCCTTGGCTTATAGCGTCATCCACTTCAGTTTTATTTTTTGAGGCCTGGACGGAGTCGTTTTTAGTAGCCGTTTGAACTTTGGTTTTATCGGTAGCTTGGGTTTTAACGGCAGATTTAGTTTTATCTGTAGCGTTACCAAAAGAAGCGTCAGCCCCCGGCTCGGTGGTTAAACCATGCTTTGAAGAAGCATCATGAGGGTTTGACTTCTCCCCTAAAGCCATTTCTTCTTTAGGTTCTTGCGCCGGCTCTTTTTCATGTGGTTCTTCATGAACTAGAGCGTCTTTAATTTGAGGAGTCTCTTGCTCTTTAGTAGCCGTTTGCACCGGAGCTTCGTCTTTATTTAAGTTTGAAGGCGCGCCTTCCTCTGTGGCATTTTCTAAAGCTACATCTTCAGTGGCTATGGTTTTAGCCTCAGGTTTGGCGACATCTTCATGATCTAAAGTTTGGGCCTTAGGCTTTGAAGGAGTTGCCACCTGAGTTTTAACCTGAGCCTTAGCTGCCTCTAAATTTTGCGGTTCGGAGCTACGAGCCATTGCTTCCGACTTTTTTGAAGCTAAAGGAGCGCCTAACTTATCTGCCCCTGAACCGGTAGTAGCCTTGTTATTGGTAGCATCTTTAGTTTCTGTAGTAGCTTTGGCGCTTGCCTTAGCATCGTCCGTTAAAGAGTGAATTTGTTCTTCAGATGTAGCTTCAAGTTCTTGGCCTTCTTTACTATCAAAAGCCCTATCGAGGTCGGCTTTAATTTCAGTTTCAGTTTCAGCTTCGGCCTTGGCATCTAAGGATACATCAACGTTAACTTCAGTATCGATCTCTAAATCCGCATCACTTCCAAACTCTTCATCTAAAGTTTTAACTTGGGCGTCGGAATTTGGTTCATCTCCATCGAGCGTCTCAAGCTTTGGAGGCACGTTTTGAGCTTTAGGTTTAGGCGTCGAATTAGCGCCTAAAGCTACATTAGCTTTGGCATCAGAGGCTTGCTCTAGGGGCGCGGTTTTAGGACTTGATGGAGCTTTAGAGTCTACTTGCGCGTTAGAATTTGAGGCTTGAGTATTTGAAGATGTCAAAGGTTCTAAATCTTTGGTCTTTTGAGCCTTAGCGCTATTAGCTTCAACTTTAGCTAAGTACTCTTCATTTAATAAAAGATCGTCATCACTATCATTTGAGGTGACTTCAGGTGTCAGCAAATCACTTTCTTTATACTCAGTGGTATCAAGCTTTAAGTCTTCACCTGTTTCAGCCACCCCAGAAACAACAGTCGGCACTCCGTCTACCACGTCCGCGACAGCGGCTAACGAAGCGGTGGCAAATACCAAAGAACAACATAGATGGATGCTTGATTTTTTCATTAAGCCTCCTTGGTCTGACACATAGCAGGGTTAAAGGTCCGTTTTAACAACATCTTGCCACGATAATCAAAAACGACCCCATGAATGGCTTTAACACGTGATAAACGCTTTTTGTTATTATTAGCGTCACGACAATATCTTACCTGAAGCTGCCCTAAGGAATTCTTTAAAAATTGATCGCGAGCCGAAGCTGGCATTAAGCTAAACACTTGCTTCATTTTTACATTCAAGCTTACTTCACCTTCATCAGATACGTCCCCATCTGTTACCACACCTAACCCAAAATCATAAGGCAATTTGTCAGCGTAAATGCCTTTTTGTGCTCTTAATTCTTGCGCGGTGTACCAATTAGAGGCCGGCATTTTTTTTAATTTAACTTGTTTGTCTTGGGCTAAGTTCTGGTTTTGGTGAGCTACACTAGTTGTGGAATCTACCTTTGTTGAAGCTAAATTAGTAGTGGCGCTAGAAGCTAATAATTCGTTTTCTAATGACTCAACATCATTTGTAGGCGTGGCGTAAGCCCACGTCATTAAGTTTAAAAAAATAAGGCCTAAACCTAAGGCTAATAACTTACTCATGCAATTCATGTCATAATCCTAAGTTGAAATTTACTAAAACCTGTTTTGCTCTAGCTAAATCTACCGTTTAGTAATCTCAATTTAATAATCAAAAATCTGTTAACACTTCGTTTTCACCCCAAAGCGGAATGTAAAAACCAAGGTCCGTTCCTGCTTCTAGCAGTAACCTCAATCTCTAGCGTGATCTTACGCCTTTTATGCTCTTTAGCGCACTTTGGGCTTTTAGGACCAAGCAAGTCCCATGGGCCTAGTTAAAGCTGTGCTGACACCAAGTTGCTGTGCCGACCAAAGTTACTGAACAGCCCCCAAGTTGCCTAACGGGTCTCAAGCTAAAGCCACTTTTTTACAAATCTAACCAACGCTTTGTCTATTTTAAGTTAAATTTACCCAAACCACCAAAACAAAAAATAGAAAAATTAGTAAATAAAATAAGATTTACATTAAGTACAAATCCTGATATAGATAAAGACTCGTTACAAGTGCATTTTGAGACTATAGAAAAGGACGGAATAGAAATATTAATATACCTAAATACAATAAAAACAGATTATACAGAATATGAATATTTTAAAGATATAATTAATTTAGAACTTGTGAAAATATTAGAATCCGAAAATATAGAATTAGCTTATCCAGGAAAAGATATTTATATAAATAGAATAGAAGAAAAAACTACACCAAAGAATATAGCAAAAAAAGAAATACCAAAAGAAACAAACAAAACTATTAAAGATAGTAAATAAAATACAAGTATTACCTTGAGAAAGGAATGTAAAATATGGACAGTGAATTTATACTTATTGTTGATGACGAAGAAAGAATGAGAAGTTTAATAAGAGACTTTTTAAAGCAAAAAAATTATAGAACTCTTGAAGCAAAAGATGGAGAAGAAGCAATTGAAATATTTGAGAAAAATCAAAATAAAATAAATTTGATAATACTAGATGTAATGATGCCAAAATTAGACGGATGGTCTGTTTTAAGACAAATAAGGCAAAAATCGAATGTGCCAGTAATTATGCTTACAGCAAGAGGAGAAGAACAAGACGAACTTTTTGGATTTGAATTAGGCGTTGATGAATATATTTCAAAACCATTTAGTCCTAAAATATTAGTAGCAAGAGTAGAAGCATTATTAAAAAGGACAAGAGCAGAAGAAAATGGCACGAAAGATTATGGAGGAATAATAATAGATTCAAAAGGTAGAACTGTTACTGTAGATGGTAAGCAAATAGAAATGAGTCTAAGAGAGTATGAATTATTGAAATATTTGGTAGATAATAAGGGAATAGCATTAAGCAGAGACAAGATATTAAATAATGTATGGAACTACGATTATTATGGGGATTCAAGAACGATAGACAGCCATATAAAAAAGATAAGACATAAACTTGGGAAAAAAGGAAAATATATACAAACTATAAGAGGAATAGGATATAAGTTTGAAGTAAAATAGAAAGTTGGGGAAAACATGGAAGAAATTAAACTAAAATTTAAATCGGTAAGATTTAAGTTATTTTTTACAATGTGTGTTGTAATATTAGTTATAATACTTTCTTTAGTATTAATAAATAGTATAGTATTAGAAAACTTTTATATATATTCTAAAACAGCTACAATAAAGCAGGTCTATCAAAAAGTGAACGATTATTACAATACAGAAAACACTAATGTGGATTTGGAAACAGAATTAAAGAAAATAGCATATAAAAATAATTTTGATATATTAATAAAAACAGATACAAATTTAATAATATTTACATCAGATAGAGAATTTTTATCTTCAACTTATATATTAAAAGATATAAACGAAATAAAATCTAAAAGCATAGAAGAAAACGAAACCAAAATAAATGTAAAAGTTACTACAGACGAAGTAAACAATATAAGTTACATGTTTTTAACAGGAATACTAGATAATGGATATGTATTATATATTAGAATGCCAATATCACCAATAGAAGAAAGTGTAAAGATATCTAATACAGTGTTGCTAATGATAGGTGGAATAACACTTGTGGTTGCAGGAATTATAGCATCATTTATATCAAGAAAATTTACTAATCCTATTTTACAATTAAATGATATAGCAAATAAAATGGCTAAGTTAGACTTTAGCAAAAAATATAGAATAACAGATACGGAAGACGAAATAAATGAACTGGGAAGAAGTATTAACACAATGTCGGACAAACTAGAAGCAACAATAAAAGAATTACAAAAAAACAATATAGAATTAGAAAAAGATATTGAGGAAAAATCAAAAATAGATGAAATGAGAAAACAATTTATTTCAGATGTATCACATGAATTAAAAACACCAATAGCATTAATACAAGGCTACGCAGAAGGACTAATAGAAAATGTTAATTCAGACGAAGAATCAAGGAAATTTTATGCAGAGGTAATACTAGATGAAACCAACAAGATGGATAAACTAGTAAAACAATTATTAGAATTAATGAAACTAGAATATGGAAAAAGAGAGTTTGATAATGAAAAATTTAATATAAATGAATTAATAAATGAAGTTTTAAGAAAATGTAGTGTCATGATAAATGAAAAAAATATAAAAGTTTATTTTGAAAATAAAGAACCAATTTATGTATATGCAGACGAATTTTACATGGATCAAATTATAACAAACTATTTAACAAATGCAATAAAACATGCAGAAGAAGTTGAAAAAGAAATTAAAATTGAAATAAAGGTAGAAAAGGTAAGTAATAAAATAAGGGTTAGTGTATTCAATACAGGAGAGAATATACCAGAAGAAGACTTACAAAGAATATGGGGCAGATTTTATAAACTTGATTCTTCTAGAAATAGGCAAGATGGTGGAAGCGGAATAGGACTAGCATTGGTAAAGGCAATTATGAACAACTATCAAAACGAATATGGAGTAGAAAATAAAAAGAATGGTGTAGAATTCTACTTTGACATGGACATATCAGACTAAAGATATATTTACTAATACTTCAAATTGTATTCACAAAATAGACATATAATAACGTTAAAATAAAACCATAGAAGGGAGGAGATATAGAAAAAATGTTAAAAAAAATAGAATAGCGGACTAAACAAAAAAGGAGGAATGCTATATAAGTTAAAAAATAAAATTGAATAAATATATAAAAAATATAGAAAGAATGTGGTGCCTATAGGAAAATTATAAATAAATTAACCCCGTAATTACATAAAATAACTGGCTGTAAAAGTCAGTTATTTTTTTGCCAAAATCTTGCAATTTTTGGTAAAATACTATATAATTTAGTAATCAAGAAAAGAGGAGATAGACAATGAAAGCAATAGAAATAAGAAATAAATTTTTGGAATTTTTTAAAAAACATAATCATACTATTATTCCAAGTGCACCACTAATACCAGAAAACGATCCTTCTGTATTATTTACTACAGCGGGAATGCAACCATTGGTACCATATTTGTTGGGAGAGAAACACCCTGGTGGTAAAAGAATAGCAGACTATCAAAAATGTGTTAGAACAGTAGATATAGATTCAGTAGGAGATAATAGACATTTAACATATTTTGAAATGTTGGGTAACTGGTCATTAGGGGATTACTTTAAAAAAGAAGCTATTGCAATGAGCTACAAATTTTTAACAGAAGAACTAGGAATAGACCCAGAAAAATTATCTGTAACTTGTTTTGCAGGTGATGCAGATGCACCAAAAGACATAGAAGCTTTCGAAGCTTGGAAAAATGCGGGTATACCAGAAGAAAGAATATATTTTTACGGAAAAGAAGATAATTGGTGGATTGCAGGGGAAGAAGGACCTTGCGGACCAGATACAGAAATGTTTTTAGATACGGGTAAACCGGCATGTAGCGAAAATTGTCAACCATCTTGCAACTGTGGTAAATATGTAGAGATATGGAACAATGTTTTTATGGAATATTATAAATCAAAAGATGGTATAAAAAAATTAGAACAAAAAAATGTTGATACAGGTCTAGGATTAGAGAGAATGGCAATGTTATTGCAGAAAGTAGAAACACCTTTTGACACAGAATTATTTAAACCAGTGATGGAAGAATTAGAAAAACTTGAAAAAATAGATGATATAAAAAGCAGAAGAATTGTTGCAGAGCATTTACGCTCAAGCATAATGATTATTGCAGATGGTGGTAGACCAAGCAATATAGACAGAGGATATGTATTAAGAAGGCTAATTAGAAGAATGACAAGACATATGAGCAAACTTCAAATAGACCTTGAAAATATTTCAGATTTAATAGATTTAACAATAAACAATTTAAATGAAATGTATCCAGAACTACAAACAAAAAGAGATATAATAAAAAATGTAATCATAGAAGAAAAAGACAAATTTATAAAGACATTAGGACATGGAGAAAAAGAATTTGAGAAAGTAATAAATAAGCTAGAGCAAGAAAATAAAAACGTAATAGATGGAAAAACTATTTTCAAATTATATGAAACATATGGCTTTCCACCAGAAATAACAGCTGATTTAGCACAGGAAAAAGGATATAAAATAGATTTAACAGAATTTGATAAATTGTTTAAAGAACATCAAGAAAAATCAAGATTAGGGAGTGAACAAAAATTTAAAGGTGGGTTGGCAGAACAAAATGAAATAACAACAGCATACCATACAGCTACTCACTTATTACATCAAGCATTAAGAAATGTTTTAGGAGACCATGTAAAACAAAGTGGTTCAAATATAACAACAGAGAGACTAAGATTCGACTTCTCCCATCCAGAAAAAATGACTCCAGAACAAATAAAACAAGTTGAAGACATAGTAAATGAACAAATAAAAAGAGACTTAAATGTTGTATCAGAAGAAATGCCTTTAGAAGAAGCAAAAAAGAGTGGAGCAATAGGACTATTTGAAAACAAATATGGGGATACAGTAAAAGTATACACAATAGGAGATTTTAGCAAAGAAATATGTGGAGGACCACATGTAAAGCATACAGGAGAGTTAGGACATTTTAAAATAAAAAAAGAAGAATCAAGTTCAGCAGGAATAAGACGTATAAAAGCAATATTAGAATAAAAAAGAAGGGAACAACCGAGATGGAAAATTGTGTTTTTTGTAAAATTATAAAAGGAGAAATTCCTTCAGAAAAAGTATATGAAGACGACGAAATATTTGCATTTAAAGACATTAATCCAGTTGCACCAATTCATATATTGGTAATACCAAAAAAACATATAGAAACGTTGCTAGAAGTGACTGAAGAAGATAGCAAACTTATAGCAAAAATATATATGGCAATAAATAAAATAGCAAAAGACTTAGGAATAGAGAAAGATGGATTTAGAGTAGTTGCAAACTGCGGAAGAGACTCTGGACAAGAAGTAATGCATATACATTTTCATATGCTAGCAGGAAAAAAGCTAGAACCAAAATAAAGGGGCGATTTTAATCGCCCGCTTTACAAGTTAGATAGGATTAACATGTACAATTGCTTTATAAACTTTGTCAAGTCCACAAATATCTTTTTCGAGATTATCGGCCAATTTATGGCTGTCAAATGTAGACATATTTCCATCAACGCAAATAGTAATAAATACAACATATTTATATCCAACTGGCGAAGATGAAATATTGTCTATTTTTTTAATATTTGTGTATTTTTGTGCTAAGTTTAAAATTATGTCTTGTGTAGTTGAATCAATAGAAGTATCAATTAAAATATTATAACTTTCTATAAAAATCTTAACTCCTGTTATGCAAATCCAAGCAGATATTCCAATTCCAACAATTCCGTCAAACCAATATATTTTTAGCAAACCTAATAGAATAGAAATAAGAGTAAAAGTAGTAATAATACAATCATTTCTATGGTCTTCTTTGTTTGCCTCTAGTAATATACTATCAAATTTATGAGCTAAAATTTTTGTATAAAAATATAAACATAGTTTAACAATAATAGTAGCAATACAAACAATTACTAAAAACCAAGAAAACTCAAATTTTAATCCATAAATTAAAGAAATTAAAGAATCATATAAAAGTTTTAGTGAAATACCAATCATAGATAAACTTATAAATAACGAAAAAATATACTCTGCCTTTCCGTGTCCAAAATTGTGGTCAGCATCTTGAGGAACAGAAGCAATTTTATTACCTATAAAAGTCATAAGAGAGGCAAAAATATCTCCTGCACTATTAGCTGCATCAGCAATCATAGCTTGACTATGTGTAATAAAGCCAACGGTTCCCTTAATTATAAGTAAAAACAGATTTCCTGCAATTCCAAAGATACCAGCACGTTTAATGCTATTTTCTCTATTCATAAGTTCCTCCTTTTCTAAAAGAAATTATAACAACATTTAGTAGACAAATCAACAAAATATTGACAAATATTTGATAAATGCTATAATATTTTTGTGAAGAAAACAAAAGCGTATTAAAAGAAGGTGCACAAATGGAAGTAATGATTATTTGTATATATATGCTAATATTGATAATAATTGGACTAGTAGTTTTTGCAGTAATGCAAATTAAACTGGCAGGAATAAAAGTAAAAGATTTTTGGGGCTTTATAGAAGCAAACCAAATGTTAGATAAATTATATAGATTTGCAAGAAAGTATGAAAAATTAACAGCT
>OQVL01002371.1_pt1 | contig 11522 bp, 10 predicted proteins | sample 1691501 | NCBI WGS metagenome assembly OQVL01 (sample SAMN03418253, study PRJEB22391) | human gut metagenome | biome: human-gut; feature: organic feature; material: feces | host: Homo sapiens | place: Tanzania | collected 2013-01
TCACCGTATTTTAAACGAAAAGGAAGCCGCTATTCTCCGAGAGACGATAGCGGCTTCTCAGCGTATTGTCATCTGTGCCCACAAGTCACCGGATGGCGATGCTATTGGCTCATCTTTGGGATGGGCTTATTTTTTGCGCTCTCTGGGTAAGAGCCCTGTCATCTGTGTGCCTGATATGATACCGGATGCCCTTTCCTGGTTGCCTGGTAGTGATGATATCGTGAGATACGACAAGTATCCTGAGAAGGTGCAGCAGGCTTTTGATGAGGCTGATCTGGTATGCTGCGTGGATTTCGGCAGCACAGGCAGACTGGATGAGATGGATCATGTACTTGCTGGCTGCAAGGCGCAGCGTGTTGTCATCGACCATCATCTGTCTCCTAACCTGGAGGCTAAGCTGATGATTTCGCAGCCTCATGCCAGCAGTGCCAGCGAACTGGTGTTCCGTGTGATTTGGCAGTTGGGTGGTTTTCCTGAGTTGGATAAGACCTGGGCTACCTGTGTTTATTGCGGTATGATGACCGATACGGGTGGATTCACCTATAACTCTACCAATCCTGACATCTACTACATCATCTGCCAGCTGCTTACCAAGGGTATCGACAAGGATAAGATTTATCGCAGCGTCTTCAACAACGCCCGTGTTTCTGCAGTCCGCTTCCGCGGTCATCTGATGAACGAGAAGCTGCAGGTCATCGAGTCGCTCCATGCCAGTTACTATACCGTAACCCGCAAGGAGATGAAGGAGTATGATTTCATCAAGGGCGATCTGGAAGGATTGGTGAACGTGCCTCTTACCATCAGAGGTCACAAGCTCTCCATCTCGCTCCGTGAGGATACCGATATTGATAACCGCGTGTTGGTGAGCCTGCGCTCTGTGGATGATTTCCCATGCAATAAGATGGCGGAGCAGTTCTTCAATGGTGGCGGTCATCGCAACGCATCGGGCGGTAAGCTGCTTTGCAGTATCGAGGAGGCTGAGAAGATTGCCCAGAAGGCAATTCTTGCCTTTGCCGATTTACTGAGATAAGGAGGCCTTTGCGCCTGAAAAAACAGAAAAATAAGGAAAAACAACCCCGAAAGAGGCATTGGGATGATAATAAGTGATAAATAATAATAAAATCATCCTATACTTCTCGGTGTTGTCTTTTCTTTTTTGTACCTTTGCCCAATAAATTAGAATTTAGTAAAAGGAATGAAGAAATTTTTATTTGCCATCATGGCTATAGCAGCACTTTTCTCGTTTGCTGCATGTAACGATACAGAGACATATAAGGATTTGCGTGACCGCGAGTTGGACTCTATCAGTTCTTTCTTGCGTCATGAAAACGTGAAGGTCATTTCAGAAGAGGAATTCAAGAGTCGTTGGGAGAAGAAGCAGAAGGACAACAGCGTGGTTCTTACTGATACTTCCAAGAACAACAACGAGTATGTGCTCTTCAACAGTAACGGTATCTATATGCAGGTATTGGAAATGGGCTGTGGCGACTATATCAAGATGGGCGAGACTACCGATGTGCTCGTTCGTTTCTCTGAATACAATCTGAATACTGCAGCAGAGATGAGTCTCAACTCTTTGCAGTTGAGCAATAATCTGAAGCAGTATTCTTTCTATACAGATAAGATGACCGTGACCAATAATTCCGGTACTTTCACCGGTACTTTTGATGTGAATAGCAGCTTGATGGTAGCTACTTACAACAAGAACTACTCAGGCGGTTATAGCGGTACAGTACCTAGCGGCTGGCTGGTTCCTTTCAGTTGGGTAAAGATTGGTCGTGGTAATGCCGAGGGCGAGAGAATAGCTCACGTTCGTCTGGTAGTTCCTCATACATACGGTTCTACTCAGGCATCTGCCCCTTCTCCAGAGCCTTAAGGCTTACATACAGAAGATTGAGGTAATCTGCTGCCTTGTCACCCTCATGGGTCATGAAGCTCATGACCTCACAGAAGTAGGATGCATAACAGTACGCATCTATATCCATGGTGAGCTGATGGAAATATTCGTCAACATCTATATTCACAAGCCTGTATGAATCCCGCCCCGGGATCAATGTAAAACTTCCCATGACAAACATCTGTGTCTTGGACTGGAGCGGATTCGTTCCTCTCCTCACACCTGTTGCAAATACTGTAATCCTGCCCCGTTCCTTGGTAAGGACCACCATTCTCCTGTCATATTCGCTCTGGAGGCTGCTGGACAGTACAATTCCATGCAATGTTACTTCTTCTCTCAATTGTATATCCACCTCCATAACAAATTTAACATGACAAGATCGGCAAACTGTGCACTGCCCGCAGCGACTGCACATTCACCGATCCTGTTTGCACACACTACTCGTCTCTAAACCCAAAGTTCCTTAGCAATGTATCTGTATCTCTCCAGTCCTTCTTGACCTTTACCCAAAGCTTCAGATTGACCTTGGTGTCGAGAAGTCTCTCTATTCCATATCTCGCATGAGTACCGATCTTCTTCAGCATGACGCCCTGCTTTCCTATGATGATTCCCTTGTGGGAATCCCTCTCACATATGATCGTGGCATCAATATCGATCAGTCCGCCATCTGGTCTCTCCTTCATGGAGTCAATGACCACCGCAATTCCGTGAGGAACCTCCTTGTCAAGCTGACGAAGTGCCTGCTCTCTGATGAGTTCGGCAACGATCTGTCTCTCCGGCTGGTCAGTGATCGTATCCTCATCGTAATACTGCGGTCCGTACGGAAGATACTTCATGATGGTATCTATAAGCTCATCCGTGTTCTTGCCCTTGAGGGCTGACACAGGAACTATCTCCGCAAAATCACAGGCATCCTTGTAGGTATTTATCGCCTCAAATACCTTGCTCTCCTCCACATTATCTATCTTGTTCACAACCACAATGATCGGAGTCTTCACATGCTGGAGCTGCTCTATAATGTAACGCTCTCCTGCACCGATAAATGTTGTGGCCTCAACTATCCAGAGAACCACATCGACCTCATCCAGTGTACTCTCGGCAACCTTGAGCATGTACTCTCCAAGCTTGTTCTTCGCCCTGTTGATTCCCGGTGTATCCAGGAAAATGATCTGTCCCTTATCACTTGTGTACACAGTCTGTATCCTGTTTCTTGTTGTCTGTGCCTTGTTGCTTGTTATCGCTATCTTCTGTCCTATCAGTCTGTTCATAAGTGTCGACTTTCCAACGTTTGGTCTGCCTATGATGGACACGAAGCCTGATTTGTATTCTTTATTCATATATCTCCTTTATCTACATGCGCATCTAGCTTTTTTATATCATGATCCGCACCTACGTCTAGAAAATCGCAAGTACATCCTTGAAGTTGTCCTTATTCTCCTCTATCTTGCTCTCTCCGCCGATGGCGCAGATGATTCCTGAATCCGTAACAGCCTTCACAAGTGGTGCAAGGGCTCTGATGGCATCTCTGTCGGTGGAGAGGATCTTATCACGCTCTCTCTGGATCTGCTCATCCGTAACTCCCATAAAGTATCTCGCCATGTGGCTTATGCCCTCAGCAGCAGGAGTCGTTGGCGCATCTATCTGAGCCATAGTTCCGATGATATACTTAGTCATATCTCTGTCTGAGCACTCAAAGTTCTCTACGAACTTATATGCATTCTTGAATATGTCATATGTCTCCATGAGATTTGGATCTCTGTATGAACTCATATAGCAGGTTCCATTCCTGAGGAATGAGCACATGGCACCATATGCGCCGCCCTTCACACGGACATTCTCCCACAGATAACCATATGAGAATATGATCTTGAGAACGCTCAATGAGCTGTCGTACTTGTAACCGGCATCCTCAAAATTACCAGCTATGGCAACGTACTGAACCTGACTGGCAGTCTTGAAGCCCTCATTCTTAAGCTCCTTCTCAAATACTTTCACATCCTTATGTGCAGGTCTTGTGGAGAGTGCTTTACCAAAGTCGACAAATGATTCCTCAAGCAGATCTGTCACATCCTCATCTCCTGTATATGAAACCGTAAGCGCACCCTTTCTGAGGACCTCTGCAAGAGCATACTGAAGCTTCTCAATGAAGTCGTCATACTTCTCGTCGAAGTGATCCACTATGTCGCACAGGAATTCATAATAAGCAATTCCACATGTCTCATCCGTGAATCTTGCCCCCTCATCTATATATGACATGGCTCTTGTGTATGCGGTCACATGGCCGGAAGCAGCCATGCCATTCTTCATGCTGGACTTCTCCTCCGTCAGGAGCTCCTTCAGTCTCTTCCTGTCATCAATCTTAGACGAGAACAGTATCTCCTTCATGAGCTCTACAGCATACGGAAGCTTCTCATAGAGAGCCTTCATTGATACATAGAAGAACTTCTTGATATCAGTGTCGCTGGCATATCCAACCATGTCAAACTCTATTCCGCCGATATTGCTGTCTATCTCATTTGAGAGCTGTCCATAGGTGTGCTTCTCTGTATCGATATATTTGAACAAACATGTCAGTGCAGCAAGGTATGGCACAAGGTCATTATCTATATCGTTGATGTTAAAATAGAACCTCAGGTAGCCTATGCCATTTGTAAATATGTCATGGCTTACAACTGGAAGTCCGCCGATCTCCGACTCGACATTCTTGAGCTTTTCAGCCTCTTTATCTATGTCATCTATTGCCAGCAGTGGAACCTTGGCAAGATCTTCGGCTGATGAAGGGGTTGCCTGATAATCCTTGAGTGCCTTGGTATCCTCCACGATCTTCTCAAGCTCCTCACGGCTGAGCGTAGCCTTGTATGCAGCAAGCTCATCAGCGATCCTCTTCTCATTCTCCTGGTCAAGCCCCTTCTTTGGATTCATGGTGAGATACAGGCCAAATGTATTGTCAATAAAACATTCCTTTATGATCTGTTCAAAATATCCATTCTGAAGATCCTCCCTCAGCTCCTTGTACACATCATTCATCTCGAAGAACATGAGTGCTTTGGTGTCGTCATACAGCCAACTGTTGAACGCATCCAGTCCGTACATAAGTCCCTTAGGGAACCTTCCAAAGTTCGCCTCCTTGTGCTTGAACTCAAACTTGTTGATAGCTGCCTCTATTGCGGCCTTATCTACACCGTGGCTGAGCTCTTCAAATGTGTCATCTATAACCTTTATAAATCTGTCCTTGTCATTCTTATCAGCACCTCTTGCTATGATAGAGAATGTGGTCTGCTGACAGCCATTGTCAAATGAGCTGTAGACCTCCTCACCTATTCCCGCATCAGTCAGTGCTTTCTTCAAAACCGCACCCGGCGCATCCATGAGTACGTACTCAAGTATTCCAAGGGCTGTAACCTTCTTCTTCTCGGTGCTGAGTCCTGTTATCTTGCTGTATGTGAGTATGGAATTATTCTCCTCAGGATCAGTGTCAGCTATGGAGTAATCCATGGTGATGTCCTTCATCTCGTCAAATGGCTTCTGAAGAGGTATCGCTGAATCAATCTCCTTGTAATCGTAATGTGACAGATACTCCTCATCTATAAACTCCAGCTCCTTTGCCATATCACAGTCACCATACAAATAAATATAACTGTTTGATGGATGATAATATGTCCTGTGGAAATCTCTGAACCTCTCAAGGGTGAGTGTAGGTATGGATACCGGATCACCGCCTGAATCATTGCCATATGGAGTGTCCGGCATGAGTGATGACTCTATCTCTCTGTACATAATCGACTCAGGACTTGAGTACACGCCCTTCATCTCATTATACACAACTCCGTTGTACTTCAGGTCTCCATCCACAGAGTCAAGCTCGTAGTGCCAGCCCTCCTGCTTCATGATCTCATCATGTATATAGATATCCGGATAGAACACTGCATCCAGATACACACTCATGATGTTCTCAAAGTCCTTCTGATTGAAGCTCGCTATAGGATATACCGTCTTGTCTGAATAAGTCATGGCGTTCAGAAAGGTGTTCAGAGAACCCTTTGCCAGCTCGACAAACGGATCCTTGACAGGATACTTCTTTGAACCACAGAGCACTGAGTGCTCAATTATATGAGGTATTCCTGAATCATCATACGGAGGTGTCCTGAAACCTATATTGAACACCTTATTCACATCGTCATTCTCAATGATGAGAACCCTTGCCTTTGTCTTTATATGCTCCAGCACATAGCCCTTGCCATGTACCTCTGGAAGATCCTTCTCCTCAACTATTCTGTAAGCCTTTACATCCTTGATATTTCCCAATTCATATTCTCCTTCTATATCTTTTTATGTCATTATATATTTTTTCGATATACGCTTTTATATCGCCATGGATTTGCGTGATGACATGCACACATCAGCGTACTTCATTATTCCATCTGTCCGACACCAAATGAAGCTGGTAGAAACTCTGACAATCTTCTCATGTCGTAATCATCTTCTGAACGTGCTGCGATAACATACATATCCGCAGAAAATTCCGAGAGCACCTGCCTGCATATCCCACACGGATATGTTATTCCATTTATCCCTGTACTATTCAGACCACCGACAATAGCAATCGCTTTGAAATCTTTATAGCCACTGCTCACTGCATTACACACCGCTGCACGCTCTGCGCATATGGTTGCACCGTACGAGGAATTCTCTATATTACAGCCTGTAAATACCCTGTATCCGTTCGCGTTTTTATCGTTGTTGTCCGATTCTCCGCCAACACATTCCGCTGCATCCGAATAATCCTTACGACCTGCCAGGAGTGCTGCTCCGACCTTAAACTGTGAATACCTTGCATATGCCATATCTCTCGCCTCTATCGCTTTCACAATAAGGCGCCTGATGTCTGTATCTTCAATAATATATTCACTCTCCATAATACAGAACCTCCATTCTGATACCTTCTACGCACTTCCATAATAATAACACTAATCCACCTTTAGATTCAATCACCCACACAGTATTAAACGTTCAAATATTATCAGCTTGGTGCACATAACAAGAGGCCGCCCTAAGTCCGGCGGCCTCTCGATCACTTCTCTTTATTCAATTTATTATATTTTTAATAGCTTCCTGACTGTATCTGTCTGAGCATTTCGTCCACCATATCCTGATATGTGTCCGATGTAAGAACCAAGATAATACAGAATACCAGGAACACAAGCGCAATTGCACTCATTATGATTCCCGCGATGGCCATTCCCTTGCCAGGCTTCTTATCCTTAAGACTTATGATACCTGTTATCAGTCCCGCAATGGCTGTGGCAATTCCCACATATGTGATACAACATCCAAATGTAAGTGAGAAAATACCAAGCACCATAGATGCTATAGATACACCCTTGCTCTCCTGTGGCATGTTGTTCTGTGGATATGCAGGGCCCCCACCCATGTTCAGATTCTGATTCGCATAATTCTGTCCGTATGGATCTCCCGGCTGGCCATAGCCCTGGCCATACTGTCCATTTGGCTGGCCGTACTGCCCATAGTTCTGATCGTACTGTCCATTCGGCTGGCCATAATTCTGATCATACTGTCCACCCGGCTGTCCGTAATTCTGATCATACTGTCCACCCGGCTGACCATAATTCTGTCCATACTGTCCGCCTGGCTGACCATAGTTCTGGTCGTTCTGTCCATACTGAGGGGCACCGGCATATGGATTCTGCTGTCCCGCCTGTCCGTTGTCTTCTGTTGGCTGATATCCGCCAAAGTTGTTGTTATCTTCTCCCATCTCTTCCTGCCTTTCATTTATAACTTTTTTGTAACCCGTACTTTCCCTTAGTCGAAAAATATCTGTTTTGATTATCTCACACATGCCGGCTAGTGTCAATTAACCTGTATAAAAAAGAAACACACCACCCGGTTACGGATGATGTAATCCTTGTATATTTTTATCTTTGCTTTTACTGCGAAATCCTGTCAGACTCTGCTCTTTAGAAGCCCATTCCGCCGCCCATTCCTGCTCCGCCTGCTGGCATTGCTGGAACGTCTTCCTTGATGTCAGCTACAACTGACTCTGTTGTGAGCATTGTTGAAGCAACTGATGTAGCGTTCTGAAGTGCACTTCTTGTAACCTTAACAGGGTCGATGATTCCTGCCTCGATCATGTTGACATATGTCTCATTGTAAGCATCGAAACCTACGCCAACCTCAGACTCCTTGATCTTGTTGATGATGACTGATCCCTCAAGTCCTGCATTTGCTGCGATGTGGAACAGTGGAGCCTCCATAGCCTTGAGAACTACCTTAGCACCTGTCTTCTCATCGCCCTCAAGATCCTTTACAAGCTCTGCAACCTTCTTTGCAGCATGGATGTATGCTGAACCACCACCTGAGATAATTCCTTCTTCAACTGCTGCTCTTGTGGCATTAAGGGCATCCTCCATACGGAGCTTAGCTTCCTTCATCTCTGTCTCTGTAGCTGCGCCGACTCTGATAACTGCAACTCCACCGGCAAGCTTTGCGAGTCTCTCCTGAAGCTTCTCTTTATCAAACTCTGATGTTGTCTCCTCAAGCTGAGCCTTGATGACATTTACACGGCCTGCGATGTCTTCCTTAGCTCCCATACCGTCAACGATAACTGTGTTCTCCTTTGTGATCTTAGCACTCTTTGCACGTCCAAGGTCATCAAGAGTAGCATCCTTGAGCTCATATCCAAGCTCCTCTGAGATTACCTTACCGCCTGTAAGAATAGCGATATCCTGAAGCATCTCTTTTCTTCTGTCGCCATAACCAGGAGCCTTTACAGCTACTACCTGGAATGTTCCACGCAGCTTGTTGACGATAAGTGTTGTGAGAGCCTCGCCCTCGATATCCTCAGCGATGATCAGCAGCTTTGAACCGCTCTGAACGATCTGCTCAAGAAGTGGAAGGATCTCCTGAATATTTGAGATCTTCTTATCTGTAATAAGTATATATGGGTTATCAAGCTCTGCAACCATCTTCTCCATATCTGTTGCCATGTAAGCTGAAATATAACCTCTGTCGAACTGCATACCTTCTACAAGGTCGAGCTCTGTCTTCATTGACTTTGACTCTTCGATCGTGATGACGCCATCCTTTGACACTTTCTCCATAGCGTCGGCAACCATCTGTCCAACCTCATCGTCACCAGCAGAGATAGATGCAACTCTTGCGATCTGATCCTTTCCACTGATAGTCTCACTCATATCAAGAATAGCCTCAACTGCCTTGTCGCAAGCCTTCTTCATTCCCTTTCTGAGAACGATAGGATTAGCACCTGCTGCCAGGTTCTTCATTCCTTCATTGATCATAGCCTGTGCAAGAACTGTAGCTGTTGTAGTACCATCACCTGCAACATCGTTTGTCTTTGTTGCAACTTCCTTGACGATCTGAGCACCCATGTTCTCAAATGCATCCTCAAGCTCTATATCCTTTGCGATTGTAACACCATCATTTGTGATGAGTGGTGAACCGTATGACTTTGCAAGTACTACGTTTCTTCCTTTAGGTCCAAGTGTAACTCTTACTGTATCTGCTAACTGATTAACTCCTGCCTCAAGTGCCTTTCTAGCTTCGGCACCGTACTTAATTTCCTTTGCCATTTCTATCTACCTCCATGTTATATTACATATATATTATCCATATATCATCCGCATATGTCTCCCACAGCTCACGCTGTCTGGATATATGCTTTTACTTCTCAACGATTGCAAGGATGCTGTCCTGCTTGATAACTATGTACTCTTCGTCGTCAAGCTTAACCTCTGAACCAGCGAACTTCTGATATATAACTGTATCTCCAACCTTAACGTCCATAGGAACCAGCTTGCCATCAACAACTGCTCCAGGGCCAACCTCTATAACCTCTGCATACTGTGGCTTCTCCTTTGCCTGGCCTGGTAATACGATTCCTGACTTTGTTGTCTCCTCTGCTACTGACTGCTTTAATACTACTCTGTCTCCAAGTGGTCTTAACTTCATGATATATACCTCCTGATTTATTTTTATTATATTTCTGATCCTTGTTTTTAGCACTCAATTTATGTGAGTGCTAACACTGTTTTATATTCTATCCATTTCTATAAAAAAATCAACCCTTATTTTCTAAAAAATATATAAAAATATGTCTGTCATCTACAGTAATACATATCACTTAAAAAGAGTCGTTCTTGCATAGTCAAACAGATACTGCTGCGCATATCCCCCGAGATTTCCGAATTTTTTCACGGCAAATGCCTCTATCTCCGGCTTTTTTGTGTCCTTGCCATCAAAGTACATGCTCTCCATGATCCTCTTCATCCACACATCCACAGGGAACGCCTCGCGTCTGCCAAGCCCAAAGAGCAGGACACAGTTGGCAACCTTCTCTCCCACTCCCTTTATCGTCATTAGAAGCTCCCTCGCCTGTTCTATGTCAAGCGCGTCAAGCTTCTCCTTTGTGACATTTCCCGAGTACACCGCCTCCGTCGCATTCATTATATATGGAGCGCGGAATCCGACCTTGCACTCCCTGAGCTCATCCTCTGTGACCTCATGAAGTCTGTCTACATCTGGGAACACGTAAAATATCTCACCATTATATCCTATGACTCCATCACCAAATCTATTCGATATATTTTTTACGCACTGCTTGATCTGCGGTATATTCTTATTCTGTGATATGATAAATGATATGAGTGTCTCAAAAAAATCCTGATTTAATATACGGATTCCACTCTTCTCATCAACAGCCGCCTTTAACGCACCGTCGGCCTTTATAACTCTCTCTTTGATGAATCCATAGTCATTGTCCATATCAAGATAAGATTTCCATATTGTTTCGTAATCCTCCACGGATGAACCATATATCCTGAGCACCTTATCTGTCTGCTCCATCTTCACTGCTCTGCCAAATGCAACGACTTCATACACTTCTTCGTCAAGCTTGTCAAAATGAAAGCACTGGCCACACTCAAGTATCTGAGAGAGCATAAAATCATTCACGCCATCGACCGTTACTATATTATTTTCACAACTTACATTCATCTTCTGTACACCTGCCATTTTCTGTATCTCCTATCTCACGCATTACCCCACTTCTTTATCCGCTTTATGAATATCACGATCACCAAGACCACGCACCCCGGCACGCTGCCCCCCTCTGACCAGCTCGGCTTCGGCACCGTGTTCACCGATCATATGTTCCTGATGGACTACAGCGCCGACAAGGGTTGGCATGACGCGCGCGTCGTGCCCTACGGCCCCATCACGATGTCCCCGGCCGCGAGCGTCCTGCACTACGGCACCGAGGTCTTCGAGGGCATGAAGGCTTACCGCCGTCCCGACGGCGGCGTGCAGCTCTTCCGCCCCTGGGAGAACGTCGCCCGTCTGAACCGCTCCTGCGAGCGTCTGGGCCTGCCCCAGCTTGATCCCGACGATGCGCTGCAGGCCATCAAGACCGTCGTCAAGGTCGACGAGAACTGGGTCCCGAGCGATCCCGGCACGTCCCTCTACATCCGTCCGTTCCTGTACGGCACTGACCCGACGCTTGCCCTGCACGGCGTGCATGAGGCCACGTTTGCCGTCATTCTCTCCCCCTCCGGCAGCTACTTCAAAAACGGCTTACAGCCCGTTCCCATCA
>OQVL01002372.1_pt1 | contig 11522 bp, 9 predicted proteins | sample 1691501 | NCBI WGS metagenome assembly OQVL01 (sample SAMN03418253, study PRJEB22391) | human gut metagenome | biome: human-gut; feature: organic feature; material: feces | host: Homo sapiens | place: Tanzania | collected 2013-01
CATCGGTCACAAATACCTCGCCGTGCTGGATCGGGTTCATGGTTCCGGGATCGATGTTGATGTACGGGTCGAATTTCTGCATGGTCACTTTGTAGCCACGCATTTTCAACAATCGACCTAAAGAAGCGGCAGTAATTCCTTTTCCTAAACCGGAAACAACACCGCCAGTTACAAAAACGTACTTTACAGCCAAATCAATGCTGTTTTGCAATCCCACGTTCTGATTAGCCACCAGGTCTTCTAAAACATCGCTACAATTTAGTTCGATCTTTCCCACAACCTTTTTAGATATAATTCGTGTGGTATGGCTCGGTAGACACCGTGGCCGACATGGCTGCACAGGTGGGCGTGGAGAACTGGGCTCCGATGAAAGAGCTCAAGACCATCTGCAACGCTGCACTGAGCCAGAAGCGCCCCATCCACTTCCTGCCTCCCTACAGATATGATATCAAGTTGCAGCTGTTTGACCTGATAGGCATACATCCCAACCAGCAGAAGGAATCGGCATCCATGGAGCTGATTAAGGCTGTGGTGAAGATGCGTTCTACCAAGGAGCAGCAGGAGATAGAAGAGCTGGAGCGCGCCTCGGTGATAGGCTATAAGATGCACACCACCGCCATGAGACTGACTCGTCCGGGACTGACCGAGAAGTATATCGGCGGTCAGGTGGACGGCATCGCCCACTCGTATGGCGCCATGGTCAGCTTCCCCACCATCTTCTCGCAACACGGCGAGATTATGCACGGCAACCCCTCTATGGCTGAGCTGGAAAGCGGACGCCTCGTGCTCTGTGATGCCGGTGCCGAAACCATCAACAACTACTGCTCTGACAACACCCGCACCTACCCCGTGAACGGCAAGTTCAGCCAGCGACAGCTGGAGATATACTCTATCGTAGAGGCAGCCCACGACCATGCCCTCGAGGTGGCACGCCCCGGTGTGAAGTATGCCGACGTACACTTCTCCGTATGCCGCCTCATCTTTGACCGTCTGAAGGAACTGGGGCTTGCCAAGGGCGACACCGAAGAGGCTGTGCGCCAGGGAGCCCACGCCATGTTCCTGCCCCACGGACTGGGCCACATGATGGGTATGGACGTACACGACATGGAGAACCTGGACCAGGTGAACGTAGGATTTGACGAGGAGACCCGCCCCAACCTCGAGCAGTTTGGCACCAACTGTCTGCGCATGGGCCGCCGTCTGCAGGAAGGATTTGTAGTGACCGACGAGCCTGGCATCTACTTCATCCCCGCCCTCATCGACGAATGGCGCGCCAAGGGACACTGCAACGACTTCCTCTGCTTTGACAAGCTGGAGACCTACAAGGACTTTGGTGGCATCCGCATTGAAGACGACCTGCTCATCACTGCCGACGGTGCCCGCTTCTTGGGCAACGAGCGCATCCCCTATCATCCCAAGGATGTAGAAGCATATATGGCTGAAAACAAACAATAAACAACAGAATCATAAAACAACAAGAAATGAAAAAAATCATGATGATGGCGCTCGTGGCTATGGTGGCCTTGGGCGCAAACGCACAGGAGAAGAAGGCTGAGAAGGTAAATCCCAACAAGCCCGTATTCACTGTAGTCAAGGAGAATAAGATTACAAGTATCAAGGACCAGAACCGTTCGGGTACGTGCTGGAACTACTCTACCCTGAGTTACTTTGAGGCCGAAATCCTCAAGGCTACCGGCAAGGTCTATGACCTGGAAGAGAGCTTCGTGACCAACAAGACCTATATGGACCGTGCTATCCAGGTAGTACGTCTGCATGGTGACTGCCAGTTTGCTCAGGGCGGTTCGGCTTACGACCCCTTGTACTGCATCCAGAACTATGGTATCATCCCCCAGGGCATCATGCCTTTCCCCGGCAGTCTGTATGGCGACTCACTGAACAACTTCAACGAGTTCTTCACCGTGCTGTCTCCCTATGTCAAGGCTATTGCTACCAGCAACAGCAAGAAACTGTCTGGCCAGTGGAAGGTGGGTCTGCAGGGCATCCTCGATGCCTACCTCGGCAAGTGTCCTGAGAACTTCACTTACGAAGGCAAGAACTATACTCCCAAGACTTTTGCTGCCAGCCTGGGTCTCGACTGGAACAACTATGTGACCGTAACCAGCTATACCCACCACCCCTTCTGGACACAGTTTGCCGTTGAAGTGCAGGACAACTGGCGCAACCCACAGTCATGGAACGTGCCTATCGACGACATGGCCCGCATCATCGAAAACGCCATCATGAACGGCTACACCGTAGCATGGGGTGGCGATGTATCAGAAGAGGGCTTCACCCGTCAGGGTCTGGCTTACTTCTATGACACCAAGAAGATGGAGAGCCTCGCAGGCAGCGATATGGCACACTGGCTCAAACTGCCCAAGGCCAAGAAGACCAACCTCATCGACTCTCTCGGTGTAAACGTGCCCGAGCTTGTGCCTACACAGGAGCAGCGCCAGCAGCGTTTTGACAACTGGGAGCTGACCGACGACCACGGTATGCTCATCTTCGGTATCGCCAAGGACCAGAACGGCAAGGAGTACTATATGGTAAAGAACTCATGGGGCGAGTCTGGCGAATACAAGGGTATCTGGTACATGACCAAGAACTACATCGTGGCCAACACCATGGACTTTATGGTCAACAAGAATGCCATCCCCAAGGATATACGTAAGAAAATGGGCATCTAAGAACCATAGCGCATAAATACATAAACGGCAGCTTCTCATAAATTTTTAGATGAGAAACTGCCGTTTTTTTGTATTTATTTTGTAACTTTGGGCTCAAATAAGGTCTATACCAGACTTGGCCCCCATTCTATTGATAATAAAAGAACGATATAATGCACTTTAAGTGGAATTACAAGTATCCTACACCCGAAGAGGAACAGGCTGCTAAGGAATTGGGTGAGAAGCTCAACATGAGCCCCATTCTCACCCTGCTGCTGATTAGGCGTGGCATTACTACCGAGTCGGCAGCCAAGCGATTCTTCCGCCCTCAGCTTGCCGACCTCATCAATCCGTTCCTGATGAAGGATATGGACATCGCCGTAGACAGACTCAACGATGCCATGGGCCGCAAGGAGCGTATTCTCGTGTATGGCGATTACGATGTAGATGGGTGTACAGCCGTAGCGTTGGTCTATAAGTTTCTGTTGCAGTTTTATTCCAACATCGAATACTATATCCCCGACCGCTATGACGAAGGCTATGGCGTAAGCAAGAAAGGTATTGACTATGCCAAGGAGCAGGGCGTGAAGCTCATTATCATCCTCGACTGTGGCATCAAAGCCATCGACGAGATAGCCTATGCCAAAGAGCAGGGCATCGACTTCATCATCTGCGACCATCATGTGCCCGACGAGAAGCTGCCCGATGCCGTGGCCATCCTCAACCCCAAGCGTGAGGACGACCCCTATCCCTTCAAAGACCTGTGTGGATGCGGCGTAGGCTTCAAGTTTATGCAAGCCTTTGCCAAGAACAACGGCATCCCCTTCTCACGCCTCATCCCCCTACTCGACCTCTGTGCCGTAAGCATCGCTGCCGATATCGTGCCCGTAGTCGACGAGAACCGCATCCTCGCCTTCCACGGTCTGAAGCAGCTCAACCAGAACCCCAGCGTAGGACTCAAAGCCATCATCGACATCTGCGGACTCAACAACCGCGAGCTGTCGATGAGCGACATCATCTTCAAGATTGGCCCGCGTATCAACGCCTCTGGACGCATGGAGAACGGCCGCGAGAGTGTGGACTTGCTTGTGGAAAAAGACCTTGGCATGGCTCTGCGTATGGCCAAGCACATCAACGAATACAACGAGCAACGTAAGGATATAGACAAGCAGATGACCGAGGAAGCCAACCAGATTGTGGCCCGCTTGGAGAACCAGAAGCACCAGTCGAGCATCGTGCTCTACGACGAGAACTGGAAGAAAGGCGTCATCGGCATCGTTGCCTCACGACTTACGGAAATCTACTTCCGTCCTACCGTGGTGCTTACCCGCGACGGCGACTATGCCACCGGCTCTGCCCGCAGCGTCACCGGCTTTGACATCTATTCTGCCATCAAGAGTTGCCGCCATCTGCTGGTCAACTTCGGTGGCCACACCTATGCCACGGGCCTTACGCTGAAATGGGACCGCATCAAGGAATTCCGCATGGCGTTCCAGCAGTATGTAGACGACCACATCCTGCCCGAGCAGACCGAAGCCAACCTGAAGATAGACTCAGTCATCGACTTCAAGGATATCACCAAGCGCCTGCACAACGACCTGAAGAAATTCTCGCCCTTCGGCCCAGGCAACCCCAAGCCCCTCTTCTGCACCCTCAATGTCTACGACTATGGCACCAGCAAGGTCGTGGGCCGCGAGCAGGAGCATATCAAGCTCGAGCTGGTCGACTCCAAGTCGAGCAATGTGGTCAAGGGCATAGCCTTCGGCCAGAGCGCATCGGCACGTTACATCAAGTCAAAGCGCAGCTTTGACATAGCTTATACGCTTGAGGACAATGTCTTCAAGCACAACGCCATCCAGTTACAGATAGAAGACATACGCCCTGCTGAGGATGAAAAGGTATGACGACATACTGAGAGAATACTGGGGCTATACATCTTTTAGAGGAATACAGGAGTCCATCATCGAAAGCATCGGCTCGGGCAAAGATACCTTGGGCCTGATGCCCACCGGTGGCGGCAAGTCCATCACCTTCCAGGTGCCTGCCTTGGCCCAGGATGGAGTCTGTATCGTCATCACCCCACTTATATCCCTGATGAAGGACCAGGTGATGCATCTGCAGAAGCGTGGCATCAGTTCGGCCGCCATCTTCTCGGGCATGTCCAGGCAAGAAATCATCGTGACGCTCGAGAACTGCATCTTCGGTTCTACCAAGATACTCTACGTATCGCCTGAGCGTCTTTCTTCCGAGCTTTTTCTTACCAAGTTAAAGCACATCAACGTTAGTTTTATCACCGTCGACGAAGCCCATTGCATCAGCCAATGGGGCTATGACTTCCGTCCCAGTTACCTGCGTATTACCGACATACGCAGCATCAAGCCCAATGTACCTATCCTCGCGCTCACTGCCACCGCCACGCCCAAGGTGGTGATAGACATCCAAGACAAGTTGGGGTTCAAGGAACACAACGTGTTCAGCATGAGCTTTGAGCGCAAGAACTTGGGTTACATCGTGCGCAACACCACCGACAAAGACCACGAGCTGCTGCATATCCTCAGAGCCGTACAGGGCTGTGCCATCGTCTATGTGCGCAGCCGCAAGCGCACCAAGGAGATAGCCAAGATGCTCACCGATGCCGGCATCAGTGCCAACCACTTCCATGCCGGACTCGACCCCGCCATCAAGGACCGTAACCAGCAGCAATGGCAGGACGACGAACGGCGGGTGATAGTGGCTACCAACGCCTTTGGCATGGGCATCGACAAGCCCGATGTGCGTCTGGTCATCCACTACGACTGTCCCGACTCCATCGAAGCCTACTTCCAGGAAGCCGGACGTGCCGGACGCGACGGCCAGCGTGCCTATGCTGTGCTGCTCTACGACACGAGCGACAAGGTGAAGCTGAAAAAGCGCATCGCCGACAATTTCCCTGAGAAAGAGTTCATAAGCAGTGTCTACGAGCATCTGGCCTATTACTTCCAGATAGGCGTAGAGAGCGGCAAGGGATTTACCGGTGCCTTTGAGATAGACAAGTTCTGCCACATCTACCACCACTACCCCATCCAGACCGATTCCGCCCTGCGCATCCTGCAGCGCGCCGGCTACATCATCTACGAGACCGACCCCGACGCCCGTGCCCGCATCATGTTTCTGCTTCATCGCGACGAGCTATACCGTCTGCACGAGGGTACGCCCATGGAAGAGAAGGTCATCACGGCACTGCTGCGCTGCTACGGCGGACTCTTCACCGACTATGCCTATATCGACCTGTCGCTGATAGCCCTGCAGAGCGGACTCGAGCACGAGCAGGTCTACACCATACTCAAGATGCTCTCGCAGCGGCATATCGTACACTTCATCCCACAGCGCAAGATGCCCTACATCACCTACCTTACCGACCGCGTAGACCCAGAGCAGGTGGTCCTGCCCAGAGAGGTGTACGAGGAAAGAAAGGAGAATTACATCGAGCGTATCGAGGCAATGATAGCCTATATCGAGAACGATGAGACTTGCCGCAGCCGGCAGCTTATGGCTTATTTCGGGGAAGAAAACAAGAACGATTGTCACCGTTGCGATGTGTGTGCAGACCACTACGGACGCGTCACCAAGCAACAGGAGAAGACAGCTCGCGAGCTTATCCTGCAACAACTGGCCGACGGAGAGCCCCATCACATTACTATTCTACGTGATCTGCAGATTCCTAAAAAACAGTTCGAACAGGTTTTGTCCGAACTGGTGTCTGAAGAGATAATCCTTGTCAACGGCTGTCAAATCTGCCTCAACAAGGATTGACTCCCCTCATTATTTTTCTATAAACACAGCCTTGCCACGAGCCACCTCGGTCTCTGTGGCATCATCGTCGGCGCGCTTGGTGATGCGTATGCAGTAAGCGCCGTCGGCAGTTTGCTCCTGATAGAAAGTCAGGACATCGCCGCCATGGGCTTCAGCCACATAGGCTATCTCAAAGCGCTTCAGGAAATGAGACTTGTACCAATCGACGGGAAACAGGTCGAGCACATGTTCGATATACTTGACGCTGTTGATATGGCCATTGATGTCGACATCATTATAGCGTGTCTTGAGTTCCATCACCTTCTCAGCCTCATCACCCATCTTTACCCGCGACGGGCTGGCGATAGGACAGGGATAGTCTTTGTCTATATAGTTGTTGATGGCACCATCGTGGATGCTGAAGATGTCGGTGGGCTGACGGCTCTGGGTATCAATCATCGCCCACACGCTGCGGCCATAGCCAAGCATGTGGCCGTCGGCGGCAGAGATGGCATAGTTGCGCGAGGTGAAGTAGCGCATGGCACTCTCGACCCAAGTCTCTACATAGAAGTCGTCATACGAGGAAGGCATCTCGCCCATCTCTATCACCAGTCGCGACAGCACCCATGTCTTGTGGCGCGGCATAAGATAATTCATACCAAAGCCACGCTCTGTGGAATGGAAGTCGGCAGCATTGAGCAGATGATTACCCAGGTGTCCCATGAAGAGATGATTGGAGTAATCACAGTGGAAGGGCTCTGCCAAGAACTTATATTTTGCTATTTTGGTCTGTTCCATATTCATACGTTTTACACAACAAAATTAACGAAAAAATCTCTGGTACCCAACGATACCAGAGATTTTTTTATTGTCGGCGCAGTCAAACTGTCACTTGATATATACGATAGCCAGGCGATTGGAGGTAACTCCCTGCACACCCTTGCCAGTAGCCTCATCGACGATGACGCCGCGGGCTCTGAGATAGTCGGCCACAACATCGGCACGCCCCTGCGAGAGTCTCTTGTTGAACGCCTTGGAGCCCTCGGGCGAAGCAGTACCTACTACCTGCACGTGCTTGCCTTCGGCTATAGTGTTGAGGGCTTCCTTGGCCTCATCGGTGAGGTTCTGCTTGCCCTGTGCAAAGGTCACAAACACGAGGTTGCCCACCTGTACTTCCTGTGTTTTCACCACTTCCTTGACCACCTCCTTAGGTTTCTTGGCAAGTTCGCCGCGCAGGTCGTTAATCTGGGCATTGAGCGCATCTACCTCGGCCTGGTCGCGCAGCTGGGCAAGAGCGAAGTTGTGGGTACCATTGGAGTTTCTGAACTTGTAGTTGAAGCCTACATTGAGCTGGAATCCAGACTTGTTGACATTGTAAGCCACGCCCTGGTAGCCATTGCCGTTGAGAGCCCAGTTGATAGACGGCTCAACATAGAACTGCCATTCCTTGTTGGCTCCGAAGTTGAAGGCGAAGTCCACACCAAACTTGGAGGTCAGCACGTCGGCTTTCCAGTCCTTGGTGGGCGAACCGAAGGTGTGTCCCCATCCCAGACCCATTACCGGGATAAGCTCAAAGCAGCGAGGCTCACCCTTGTAGCCACCAGCCCAGTTGCTCAGATTGATGGTAGCCAGCAGCGAGGTGTTCATGCTGTTGACGAGCGTACCTTGGAGATTGCCATGATGCAGGTTCTTGAAATAGGCATTGCCCTCAAGAGCCAAACCGAATACGGGAGTAAACCAGCGGCCCAAGCGCAGACCGGCATTGGGAGTGATATCACGAAGCCAGCAGTTTATTACTTTTTTGGCACAGGGCATCATCAACATCCTTATCCCTGGCAACATGGGTGGCGGTGATGACTCCACCGTTGACACCGAGATAGAAATTATCAGAAGACTTGCTTTCCGAGACTGTCTGAGCCGATGCTAAAACTGCCAGCAGTGCGGCTGCGAACATTAAAACCAGCTTTTTCATTGTTACGTCTTATTTTAGATTTATACTGTTGTTATTGGTCGAGATAGCAAAGATATAAAAAAAGTGAATGGCTGCAAACAGTTTTCCCGAAAATCGACATGAGAAGACCCAAAAAAGTAATAAACAACCAATTCACACGACTTATTGAACCAAAAAGAGTTCCCCTTCCGCTCTTGTTGACGGATGAGGAACTCCTGTTGACTGCCGCTTCGTTATCAGTTGAAGTAGTAGAGGAAGGTGGCGATGCCCTCAAGTGCGGGCTTGCGCTGGCCTTCGATTTCAATCTTGAAGGCGATGCTGGCCTTGCAGATACCGCGCAGGTTGGCTATCTCGTGCAGCTTGGTCACCATGCGCAGACGGCTGCCCACGGGCACAGCCTGACCGAAACGCATCTTGTCCATGCCATAGTTGACGAGCATCTTCAGGTTGTTGACCTTGATAATCTGGTTCCAGAAGTAGGGCAACAGCGAGAGGGTAAGATAACCATGCACGATGGTGCTCTTGTAGGGGCTCTCGGCCTTGGCGCGCTCTACATCTACATGTATCCACTGGTGGTCGAGGGTGGCATCGGCAAACTGATTGATGCGGTCCTGGTCGACGGTAAGCCACTCAGAGGTACCAATTTCCTCGCCCAAGTGAGCGGCAAACTCTTCATAAGAATTAATTTCCAACATAGTCTTGTCGTTATTATATATTAAAAATGTGTATTACTTCCTGCGCTTGGTAGTGGTGGTGGTCTTTGTGGTGGTCGACGTAGAGATTCTCAGAGTCTTGGGCTTGCTGGCCTCATAGTATCTGAGCGCCTCGGGCATATCGCGCTGCAGCGCGGCTATACGCTTTGCGTCGGAAGGGTGGTCTGACAGGAAATCGTCCTGATTGCCTTTGCCGCCCGACATGCGCTGCCAGAACGTGATGGCTTCTTGCGGGTTGTAGCCGGCCATAGCCGCAAAGATAAGTCCCATGTGGTCGGCCTCGGTCTCATGGTCGCGGCTGTACTTCAGATTGCGCAGCTTCAGACCCTGCTGAGCCAGCACGGCGGCATAACTGCCCACATTGGTGCCGGTGGCAGCATTGAGCACGCTGCTGAGCAGCTGGGTGCCATACTGCTGCTTAATCTGCTTGGAGATTTGCTCGGCACTGTGCTTGCCCACGGCATGGGCTATCTCGTGACCCAGCACAATGGCAAGTCCATTCTCGTTTTTGGTGTAGGGCAGCAGTCCCTCGAAGACCACTATCTTGCCACCGGGCAGACAGAACGCGTTGGCGCTCTTGTCCTGCACCAGGTTGAACTCCCAGCTGTATTCACTCACTTCCGCTGCCATGCCGTTGTTTCTCAAGTAGTTTTCTACGGCAGAAGCCAGTTTCTTGCCTACCCTTACTACCATCTCGGTATTGGCGGCATTGGTCGATTTCTTGGCCGACTGCATGTACTGGCTGTACTCCTTGTTGCTCAGGCTCATTATCTCCTGATTGGACACCATCAGACTCTGCTTGCGACCGGTAATGGGCACCGTGCGCGTGGTGCCGCATGCTGCCAAGAGGGCCACGACCCATACCAGCAGCATCACTTTAAGCTGTTTCATAAAAGTCTTTTCTTATACTGGCGCAAAAGTAACCATTTAGAACGAATATGCCAAACAAAATGCCACTTTTTTGGCTCCCCCATGCGCCCTCGGGGCTGGTATGGCAAGCTGGCACAAACGAGCGCGCGCTACGCCACACGCCACAAAACCGCAATGATGGCAGAGAGGTTGAAGGCGGGGCGGGAATTATGTATTGCGAGGTTGGAAACAATGATTGCAGAGCTGGAAACGATGGTTGCAAAGTCTGAAACCAATTATTCTACGACCACGGGCAGGAATGGGATGACGGGAGAAAGGGGGAAAAAGATTAGAGGAGAGTGCATGACCACTGTCACGCCACTCCCCTCTACAATTATACAAAACATCATGATCTAAGTGGTTACGATCAAACTTTCATCCACTTGCAAAGGTACTGCTTTCTGATGCTATGTGCAATACCCAAAAATGATGATTTAGTGTCTGATGAGCTGGGAACCCGTCGTAGCCCGAGAGCCGGTATTGACCTGGACGGCATAGACGCCACGGGGAGCGCCAGCCAGCGAGATGTGATAGCTGCAGCCCTCGGGCGCGAGTCTGTGGGAAGCCACGCGGCGGCCGTCGACCCCATAGACATTTACCACAAAGGTGTGGATAGGAGCAGAGTCGAACCTCAACTCTACCCCATCGCCCACGGGCCGTATCGCCACGCCCTGGGCCTGACGCTGCGACACATCGGGGATGGCTGTAAAGCCGAGCAGGCGCAGCAGTCCGGCATAGACATCGATCTCGCCATAGCCATAATAGTTGTTGGGATAGTCGAGCGACGGGTCGTGGCGACGGGAGGTGGCGGCAATGAGCTCGCGCACCTGGTCGGGGGTAAGCGTAGGACAAGCCTGGAGCCACAGGGCGATGGCGCCTGCGGCAGCGGGGGTAGACATAGATGTGCCCGAATTGTAGTTCCAGGCATAAGTACGGCCTTCAAAGTCAAAGTGTTCCTTGTCTGAGTTGACGATATCCCACGCCGAGGGATGATGCTCGAGATAGTAGCTGCTGTACGAGGAGACGATGTTGGTGCCGGGAGCCATCACATCGGGCTTGATGCGCTCGTCGACCGTGGGGCCTATCGACGAGGTGCGGGTGCGCTCGCCGTCGTGCCCCATGTCGTAGACGCGATGGGCGCCAAGGTAGGTGTAGATGTCCTGGCGATAGGCGGTAGAGCCTACGCAGATGGCTGCCGGCGAACTGGCGGGCGAACCGATGCTATGGCTATACTCGCCGGCAGCAAGACTGGGGTTGGCGGGATTGGTGATGAGGGTGCCACGGCTCTTGTAGAAACTGTGTCGTTCATGGTTCGTGGCAACCGGAGTTTCGAGGTGCGCTTAGTGTCCTACGCCGACACCCGCGACACGCTGCTCATCGCTTCGCGCCAGGTGGCTGCCGACACGCTGCGCCTCGAGCAGTGGTGCGGCATGAGCGTCATGGCGTGCGCCTATCCGTCGGCCTACGAGGCTACCGACACGGTGATGGATGTCACTCTGCGCCAGACCGACG
>OQVL01002373.1_pt1 | contig 11521 bp, 12 predicted proteins | sample 1691501 | NCBI WGS metagenome assembly OQVL01 (sample SAMN03418253, study PRJEB22391) | human gut metagenome | biome: human-gut; feature: organic feature; material: feces | host: Homo sapiens | place: Tanzania | collected 2013-01
CTACTGTACCTATATCAAAGGCGATAATTAAGCAGGTTCAAGTGCGAAATGTAAGTTACAAGCTCATATATGGTGCGGCCCTCGATATATTCTTTCAAAATCCTTTCATTATCCACATCAACATCTATCATTTCGGGTATTCTAATACCGATTTTTTTCAGTCTGTTATAATCATTTATTTCAGCCTGAATTTTATTGCCAAACTGATAATAACTGCATGGCTCGTGATGTATCTGTTTTAAGACATACCGCTGTTCTCCATCGCTTGCTAAATAGGAATATCCGCCCTTGCCTTTACCTAAAAATCCGATAATCTCATATTCTTTCTCATTTACGAATAGTGTATCAGACATACTTGTGTCAATCATCTCTACACCTCCAAACTTCAATTTTACTGTGTATTGAATTTTTAGAAAATATCTTAAAACAACGCTAATAAAAATCCGTCAATCAGAGCAATCAACGAATACATGATCAAGGCTCTACTAAATGCTTCAATATGCTTTTTAGGATTTTGATACAACTTCTTTTCTTGAATTTTCGTAAAACGGATTCGCCTTGTGTTTCTCCACCATGAAAGGTCAATGATAAGCACACAACAAAAGGCATGCCCATATGAGCATGCCTTTAATCGCTTAAATGCTAGAGCATTCAACAGTTATGCATTAAGCACCGAAGTTATCGAAGAGGATGTTTTCGTCTTCAACACCGAGGCCGTGAAGCATATCTACAACAGACTTAGCCATCATTGGAGGGCCGCACATGTAGAATTCACAGTCTTCAGGAGCCTTATGGCCCTTAAGGTAGTTTTCGTAAAGCACATTAGCAATGAAGCCAGTGTAACCAGTCCAGTTATCTTCTGGTAATGGATCACTTAAGGCTACGTGCCAAGTGAAGTTTGGATGTTCTTCGGCCAACTTATCGAATTCTTCCTTATAGAAGAGTTCCTTAAGAGAACGAGCACCATACCAGAAACTAATCTTACGCTTAGAGTTCAAACGCTTGAGCTGGTCAAAAATGTGAGAACGCATTGGCGCCATACCAGCACCACCACCGATAAATACCATTTCTGCATCAGTGTCTTTAGCAAAGAATTCACCGAATGGACCAGAAATAGTAACCTTATCACCCTTCTTAAGAGACCAAATGTAAGAAGACATCTGCCCTGGTGGAATAGTATCCATCTGACGAAGAGGAGGGGTAGCAATACGTACGTTAAGCATGATCAAACCCTTTTCTTCTGGGTAAGAAGCCATAGAGTAAGCACGCAAAATGTGAGTATCAACCTTAGATACCAAATCAAAAAGATGGAACTTTTCCCAATCGCTTCTGTATTTTTCAGGGATATCAAAATCCTTGTATGCAACAGTATGTGGATCTGCTTCAATCTGAATATAACCACCAGCGCGGAATGGTACTTCTTCCCCTTCAGGGATAGCTAAACGCAATTCCTTGATAAAGGTAGCAACGTTATCGTTAGAAATAACAGTACACTGCCACTTCTTTACGCCGAACACAGAAGCAGGAAGTTCAATTTCCATATCTTGGCGTACGCTAACCTGACATGCTAAACGCCAGCCTTCACGTACCTCACGCTTTGACAAGTGACCAAGTTCAGTTGGGAGCACATCCCCACCGCCCTTAAGTACTTTACAACGGCACTGACCACAAGCACCGCCACCGCCACAAGCAGACGGTACGAAAATACCCTGGTTAGCGAGAGAAGTTAAAAGCTTGTCACCAGCTGGAACCTTGATTGCTTTTTTAGGATCACCGTTGATTCCAATATTAACATCACCGGAATTTACCATGAAGGCTCTAGCTACTAAGATGGCAGCAACCAGCACCAACACGATACCGATAAATAGGCCTACGCCCCAAATAATTTCCATGGAATCTCCTTATAACTGTATGCCAGAGAATGACATAAAGCCAAGAGCAATCAAACCAGCGGTAATAAATACCAAGCCAAGGCCATTGATTGCTTCAGGCGCATGAGCATACTTTAGCTTTTCACGAATAGCAGCTAAAAGTACTACCGCTAAAGCCCAAGAAATACCAGAACCTGCTGCATAAACTACAGATTCACCAAAATTGTACTCACGCTGTACCATGAAGGATACGCCACCGAAGATTGCGCAGTTTACGGTAATGAGTGGTAAGAAGATACCGAGAGCCGCATATAGGCTTGGTACAAACTTATCCAAGAACATTTCGAGAATCTGCACAATAGCTGCGATAACCCCAATGTAGGTAATAAAGCCAAGGAATGAGAGGTCGAGACCAGTCTGAATCGCATTTGGCTTAAGTACGTAGGTATAAACCAGATTATTTGCAGGTACTGCAATCATCTGAACTACGACAACGGCAATACCGAGGCCGATAGCAGTCTTAACCTTCTTTGAAACCGCGAGGAAGGTACACATCCCGAGGAAGAAGCTTAAGGCCAAGTTTTCGATGAAAACTGCCTTGATAAATAAACTAATATAATGTTCCATTATGATGCATCCTCACGGCTGGTATCATATTCTGGCTTATGCGCAACATGAGTAAGTCTGTTGGATAACCAAATAAGGAGACCGATTAAGAAGAAGGCACAAGGAGGCATAAGCATGAAGCCGTTAGGCACATACCAACCACCGTTGTTCACAGTCTTCATGAGTTCGATACCAAACCAGGTACCAGAACCAAACACTTCACGGACAGTACCAAGTAGGCAAAGAATGAGTGCGTAACCAACACCATTACCAAGACCATCAAAGAATGAAGGCATTGGAGGATACTTCATCGCAAACGCTTCCGCACGACCCATTACGATACAGTTAGTAATGATAAGGCCTACGAATACTGAGAGCTGCTTAGAAAGTTCATAAGAGAACGCTTTGAGCAACTGGTCAACAACGATTACGAGCGAAGCAATTACGGTCATCTGTACAATAATACGTACACTGTTCGGAATATACTTACGAATTAGAGAAATTACCAAGTTAGAACATGCAACTACGGCAGTTACCGCTAAACCCATCACGAATGCAGTCTTCATGTTTGAGGTTACAGCGAGTGATGAACAGATACCTAGTACCTGCATCATAACTGGATTGTCATGAATGAGCGGCTTGGTAAACGCTTCTTTGTTAGAAGGAATATCCATTACTTCACCCCATTTTTCTGAATGTTCTGCAAGAACTTGCCATAGCCTGATTCACTAGCCCAGAACCTGACAGAGCGAGAAACACCATCACTAGTCAAGGTAGCACCAGAAAGAGCATCTACTTGATACTCAGGCTTTTCAACCTTCTTAAGAACTGCAAATTCAACGGCACCATTAGCATCGAAAATCTTCTTCTGCTGCCACTTTTGAGTCCAATTAGGGTTTTCAATTTCTGCACCAAGACCTGGAGTTTCACCATGGCTATAGTACTTAACGCCTAAAATGGTATTACCATCAGTGCTAAGAGCAAGGTAACCATACATTACAGACCAAAGGCCTTGACCATAGAAAGGTAAAATTACCTTGCTGTAGCCACCAGCTGACTTAACGAGGTAAACTGGCATGTACTTTGAAATCTGACGAATCTTTGCTAAGTCAGCATCAGCGCTAAGAGTGATGTTCTTACCTGCAAGCTTAGAATTGCTTACAAAGTCAAAATCATCAGCAGTCACGCCAGCACCAGCTACGTTAGCTACTTCTTGAGCAGGTACAAATTCACCGGTGGCCACATCAAGCAAACGAGCTTCAATGTTCTGAGCATAAACATCAGATACCTTTTGCCCGTCAGCAACACTAACGTCAGCTGCAGCCAAAATACTGAGTTCACGGTCAACCTTGATAGACTGCTCTTGAAGGCTCTTAAGAGAAACAACAGCAGTACATACAAGCAATGAACATACAAAGCAGAGGAGGCCGGTTACACCGAATACCTTAAAAATAGAATCCTGTTTAGCCATTTATTTAGCTCCCACTACTTGAGGTCTAGAGGCAATCTTTGTTCTGCGGTTGATGTTTCTCTGAGTTACGATGTAGTCAAAGAGAGGAGCCCAGCAGTTAGCAAAGAGGATTGCCAACATTACACCTTCCGGATAAGCCGGATTAACAACTCGAATGAGCACTACCATAAAGCCAATAAGGAAACCGAAAGCATATTTGCCCTTTGAAGTGAAGGCAGAAGATACTGGGTCGGTTGCCATAAAGAAGATACCAAAAGCAAAACCGCCTAATACAAGGTGATTAATAGCATCTAAGGCAAACATATGGTTGGTGGTTGAACCAATAGCGTTGAACATCAAAGAAGTTAATACAACCCCAAGAACACCACTTACGATGATACGCCATGAAGCAATACCCATGAACACTAAAGCGAGACCGCCAATGAGGATACCTAAAGTAGAGCCTTCACCGATACAGCCTGGGATGTTACCGAGGAACGCATCAGCAGTAGTGTATGAACCAAGGTTACCATTTTGGCTGAAGAGGCTAAGCGGAGTAGCACCAGAGAAACCATCTACCGGTACCCATACCTTATCACCTGAAATCTGTGCTGGGTAAGCAAAGAACAAGAAGGCACGGCCCACGAGAGCTGGGTTCATGAAGTTACGGCCAGTACCACCAAAGATTTCCTTACCGATGAGAACACCGAAAGAAATACCTAAAGCAGCTTGCCAAAGTGGGATGGTTGGTGGAACGATCAAAGCAAAGAGAATAGAAGTTACGAAGAAACCTTCATTTACTTCATGCATACGAACGATACAGAAGATAACTTCCCAGAATGCACCTACCGCAAATACTACTAGGTAAATAGGAAGGAAATAAACTGCACCAATAAGCATCTTGCTGTAAAGGCCAGCGTCAGAAGTTAAAGTACCACCTAACATCTGAACAATAGCATAATGGTAATTTTCACCAAAAAGAGAATGAGAAGTTTGGGCAACTTCAATAAAGCTCTTAAGAGCTTCAATGGTCTGATTACCAATGTTGTACCAACCCCAGAACATAGCTGGGAATACGGCAAAAAATACCATGATCATCATACGCTTTAAGTCGATGTTATCGCGTACGTGAGTAGTAGTATTCTTAGTTACATTACCCTGGTTGTAAAGGAGGGTAGCAGTCCCTTCAAATAGAGGGAACAATCTTTCAAGTTTGCCACCTTTAGCAAAAAGTGGTTCAACTTTCTTAATAATGTTATACAGCACGTTAACCCTCCAATTCGATTCTGGTCAGGCATTTGCGGAGCAAACGACCGTATTCGGTCTTGCCCGGACAAACGTAGGTGCATAAAGCCAAATCTTCTTCATCGAGTTCAAGGCAACCAAGAAGCTTAGCTGCATCAGTATCGCCAATTTCAATAGAACGAAGAAGCTGAGTTGCAATAATATCGAGCGGCATAACGCGTTCAAAATTCCCGATAGGCACCATAGCACGTGAACCACCGTGTACACCGGTATTGATGTCGTAGCTACGTGGAGGAATGAGGCAGCTTAAGAAAGTTCTAGTTACAGAGTGCTTTCTTGCGCCAGGCATGAGCCAGCCTAAGAATTCAGGCTTGTCACCTTCTGGAATTACGCTAATCTGCTGGTGGAATCTGCCTAGATAATCAAAAGCAGCTTCTGCTTTGTGACCATTTAAAACTGAACCAGAAATCACACGATAATCAGAACCAGTAAGTTCACCAGCGCAAAGTTCAGAAACACAAGCACCAGCTACAGTTCTAACTAAACGTGGAGTACTTACATTAGGGCCACCTAAACTTACAATGCGTTCATTGTAAATTTCGCCACTTCTAAATAGGTAACCAATTGCAATAACGTCTTGGTAACCAATTGACCACATAATATGGTTTTCAGAAGCAGGGCTTAAGAAATGCATGTGAGTGCCAGCAAGACCTGCTGGATGCTTACCACAGAACACTTCTTCCTTAACACGTGGGTTTTTGCTCACAGGAAGAGATGCTTCACCCTTACATACATAAACCTTACCATCAGTAAGTGCAGCCAGCACACTTAAACCATCAACGAAGGCTTTTTCGTGAGTTGCAATAATTACGGTCGGATCTGCTGCGAGAGGATTGGTATCGATTGCAGTTACAAAAATATTATCAGGCACTGATTTAACAGCAGGAGCCTTGCTGAATGGACGAGTTCTAAAAGCTGTCCATGCACCAGATTCAACAAGCTGGTTCTGTACTTCTTCACGAGAGAGATTATCAAGCTCTTCAGCAGAATAGGCCTTAAATTTTTTGCTGCCTACGGCAGTAGGATCGATTTCGATTACTAAGGATTGAAATACTCTTTTTGCGCCGCGGTTGATTGCAACTACCTTGCCGGATACCGGCGCAGTGAACTGCACGCCAGGATTCTTTTTGTCAGTAAAAAGAACCTGACCCTTTTCAACTGACTGACCGGCTTCCACTAACATGGAAGGTTTAAGACCGTGATAGTCACTGCCAAGTAAAGCAACATGCTTTACAGCCTGGCCAACACTAATCTTCATTTCCGGCTTGCCACTTAGAGGGATATCTAATCCTTTCTTAATATTTATCATGGTATTTCCAGAGAATAAATGGCAGAAAAGCTAAACTAAAAATGTCAAAAGACACACCTAAAATACAATACACATTTTCAAAAAAACTTCTCGCTGAAAATGCGTAAAGATCTGCCCTATATTCTACCACAAAGGCATGTATTTTTGACACAATGCGCACATATTTCAAAAAATTTAACGTCGTAACGAGGCCAAAATATACTTTTAACACTAGAGAATGCGTCAATTTCTGAAAACCACTTCTCCCTTAAAGCAAAGTTGACCATAAAAATCACACTTTGACAACTTTAAAGCTCGTAACTAACAATTTCTTTCATTTATTTGCCTCTGAACTTGTACTAAGATGGCAAAAAATACGCGTTAATTTGGCTTTACAGAATTGTCCTTCCAAGGGGCAACATATATAAGCATCACCATCCCAGGAATGGCTAACGCATAACAAAAGATAAAGAAATGCTCCCATCCTAACCACTCAACAATATAGCCTGTACTTGCATTGCAAACCGTCCGTGGAATAGCCGAAAGGGCGGTAAAAATCGCAAGCTGAGTAGCCACAAATTGATGGGAGGTTTCACGGCACATATAAGCTACAAAACAGGCTGTTCCAAGGCCCGCTCCAAGACTTTCCGCGCCGACAACTATGGCGAGCAATGTTTTGCTTGGAAACTCAAATCCCGCCCCACTAAATAGTGGATTTTCCGCCAAAATTCCCCCAAGATTACCAACTTGGGTTAAAAGCGTAGCCACAAAATCTGGATGCTTCCAGGCATGCGCAATAAACACATAACCCAAAATAGTTATAATTTGCCCGACCCCAAAAATCCACAGGGCTCTATTTATGCCGATTTTTAGCATTAAGATCCCCCCAGCAAAACCACCTATGACCATTGTCCACAGCCCAGCAGTCTTGTTAATAATCCCAATGCTACTCTTAGAATACCCCATATCCATATAAAACGGCGTCGCTAAAGCTGTAGCCATACTGTCGCCAAGTTTATATAAAAAGATAAATGAAATAACCCCGATAGCTCCAAGCACGCCTTTTCGTTTTATAAATTCCACAAAAGGTAGATAAACCGACTCTAGTAAAGTCCGAGGCACGGCGCAGCACGCAGGTTCCTTGATAAAAATGGAAGCCAAAATCCCCGGCAACATAAAAAAAGCCGTAATCGGAAATACAAAGTGCCATGAAATATATTCACTTAAAATTAGCGATAAACCGCCCGGAATCATGCCTGAGATCCGATAAGCATTAACAAAATAAGCATTCCCTAGCCCCAATTCTTCATCAGCTAATATTTCACGGCGGTAAGCATCTAAGGCCACATCTTGAGTAGCCGATAAAAATGCAATTAAAGTACATAGTCCCATAACAAGAGTTAAATTAGCCAACTCATAGCTTGAACCAAATACCGCAAATTTAAATGTTTCACCCGGCGTAAAAAAGCCTAATCCCGCAATTAACACCGTTAAACCTAGTTGGGTTAACAACATCCAACTACGTCTGCGCCCACACCGCAACACATTGTAGCGATCCAAAAATGGGGCCCATAAAAACTTCCAAATATATGGCACCGTCACTAAAGAAAATAACCCAATATCTTTAAGATCGACATTGGCATCTCGAAGCCATGCCATGACTAGATTAAACAGCAAATAAAGCGGTAAACCTGAACTAAATCCAAGAACCACGCAAATAAACATGCGCATGGAAAAAATACGCTTAAGCGTAGCCCCTACTTCACCTTTGCCCTGGGGTTTACTTGAGGTTGAAGCTATGCTTTGAGATTCTTGTTCTTGGGCCATTTAAGCACCTCTTGCGCTAAAAATCTTGTTTCGATTTGTTCTTACCTTAGTAAAAAGGAGCTGTCTTGCAGCTCCTTTTTATGCTTAGATCATTTAAGAACCAATTACCGTTCTAAAAAAGCCGACAAATTAATCACGGAAGTTATTGAACTGGAATGGTTGCCCTAATTCAGCTCCACGAATAAGAGCTATCACTTCTTGTAAATCGTCACGCTTTTTCCCAGTTACACGAACAGTTTCACCTTGAATTTGGGCGGTAACTTTAATTTTAGAATCTTTAATGGTTTTGACTAACTTTTTAGCCATAGCTTGTTCAATCCCACTCTTAAGCTTAACTTCTTCATTAAAGCGACGACCTGACTGTTCTGGAGTTTGAAAATCAAGACTTGCCGGATCGATCTGGCGCTTAGCCATTTTATCGCGCAAAATATCATTCATCTGCTGAATTTGGAAGTCCGCATCAGCTGCAACTTTAATCAATTTATCTTTTTCGTTAAGTTCAAAAGAAGCATCAACCCCACGAAAATCGAAGCGGCATGAAATTTCACGATTAGCATTATCCACAGCATTCTGGACTTCATTCATCGCAAGTTCAGACACAATATCAAAAGAAGGCATTGTTAATCTCCTCTAAAGATGGACTTACCCACCTCGGTTATTAAAAGTAAAAATTTATTTGATTGTTTTAAAACCACAATAGCCTTAAGCCTTAAACTTAAGGCTCATGGAATCTAGGAAGCTAAGTTAGTTTAGCCTTTGTTTTCCGTCAATTCATAACTAGTCTTGGCGCGCAAGCTTTTGGGCTAAAGCCAAAACCGATTCATGATCCATCCCATAGGCCCGATAGATCTCGTCACACGTAGCCTGCTCCACAAATTCGTCAGGAATACCCAAGTTGTATACCCCAGCTCCTAATCTGTTTTTAGCTACATAAGTCGCCACTGCTTCGCCGACCCCACCGCTAATCATGCCATCTTCAAGCGTAATCAGCCATTTGTGGCTAAGCGCTTGAGTTTTGATGCAAGCTAAATCAAGAGGCTTAATACAACGCATATTAACTACAGTAAAATCGGCATTAACTTCTGCAAAATAACGTTCAACATCCTTGATTAAAGGCCCCCACCCCACTACACACACGTCTTTACCTTGGCGTAATACTTGGGCTTGCCCCACTTCAATAGTTTCTTCGTCATCCTCTGTAAAGTCATTACAATCTTTACCAAAGCCACGTGGATAACGAATAGCAACAGGGGCATTAAGTTTGGCTGCAGTATTTAACATGCGCCACATTTCAACAGTGCTAGCCGGAGCGAAGAAGATAAATCCCGGAATTGCTCGTACAAACCCAATATCAAACACCCCTTGGTGTGTTGGCCCATCAGGCCCAACTACGCCCGCGCGATCAATTGCCACAATAACAGGGGCTTTTTGAATAGCCAAATCATGAATAAGTTGGTCATACGCACGTTGCAAGAACGTTGAGTAGACGGAAACAACGGGCATTAAGCCACCAACTGCCATACCTGAAGATAGTAAAACAGCGTGTTGCTCAGCAATCGCCACATCAAAGTACTGCTGAGGGAATTTTTGCGCAAATTCACTCATGCCCGAACCGGTGCACATAGCAGGAGTAATCCCCATGAGCTTTGGGTTTTGGGCCGCCGTTTTCATTAACCATTTACCAAACAAGTCAGAATAAGTAAAAACTTTGGTATCTTTAGGCTTTTGGATCCCTGTATCCATATTGAATTTAGGCACCCCGTGGTAAGCTGACGGATTTAACTCGGCCGGTGTATAACCTTTACCTTTAGTAGTTGTAATATGAAGTAGCTGTGGCCCATCTAAACTACGCATATTACGCAGTACTGAAATTAGTGTTTCTAAATCATGTCCGTCTATTGGACCAACATAATTAAACCCAAATTCTTCAAAGATAGTTCCCGGAACGACCATCCCTTTTAAGTGTTCTTGAGCTTTTAAAGCAAAGTCACGAATCAAAGGCACATTATCTAGCACCTTTTTGCTACTTTTTAGCAGACGGGCATACGAAGGACTACTTATCCACATCGCTAAATGTTTAGCCAATGAACCCACACTCTCCGAGATACTCATTTCATTATCATTAAGAATAATGAGCATGTTTTCTCCGAGATCGCCGGCGTGATTTAAAGCTTCAAAAGCCACTCCACCTGTAAGCGCCCCATCACCAATCACGGCAGCCACATGATGACCATTATGTTGCACTCTATTAGCAATGGCGATCCCTAATGCCTCCCCAATGGAAGTACTAGCATGGCCAGTAGAAAATACATCATAAGGACTTTCCTCCCGCCAACAAAACGGATGAAGCCCGTGTTTTTGTCTAATAGTGGCTAAAGTATCACGACGCCCGGTTAAAATCTTATGTGGATACGCTTGATGCCCTACGTCCCAAATAACTGAGTCATTAGGAGTATCGTAAACATAGTGAAGCGCAATTGTAAGTTCCACCACCCCAAGACCGGAGGCCAAATGACCACTAGTTTGACTGACAGTTTTAAGCAAGAAATCTCTAAGTTCTGTAGCTAATGTTTTTAGCTCTTCAACTGTCAAACCGCGTAAATCTCGTGGGTCGTTAATGCGATTAAGAATCTTATAGTCTTCCAAGATACCATCCCGCGCCGCGTTTGCCGGGGGCGTGGAGACCGGAGAGGTGCTCCTGTCGCTGCTCACCGTCCTTTTGTGGGCGCTGGCGGCATTAGGGCAGGACGTAACCGAGAATAAAATCGGACGTGCGCATCGGCGCGTTGAACAGGCGCGTCAGGAACGCGCAGCATGGCGTTTGCGCGGCGCAACGCAAAGGAAATTCTGCGCGACCCGCTGTCGTTTGTGTTTTGTCTCGGCTTTCCGGTGCTGTTGCTGATTGCCTTTCGGGTAATTCAGCACAATGCGGGGGAGACGTGGATGTCTCCGGTGGATCTGATCCCCGGTGTGGCGGTATTTTCGCTGGCGTTTGATTTGTTGTTTATACCCCGCAAAACAGGAAGAACAGCAACGCCGGCAACCCTGCCAGCACCGCCAACGGCACGCCGGCAAGCGGCGCCGCAACCGTGACCGGCACCGTGACGGGAGGATACGCCGTATAATCCACGGCTTTGGAGGCAAACAGCATTCTGCCCGCTTCATTCAGCACAA
>OQVL01002375.1_pt1 | contig 11512 bp, 10 predicted proteins | sample 1691501 | NCBI WGS metagenome assembly OQVL01 (sample SAMN03418253, study PRJEB22391) | human gut metagenome | biome: human-gut; feature: organic feature; material: feces | host: Homo sapiens | place: Tanzania | collected 2013-01
ACCCTCCATTTTTATAAAAAGGATCTATCTTAATTGCTGCCTCACGGAATTTTCCTTAAAACCCAAATCGTTAATTTATATAACTTCTCAAAATTTAATAGTATTATTAAAATTGGTATACTTAATGTTAAGGTTGTTGGTCTAATAAAAAAGCCTAATAGATTTAAGTTATTAAAAATTAAGTCCAAAAAGGAATTTATACTATTTACCAAACCTTCTGGAAAAGCTGGTAGATTTATCCAACCAAAAACAATAAACAAAAGATTTTTTAATAAATTTAATATTGCTTCTAATATCATTTTGTCATAACCTCCTCAAACTTTGATTTTGCAAGGTTCACAAGAGCAAATATAATAACTGCATCAACTAAAATCAAATAAGTATCATGAACAGTTTTAAGTGTTTCATTTTCTAATAAAGTATTAAAATTAAAATTTGTTGCAGAAATCAAATTAGTATTTGTAATAGGTTCTTTTATTTCTGGTATATTAAAAGCAGGTTCAGTAAAATTAATATTTAAAATACGATTTAAAATATCTAAAATTAGATCTAAAGGATATGCTAAAAAACCAAACCTATTAGAAAACCATTCCTTTAACTCATTAAAATAATTACTAAAAAATTCATCTCCTGGAATGAATAAATTTTTTAAAGCCTCTATTAATAAATCAATTAATTTATATACAAAAAAATTCTCAGAAAAAGGATTTATATAACTTACAACTTCTTTTATAGTTGCTAAAATACCTTTTTGCGTTTCTTGACTTTCTTCATGTTGCTTTTGTGATAAAGCAACTTCTTCTAAAGCTTGTTTTGTAATTAAATTAAAAAGATTTTTAAAATTATTATTTAAAATATCATTTGTTTCTGTACTTTCATATCCAAAAATTACAGACCTGCTATCTGTTTCCGAAATATCTTTGCCATCTTCAAGCCACATTAAATCATAAGAAACTAAATTACCTTTAGTTAATAGATTTTTAAATATATCTACTGGAATTTCATAATAATCTCCATTTATGCCACCAGTTTTATAAAACGTAGAATTTTTATTAAGTTTTGCATGATAAACTGTAACAAAATCATCAGAAGAACCTAAAGATTTTGTTCTAATTAAAAAATCAAAGTATCCTTCTTTTATATTAATATTTCCAGTATCAATAAGTAAATTAGTCATATTTATAAGCTTACAATTTTCGTCAGTATCTAAAATTGAAGGTAAAATTTTATTATCTGATACTTTAAAATAATAATCAGTTTTATTAACATCTGTAAAAACATCAGCATTATAGTAAAAAATAGTATTAAAACTCCACGAAGAACCATAGCCGTTATCTTGATTATATGTCCAAGTAGAACCAGTTGTATAAGCTAAATAATAATTGCCTTTTAATTTTAAATTGTCTCCACTTTTATAAAAATAAGAATCATCCTTGCCATCAGAATTATCCATGCTATTTTTCCACTTATAATATTCAGATACAAAAGCAGATCCTATAAGTGGTGGCATGGTCCCTTTACGAAGATATTTCACCTGTTCCTTCAGAAAAGCGCATTGACTATTCAGGAAAAAGGGTTTTCGTCGGAACTTTCGCAAACAGACTCAGCCAGATTATAAAAATTCCGCTGTCTGAAGATTCAGATATAAAAGAAGATGCATATTCGCAGTTTATAAAAATAAGTGATGCACAAAAACAGGGTTTTATTTTTCTAAGATTCCAGCTTGCAATGAAAGGTGCCGGCGACGAACTTACAAACGCAAAGATTTCTGTTTCTGCAAAGCCCATACTCAAAAACAAAGGACGTCTTGTCATTCAGACAGAACCTCCCGAAGGAACAGAACTCAAGCCGTTTACAACCTTTGTGGACGGAACAAACGTTAATCCTGAAGGCGGAATTCTTTTGGATACAGGCTCCCACGACGTAAGCATAGTGAGCGACTTTTACAGAAACGAACTGCGCACCGTAACAATTGAAAAGGCAAAAACAGAAAACCTTCATATTCTCTTCAGGGATATTACGCCCATGATAAGACTCTTTGTACCGCAGGGAAGCCTTGTTTTTATAGACGAAACTCCTGTAGAAAACTATGAAATGCTTATTCCGACTGTTCCGGGTGACCATACCATAAAAATAGTCGTCGGAAACTACGAAATAGTAAAAACACTAAAAGCCGCAAACGGAATAAATTACAATGTTTCTGTAAGTATGGACGCTGTTGTTTCTGAAGAAGAATAACAGGATACACCAACAGCGTGTTTCCTCCCGAATTAATTCAAGATTCAGCCTTAACTGCCGATAATTAAAATGGTTGCTTTGGTAAGACCATTGACAGCACCGGACGCCCAATTTTATCCCCTCCCACCCATTGGCGTCCGGAAAAGCCCAGAGAGGGCAGGACCGGCTTAAAAACCGGTCTTTTTTTATTGAACAAATCAAGATTACATATAAATTCTGCACTTCACAAACCGTACACAAAACCCTGCAACGTTGACAACAGGGCTTTTTTCTTCTATTATAAAGGAATGAAAAAAGGAAAAACTTGGCCTTTGGTTCTTGTTGGCCTGCTGTTTTTTAATGCCCTTTTGATCGGCTCTCTTTTGGGCGGGGCACTTGCAGCCACTTTAAATACAATTAATACAGAAAATTTCACCAGTTTTGAAACAGCTCTTCCGACCCGCATTCTTGATGTAAACGGAGAACTTATAACAGAATTTGCCAGTGACGAAAAGAGAGAAATCATTGCCCTGAACAAACTTCCGCAGCACATGATAGACGCTCTTCTTACCCGCGAAGACAGAATCTTCTACAGCCACCACGGATTCAGCGCAAAAGCACTTACCAGAGCCGTTCTTGGTGTTCTTACAGGAAATTCACTTGGAGGAGGTTCCACGCTTTCACAGCAGATTGCAGGTACACTTTACTGCGACAGAAGCGAATACTCCATCAAAAGAAAGCTCAAGGAACTTTGGTGGGCAATCCAGATGGAACGCCATTATTCAAAGAACGAAATTCTTGAACTGTATCTGAACAAAATTTACTTTGGTGGCGGAACCTACGGTGTCAATGCAGCAAGCAAGTATTATTTTGGTCACAGTGCAACCGCAATTACACCCGCAGAAGCAGCAATTCTTGTAATTCAGCTTTCAAACCCTGCTTTTTACAACCCGTTTGAATATCCAAACAGAGCCATGGCAAGACAAAAAGATGTTCTTGATGCAATGGTACAGTCAAATTACATAACAAGAGAAGAAGCAGACAAAAGTTTTGACAACTACTGGGCAGAATTTGACTATACAAGAACAAATTCTTCTGCCTATGCAATGCGCAATGATGAAGCACCATGGTTCAGCGAATACGTGCGCCGCGAACTGAGCGACATGCTTTACGGAAAAGAAGACATTTACACTGGAGGATTCACCGTAAACACTTCACTCAACCTTTCGCACCAGAAGGCCGCGCAGGAAACTATGGACAACTACATACGCACGGCAAACAGACTTTACCAGAGAACAATGAATGCACATGAAAAAGATGCATTCAAAAACTACATTCCGCTTTCAGAACTTGTAAGCCTTGTATTCAACCTGCCAAGCATGAAAGTAAGCGAACAGCGTGCACAGTCTTCGGCCCTGAGCCAGTACAGAAACGAAATTAACCCTGTTGTAGACGTAATGTCGCTTATGTTCGGAATTGAACCGCTCAAAACAGGCATAGTCAACAAGGGAAATGCTTTAATAAAACAGAATGCAGAACGCACTACCATCGAAGGAACAATGATTGCACTTGAAAACTCAACAGGCTACATTGATGCGATGGTCGGCGGTTCAAAATACAACCAGGAAAATCAGTTTATACGTGCAGTTCAGGCAAAACTCCAGCCTGGTTCAACGTTCAAACCGCTTTACTACTCTGCGGCTATTGATACCCACGAGTACACCATGACTACAATCATCAGTGACACACCGCAGGTTTTCTACAAGGAAGACAATACGCCGTATATTCCGCAGGACTTCAAGGGACAGTGGGAAGGCGATGTTGAACTCTGGTATGCGCTTGCACATTCAATGAACGTTCCTTCAATAAAAGTTCTGGACGGAATCGGATTCGACGCTGCAATTAACAGAACGTCAGCACTGCTTGGAATAAAACCTTCTGAATTTGACGAACGCAACTTCCTGCCGGTATATCCGTTTGGACTGGGAGTATGTTCTGTAAGACCTGTTGAAATGGCAAAGGCATTCGCAACGATTGCAAACAACGGTAAAGAAGTAACACCGATTGCAATTCTTAACGTTGCTGACAAAAACGGAAACATTGTCATTAATCCTGAACGTGAATTAAGGGCTGCTCAGGTTTCCAAAGGAAAGGACATTCAGATTTTAAGTCCGCAGACAGCATTTATTATGCAGGAACTTCTTAAAAAAACCGTTGAATCAGGAACACTGCGCTACGGTGCTGACTGGAATTCAACTTACTGGACGCTCGGAACACGCAAAGGTCGCAATACAAAATTTGACTTTACCGACAAAGACGGCAATAAATTCAAAATGCCGGCAGCAGGTAAAACAGGAACAACACAGAACTGGGCTGATGCATGGACGCTGGGATTTACCCCCTATTACACCGCTGCATTCTGGTTTGGTTTTGACAGACCGGGACAGTCTCTTGGACTTTCCATTACAGGGTCAACTCTTGCGGGTGTTGCCTGGGGAGACTACATGTATGAAGTCAACAAGGACAAGCCTTTCAAAAACTTTGCAGAAAGTGTTCCGGAAGGACTTATCCAGTTGGACGTCTGTTCACAAAGCGGAGGTCTTCTTACCCCGGAATGCGGTGAAAACAAAATTACTGCATATTACTACCCTGGAACAGAACCGCAGGAACCGTGCACAAAGCATGCAAACAATACAAGCGCAAATCTTGGAATTTACAGGCTTCAGCGTGAAAAAATTCAGGCAGGCTACAGGTTTGACATTCAGAAAGAAGATGACAGTCTGAGTGTGAACCTTGACTTCCTTAAAAGCAATGTACCTTCATCTGAGTTAAAGAACGAAAGCAGCAGCGATTTTGATGATACACAGATTATTCAGGACAGGGAGCCGGATGACTTCAGCAACTGGCTTTTGCAATAGTATGCCTTTTTATGGATCAGATAGAATATGCTTATTAAAATTGAAGATGTTGTTGTAAAAAAAAGGATAAGAAAAAATCTTGGCGACCTTGAACCGCTTAAGGACAGTCTCAGAACATACGGGCTTCTTAACCCAATTACAATAAATTCCAAGTATGAACTGGTTGCAGGCGAAAGAAGGCTTGAAGCAGCAAAGGCTCTGGGCTGGGAAAAAATCAATGCCATCGTGCTTGACTCAAGCGTAGACAATGTAAAGCAGATGGAAATTGAAATAGAAGAAAACAACCAGAGAAAAGAATTTACCGATGAAGAACTTCTTGAAGGCTACAAACGACTTGAAAAACTCAGAAACCCGCCGTGGTATATAAAATTTTTTAAAGCCCTGGCCGGAATATTCATTGCAATAGGAAAGTTCTTCAAAAATCTGTTTACAAAAAAGAAGTAAATAAAAAATGGCTGTCCAATTAGTTTTGGACAGCCATTTTTTATTCAACTACCACACGGCAGATTTTTTTCTTACCGGCCTTGATTACAAATTCACCGTCTGAATCTGCGTCGGCAAGTGAAATTACAGCCTTGACGTCAGAAATGTTCTTTGAATTTATGCTGGCACCACCCTGCTGAATAAGTCGTCTTGCATCAGACTTTGTGGCACAGAGTTTTGTTTCAAAATACAAATCACAGACATTCATTCCGGCTTCAAAAAGAGATTTTGAAAGTTCAACCGTAGGCATGGAAGATTTGTCCCCTGCCCCGCTGAATGCAGCACGAGCACCACTCAAAGCTTTGTCGGCATCTTCTGTGCCGTGAATCTCTTTTGTAACTTCGTAAGCAAGACGTTCCTTGGCTGCATTGATGTCACCCTTCACTATTGAATCAATTTCTGCAACAGGAAGGAAAGTAAACAGAAGGAAGAATTTTCTTACATCTGCATCGGCAACATTGCGCCAGTACTGGAAGAATTCGAAAACACTTGTAAGTGACGGATCCAAAAAGATTGCGCCTTTTTCTGTCTTGCCCATTTTCTTACCGTCAGAACGTGTAATAAGCGGGAATGTAAGGCCAAAGACTTCATGTTCCTTGTTAAGTTCGGTAGTTCCGCCGAGCTTTCTGCGTATAAGATCTACACCGGCAGTAATATTTCCCCACTGGTCATCACCGCCAATCTGAAGGCAGCAACCGTGTCTCTGGTGGAGCATGTAAAAGTCATAGGCCTGAAGAAGCTGGTAGTTAAACTCTATGAAAGAAAGCCCGCGTTCCAGACGCTGTTTGTATGCTTCAAAAGTAAGCATTCTGTTTACAGAAAAACATGAACCTATATCGCGCAAAAAATCAATATAGTTCAAATCTGCAAGCCAGTTTTTATTGTTGTCGCTTAATGCTGTTGTTCCGTCAAAACCAATAAACCTGTCGAGCTGTGCCTTGATTTTTTCTACATTGGAATCAATCTGCTCATAGGTAATCATTTTGCGCATTTCAGTTTTGCCGCTGGGGTCTCCTATACGGGCTGTTCCGCCGCCAATAAGTGCAATACCATGATGACCGGCGTTACGCAGATGCCTCAAAGCAAAAAAAGGAACCATGTGTCCGATATGGAGACTTGCACCTGTAGGATCGCAGCCAACATAAAATGTAACCGGTCCTTTATCCATTTTTGCGGAAAGACCTTCAAGATCTGTACACTGTGCAAAAAAACCGCGCTCTTTAAGCGTTTCTATAGCCGCGTTCATTTTTACCTCTAAAAATTATATATTCTGGGTAACCCAGTTCCGCCTATTATAACAGATTGTCTTGCAAAAACCAATATCCATGATATAATTTATGTATGTCCAACATTAAAATTCTCATAGTAGATGATTCTGACATTGACAGAATGATTCTTAAAAATATACTTTCACAGTCATATGATGTAATAGAAGCAAACAGCGGTTTTTCTGCAATAGAAATTCTGAATAACTTTTCGATTCAGATAGATGCGCTCATGCTTGATATTTCAATGCCCGGAATGGACGGTTTTGCTACCCTTGACCTTACGAACAGAACAAGACTCATGTCCATGCCTGTTTATCTTATTTCTGCAGAAACCCAGACAGAAAACATAAAAAAAGCCGTTAACTACGGAGTAACCGGTTTTATAAAAAAGCCATACGACAGCACGCTGATACTTTCAAAACTCAAGACATTTTTTGACAGAAAAAAATTTGCATCGGCAGTTACTGTTCCGGCCAACAATATTACAGATGCCGAACTTAAAAACACCCTTATTTACGAAGAAAAACTCAAACGCGTCTACAGAACATTTCTTGCAAACCAAAAGAAAACCGACGAACTCTACACCCATGTAAGCGAAGTTGTACATATTCTGCTTGAAGAATACTTTGCAACAAAGGCTCCGCGCAGTCTGTGTCCTGAAGCAATAGAAATAATCAGCAGGGCAGCATACTTTTATGACATAGGAAGAATGGCTGTTCCTTCAGAAAACAAACAGAAAAAGTACCCGATTGCCGACACAGAAAGTATTCCTACAACACACACGCTGGCGGGAGCAGAAATTGTTTCTGTAAACCAAAGCCCTGCAGTCAGTCTGTTTGTAAAGACAGCTGCAGACATGTGTGCACATCACCATGAAAGATACGACGGACAGGGAATGCCGCACGGACTCAAAGACACAATCAACAATATTTACACGCAGATGTGTTCACTCGCAATTGATTTCTGCACCCACTTTTTTGCAGAAGAAAGTCCTACTGCCTCAAACTTTTCTGTTGCATACAATTCAATAATGGACGACAGGGGTGCATTCAGACCCGACGTTATTGAAATAATGAAAAATGCAAAAGAAGAACTTATGGTATTCTACGGAAAAACATATAAATTCTAGCGTAGAATACCATACCAAAACACATCAGGCACTCACGTGAATGCGGCTTCCGCAGTTGGATTTTTCTACATCAATATGGCACGGAACAGACTGTGCAAGAGAATCTACATGGGAAATTATTCCTACCATGCGCTCTTCCCTTACTTCATCCAGAATTGAAATGGCGTTGTCCAAAGTTTCGCCGTCCAAAGAACCAAAGCCTTCATCTATAAAAAGTGAATCCAGCCTTATTCCGCCGGTTCTGGACTGTACAATATCTGTAAGTGCAAGAGCCAGACTTAACGAAGCCATAAAAGTTTCACCGCCGCTTAACGATGCAGTAGAACGTTCGTGTCCTGTATAACTGTCTCCTACAGCAAGGTCAAGTCCCTTCGCTCCCCTTCCGCCTGAAGAATCTTCCCTTAAAATGAATTCAAAACGGCCTGAAGAAATTTTTCTGAATCTTAGATTTGCAGCGCTTACCACATCTTCAAAAAATGTTCCCAAAACCCAGGAGTCAAACGGAATCTTTTTTGGATTTTTTATTCCCAAATCTAAAGAAAGTTTCAAAAGGGAACTGTTTTTTTCTGAAAGCTCCTGAATTTGCGCTTCAAGATTTTCTATGCGCCACAACTTGTCATCTACAAGGGACTTTCTTGAAGTAAGGGATGTAATTGAATCTGAATTCTTATTGTTCTTTTCAGTAAGTCCGTTAAGTTTATTCTCTGATTCGCTGTACTTTTGTGACAGTTCTGAGGCACTCAGTCCCGAGCATTTGATTGATTCAAGTTTTGCCTTTGTTACATCGTATTCTTTTTCAAAGGAGTCGCAGTTTTTTTTCAAAAGATTGTAATCATCATCAGAAAGAACAGCGGCGAGTGCACTTTGCTCGTCAGTAAAATTGGTTTTTGAAAGTTCTGTCCTGACATTCTGAACAGCCTCATTATGTTCAGACAAGAATTTTTTTTCTGTTTCACCAAGTGTATCAATTCTGCTTTTAACAGAGTCGAGTTTGGAGCGGGTGTCATTACAGGATTTTTCATAATCAGAAAGTCTGTCTTTAAGTTGCTCTTTTTCTTCATTAAGTGCATTGATTTTTGAAACAATATCCTGCGCGCTTGTAAATGATGCAACATCAACAGTATTTGCGGCTGCAAAATTGCACGAAAGATTGTTTACAGCAGAATTTATTTTGTCCTGCATTGAGGGAATAAAAGTTCCGTTGGGAAGAGGATCTGTGCGTTCAGGCAGCGAATCTTCTGCAGGAAGACAAACCCCGTAACTTTGTGCAGCACTCTGAATCTGCGATTTAAAGCTTTCAAAGAGTGTCTTTTTTGAAAGAATATCGCGCGCATCTTTTTCGAGTTTTTTCAAGCCGTCGCCCATAAGCTCCATTCCGTACAGGAATAAGGCAAGTCCGCCGATTAGTGTAAGTAGTGAAAAGATGTCCATATAAGGAGTCCTCCCGATTTAAAATCTGAATAAATTTTGTCAATTTTAATTATGTCCAAAATATTTCATTCTATATATTGCCCCCAGTTTCTCTGGCTTCTGCCACTAAAATGGGGGCATTTTTAACTCTGCCTACAGTTTTGGCTGCGCTTCTTGAGTAAAACGTGAAAACAGTGTAAACTCACTAATCGATATAGATAAACACATTTAAGCTGTTGGGATGAGTTTGATCGCTTACCCTATAAAGCAGAAAAATAGAGGAGAAGGTAAGGTCTTTTACGATATGGCTATTCGTTTTTTTAATACCATGAGCCGCTCTCTGGAAGAGTTTCATCCTATTGCAGAAACTGAGGTTGGCAAGCCTTGCAAAGTTGGGCTTTACACTTGCGGCCCTACTGTTCACGATTTTGCTCATATCGGCAATTTCCGCACTTATGTCTTTGAAGATATTTTGCGCCGCTACTTAGAATATCGCGGCTACGAAGTAACTCACGTCATGAATATCACCGACGTGGAAGATAAAACTATTCGCAAAGCCAGAACTCAACAAGTTCCGCTTAGCTCCATTACCGATCCTTTTATTGAAGCTTTTTTCGCCGATTTAAAAAGCTTAAACATAGAGCCGGCTACCCACTATCCTAGAGCTACCCAGCACGTAGATCGTATGGTGGCTATGATTCGCGACCTTATAAAAAAAGGCTATGCCTATCGCTCTGAAGATGGCTCCATTTATTACGATATTTCTAAATTTACCAACTATGGTAAATTAGCTCATATCAAAGTTGATGAATTGCAAAGCGGCGCTCGCGTTTCTCAAGATGAATACGAAAAAGGCACCGCAGCCGATTTTGCGCTGTGGAAAGCTTGGGACGAAAACGATGGCGATGTCTATTGGGATCAATATCCCGATTTAGGCAAAGGTCGCCCCGGTTGGCACATGGAGTGCTCGGCTATGAGCACTGAATATTTGGGCAACCATTTCGATCTTCACACTGGCGGTGTAGACAATATTTTCCCTCACCATCAAAACGAAATTGCTCAAACTGAGCCTTGTACTGGTGAGACTTTTGTAAACTATTGGTTGCATTCCGAGCATTTGCAAGTTGAAGGCAAAAAGATGAGTAAATCTTTGGGCAATTTCTATAAGTTGCGTGATTTACTTGATGCTTCCAAAAATGCTTCCGGCAAAGCTTGGAACGCTTTATCTGTACGCTATTTGTTGCTTTCTACCCATTATCGCACACGTTTAGATTTTACTTTCAGCGGTTTGCAAACTGCTCAAGACACGAGAGATAATCTTATTGCTTTTGCTCGCCGTCTTACCGAACAAGAGAGCAGCAAAGAAGTTACTCCTGAGTTAAAACAACTTGTCGAAGATAGTCGCCGCAAGTTTATTGAGGCTATGGACAACGATCTCAATACTCCGGAAGCTTTGGCCGTATTTTTTGCTTTGCGTCGCGATGTCAACAAGGCTATCGATGAAGGTGGAGATATTGGTAAAGAAGCCGCTCAGCTTATTTTAGGTTTAATAAATGAATTTGATAGAGTTTTGGCTTTAGACATTGTCAAAGAAGCTCAAAAATCAGTCAGTGAGGAAATTACTGACGAAGAGAAAGCTTTAATTGAAGCTCGCCAGCAAGCTCGCAAAGAGCGCAATTTCCAAAAAGCCGATTGTATCCGTGATCAACTTTTAGAGCGCGGTATTATTTTAGAAGATACTCCTAAGGGGTTAAGATGGAAAATCGATCCAAGCAAGAGATAAAAAGCGGTCGCTCTTATGGCCGTTCTGCCGAACATAGACACAATTGGCAAAGAGAACGTCGCTTTGAAGAGAGGAGGGGGGGCTCCGAAGGGGCTCCTCGAGTTCGCTCTAAAGATCGCCAAGAAGACCATTTACGCAATGGCAATGCCAAGGCCTATAGCGAAAATCCCGTTTCCGAACAGGAAAATCAAGCTACTCAAAGTCCTAAAGCCGAGCAAGAGACGATTTATGGGCGCCGTCCCGTGGTTGAAGCTTTGCTCGAATGAAGAATGAGGAATGAGGAATTAGGAATTAGGAATTAGGA
>OQVL01002376.1_pt1 | contig 11506 bp, 8 predicted proteins | sample 1691501 | NCBI WGS metagenome assembly OQVL01 (sample SAMN03418253, study PRJEB22391) | human gut metagenome | biome: human-gut; feature: organic feature; material: feces | host: Homo sapiens | place: Tanzania | collected 2013-01
GGGGGCGGGCTGAATAAATGCAGAATTAAAAATTAAGAATTAAGAATTATTGCGATTTTCAGCTTCTGCGGTAAAAACGTTAATTTTCACATAAATTTTTTTGTTTTTTGCGGGGCGGTGAAATGAAAGGTCGGGTCTCCGAGGATGTGGGATTCGAGAATATTTACATTCTGCATCCATTCGCCCACCCGGTAGCCTTCCGACAGCATTCCCAGAAGGTCGGAAGAAGACTTGTCCTGGAGCACATTCACTGAGTTCGCAATGCTGACAAGAGCTCCTCCGTCCGATAAAATATAGCGCGAGGCAATGCAGTCGTCTTCGCGGAAATCCCCGTTGTAGCAGGCGTCGAAAACCGTCATCTTCACATTCGGCCTGTTCCGGGCGATGTCCTCAAGCATAATTCCCGTCGCTGCGTCATAGAGCGAATCCTCCACCGCAAGATTCTCGTCGTCCCAGGCTTCCATCCACAGCCTTGGGATGTCATATTCTCTGACAATATCGTCCTTCGCCTGTTCCGCGTCCTTTCCTCTTCTGACAGCGGCGCGGATTCTCTCCCTTATACGGTAGTTCGCATCCCTGAAATATCCGTCCACATCGTCGGGATGGGGAGTTTCAGTGATATACTGCCTTTCGGGCACTCCGTGTTCGTGGAAAAGTGCAAGGTCGAGTTCTTCGCGGGAAATCTCTTGAAGCAGGGCCTCTTTCATCTGTGGAAACATCGCGAAAACAAGGAACTTCGCTCCCTCAGAGCCGCCTTTAAATGCCTCCGGAATCTGTTCGCGAAGGGTTATGCTTTCGTCTTTCCACGCCACGAGACTGTTGGAAAAAGAACCGCTGCCACAGTAGGACATAATGTGGTCGAGAGGATTGTGCCGGGACTTTGCCGCTGCCGCCTTGAGAAGATAGCGGGATATTTCGCCATATTTGTCGCCTCTTTTATCCGAAGCTTTAATCCTTCCGGTGTAGATGTCGCAACTGATGTGCTGGGGGGATTGTGCCGCGAGAGAATAGTAGAAAAGGTTGGTTTGCGAAGAGTCCCGTCCGACAAAATTGAAACGCAGGTCGAAATCGTCATAGAATCTGTCAGACGGTACGGAAGAATCCCTCATCGGCCACCCGCCTTTTTCGTCCATTTTGAAGGCGGATGTGAGGTGTTGGGCCTCCCTAATCATCGCAATCGGCACATCTCCCACGAAGACTGCTCCTTCAAGATTTCTGGTCTTATGGTAGTGTATCAGGCTGTCTCTGAGTTCATCCGGGTTTCGCCAGGGCTTTGCTGCAATAAATGCGGCAAGCCCGTCTTTGCAGACGGACTCCCTATAGTTTTCAAATGCACTCCTGCAGTTTTCCATCGTCACAGGGTCTGTGACAATCGCGAAGGAATGTGTCTGCGCCGCCGAAGTCGCTGCTATAAAGATGGCGACGGCCGTCAGGATTGTTTTATATGACATCTTTTTTCACTCGTTTAAGAAATATGAAAAAAATAAACTGCGTCAGATTTGTCAATTATTTTCGAGTATAGATTTCTTTTGGAAGAAGGAGTGTACTGGAGGTACACGACTGATGAGAAAATAAATATAGACCGAAAAGAATGAAAAAGATGATGCAGGTTATTTTTTGAAGGTTTCTAAAATAGGATTCCAAATGTCGCGGAGCAGATGACTCTGTCCCGGTTGAGGGCGAAGGCCCTGAGGTAGGATACTTTTCCTCCCAAAATCCAGCTCAGACTTTTCCCTGTGTCGAAAGTCCATTCGATTCTGCCTCCCGCTTTAAGAAAACTTGCGTTGAGATAGTCAGCATTGTCTTGCACCATAGCTTTAGGAGTCGCGTGAGCCTTGGCATTCAGACTATTATATCCGGCGCCGAGGCCTGCCGCATAGCCTGCGTGAACTCCAACCAGGAGGGTAGACTTGCGGAATTTGAAATGTTTGTCCGCAAGCGCACCGCTGTAGAGCTGCATCGTCCCCAGAGTGGAAGCGGGGGAGAGATAGCTCTGACTGAATAAATCGAATGTCACTTCGGCTCCAATTTTCCAGCTGTAGCCCCTTGGGTCGGATGCTCCGAAAAGATGGTCATAGCCAAGCCGGGCATTTACTCCCGTGCTGGAAGTCATATCATTGGTGCTGATAACCACCCATTCCTGCCGGTAGGCGGTTTTGTCCAGCTGTTGGACATATTCGATGCCGGTGGTGAGGCTGCAAAGCGCATCGAGAGAGAGTTTGTTGGATTTGTCCTTACCGAAAAGCCAGGCTGCACTGAGGCTAATGTCGTTCTCGCTTATAGAGCCCAGTTTCTTCGGCAATTTCGGATTTTCTGTTCCGAGAGTTGTGCGGTGCTCGAATCCCGCCTCCACGAAAAGAATGTCTCCCAGCGAATACTGGAGCGCCGCTCCGTAGCGATGACTGCGGTAACTGTGGGTTTTCATCCCTTCATTGCCACCGACTTTTGTCTGTGTGCTTTCGCCCAATCCCCGGTGTTCCCAAACTTTCTGGTCCTGCCAAGGATTGTTGTTGGAGACAGCTCCGCGTTCGAATCCGTAGCAGTAGGTCCCGCTAAGTCCCAGTAGGCTCCTCCTCAGTCGTAAACTGACTGAAGGATAGAGCTTTACGCCGAGATTATAGCTTTCCCCGCGAGGGTCGAGCTGTTTGGCTCCGACCTTTGTTTCGTAGCCTACTTTGAGCCCGAAAGCCACTCTGTCCCAAAGCACAGGAGAACTCAGTCCTGCATTCAGGAGATATTCCTGTTTTTTCCATCCGCTGGACTTGTCGTCGACAGGATGGTAGGGCATATTGGGTTCCAGTTCGTAATTAAGTACATTGTAGAGGGCGTCGTGTTCGCTAATGTTCCTATAAGAGAACCCGCCGGTTGCCAGGAACTTTCCGATGTATGCCGCTCCGGATGTGTTTAGCGAAATCACCGTACTGCTTTTCCCTGTCCCGTTTTTCCGAAATTCACCATAACCTCCGTCATAACTGAGATTGAGGATATTGAAAACCTTGTAGGGACTGAAAGCGAGGCCGGCAGCCGAACTGCTTCCCAACCAGAGAGAGTTACGGATTGCAGTTTCCTGCAGTACGCTGTTTCTCCATATTCCCGAAGGCTCCTCTGCCCGGGCTCCGGTTGAGCCAAGGCAGACAAGCGTTGCGGATATTGCGATGATTCTCTTCATTTCAGGAAATGATAATTATTAAATAGTTTCCAAATCGGTTCGGACTATTTGTACCAAGTGTTCCAAGAAGGCTTTTTCGCCCCGTTTCTTCTCAGCTGAGGGTCTTTCTTGACCTCGAAGTCGTTGGTCGTGTTGTTGCTGTCCTGGTAGACGATGGTGCCGTCAGGGCGTGTCTCCTTGATTTTTCTTGCAATGCTTTCTCCGACATAATTGCCTGAGCACCAGATGCCGCCTGCGTCGAGAATCTGTGGAAGACCAATGTGCATCATACCGGTCTCATCACTCACGCTCTGGACTGCGTCAATCACGTCGCTGATAAGAACTTCCCTCGCCTTGCCTGCGAAGTCGTTATTGGTCGCAATGAGGTAATTCTCGTCCTTGAGAGCTTTTGACGGTTTGAATATGATATATCCCGCACCGCTCACAGGCGTAAGCCACTGAGGTGCAGAATATCCAAGTGCATTGACGGCCTTTTTCATATTGACGGCAGGATTGTCAGTGAGCACTATTCCTGCGAATGTCGTTTCTTTCTCTACCGCCTCAAACTCAGCTCCGCTCAAATCCACAGGCGCATTCCCTTCAGTGAGATTCTGTGCCTTATGATTTGTTCCCCACTGGGAGATAATGATGGATTCTCCCGGTTGGATCGGATAGCTCTTTCCCTCTCCCGGAATCTGCCATATTACCGATGCGAAAACATATTGGTCCTGGTTTTCAATCGGCCAGTCGTAAATGATGGAGTAGTTGTAATTTGCGTAAACAATTGTCGCGATGCACAGGCTGTCGGCATAGGCGACTTCCGTGCTGTTGTTGTAAATCTCGTAGAACTGGTCGCGGAAATACTGGGTTGTAGCCGGGTTTCCTGTCTCCGGGTCAACGGCCGGCTTTCCGGTCGTCGGGTCGATAGGAGTGTAGCTGAAACCGGTGTAGTAAATCTCTTTGAACACAAGGGCCGCTTCTTTGACTGCATCTACGCTGACGACCACCTCGTCGCCGTCTTTGAGCAGACTCACATTGCTTTGGGCTCCTGCAATAGTGTAGGAAAAGCCGCCCACATTCTGAGAGGCTCCCACCGTTACATTGTAGACGCCCGGCACAAGACCCGCCGCAGTGGCGATTCCGTTTTCAGTCTTGGCCTGGACACTTACTCCTGTCGAGAAATTGGACAGTTTCACTTCGTAGGTCTCAGGGGAGTCGATTCCCGCTTCCTTGAGTTTTGTTTCGTCAACCTTCACATTGACGCTGATAGTCTTCGTTTCGGTTTTCTGGCAACCCATTGCCAGCAGAACCGCAAGTGCCGTAAAGGCGATTGCTGAATGTTTCATAGTCTTAAAATTTTACAGATGATTTAACTTTTTTTACTTGATTGCCAGTTTGAACTCGAAGCCGAAAAAGATAGGGATTCCGAGTTCACTGTATTCTCCGGTCTGTTTGGACTGGTAGAGGGGGCGGCTGTTGAACAGGTTGTTGACATAGAACGATGCGGTCAGGCTGTTTCCGATTTCCTTGCTCAGGTTGAGGTTGAAAAGGAGTGTCGGGAAATACTTTTCCACAGTGAATCTGTTGTCGTTGAGAGGGGGGAACATATAGGAAAACTCCGCATCCTCCTTGAGAGAAGGGTCGAAATCGTGCACCTGACCGTCCTTGCGGGAGATGTATTTTATGAACATCGTGTCATTGCCGTATTTCGTCCAGTACTTGCTGTACCAGTTCGCCTGGGCGGTGAGCGTCACGGCGAGTCCCACCTGCGGGATGTTGTGGGTGATTCTCACTGTGGTGTTAAACTGTTCGGCGCAGTTGGTCCTGACCTCCGGCTCATAGATTCCGATATTCTTTTCCGGAGTTCCTGTTTTTGTTCTCGTCCCGAAGGAGTAGCCTTTGTTGGTGTTTGTGCTGCGCATCCACGCACCGTTGATGTAGAAGGATGTGCGGATCGCATCGAAACGTCCGAGGTCAATCTCATATTCCACTCCGCTGTTGCGCGATTTGACATTGTTGAGAGGCTTGTAGATGGTGTAGAAGAGATTGTAGTCCTTGTCTTTCTTGAGAACGGGACGCTGTCCGGGGGCTTTGTGGTCCACGGCGTAGGTTGTTGCCTGATACCAGATGAAGGAACTCAGGTCAAGTCCGTAGTTGTAGCCGTTGTCCATCCTCTCGTCATAGGCTGTGATGCTGATTCGGTAGTGCCCGCCGAAATTGAAATCCAGGCCGATTTCCGCCTTCTTGTTCACTGCAATTTCGAGTTTGTCATTGTTCGCGTCGTAGATGTCGGTTTTTGCAATCAGCAGCTGTTCTTCTTCCGGCAGTCCGGCTATCATTCCGTTGTAGAGGATGTAGTCGTGGTAGGACTTGTTCGGGTAGAGATAGTATGAGGTCGGAGCCTTCGATGTGAGTCCGTAACCTCCGCGCAGAGTCGCCCAAGGCATTATGTCAATTGAGGCGTTGATTCGTGGAGCCACCGAATGGAGCCCGTTGACATTGTCATAGCGCACTCCGGTCGTGATATTGAGAGCCCTTCCTGCGAAACTCCAATTGAAGTAGTTCTCGGCATATAGTCCGAACTGATTGATGAAGGGGATGTCATAATATGGCCTTGCCCTGTAACCGGACTCGGCATTGTTGATATTTCTGAACGGAGGGTAGTCTTCGTCATAAACTGAGCCTTTGCCGAGGTTTCCGTCAGTTTTGAAGTCCGCGCCTATCAGCATCCTTTCGTTCACTGGTCCCCAGCTGTGGGCGAAGTCGGCGTTGAGTTTCACAAAGGCGTTGAGTTCCTTGCCGTAGATGTCATATTTATAGAAATAGCTGTATGGCAGGACAACACCCTTGGCCGGGCTGTCGGGGGAGACGTTGGTGATCCGGTTGCCGTCGGCGTCAAAAACCTGTGCTCCGGCGATGTTGCTGTAGATTTCTCCGTTTGTCATAGATTTGGAGTAGAGGTTGAGCGCATTGATGGCTGTGCTCTCGTAGTGGGATTTCTTGTCGTTAAAACTTCCTGAAACCAGCCAGTTGACACTGCGCAGCCAATTCCCGTTGATTGAAGCGCGACCGTTGGTGTTGAATGAAACTCCGATGTCGTTGGCGTAGGACTGTGTTCTGGAACTTGCGTTGTCGGGATTTATTTTGTCGCGATCCCGTCCGAAACTCATGGAGAGGGATGTCGTTTCATTGACGATTTCTCCCAATCTCACGCTCCAGAGTAGTTTGGCGCCCGCCCGTTGGTAGAATGAGTGCCCCTTTGTGAGTGAGTTCTTGCTGAAGGCGTAATCTCCCGAAATGTTGAGGTCGCCGGCTTTCTTCCCGAGCGAAAATCCCTTTCCGGCAGATGCCTGATATATGTTCGGATTGGTTTTGACCCGTATGGTGAGCGGAGATTTCCCGGCTTTTGATTTCACAAGCACGGCTCCGGATGTGAGGTCTCCATATTCCGCCGAAGGAATGCCCCTTATGACTTCGATGGATTCGATATTGTCGGTAGAAAGTGTTCTCACGTCAGTCCCTCTTGCAGGGGTTCCCGGGCGGCTGGAGTCATCTGCATTCCCGTTCACCACCGGGCTTAGCGTCTGGAGGTTTGCGTTGTTGGAAACGGGGGCGCCATCCACGATGACTGAGGTTCCCAGGCTGTTCATTACGGAGGCTGAGTTTGGTGTCTCGCCGGGAAGTATCGGGCGTGCCGTCCTGATGGTAATCGATTGTGCCTCGGAAAGGTCGGGATTTGTGAGGCTCACTCCGGGGAGCAGGGTCAGGGCGTCCGATAGCGAACTGGTCTGAAGGTGGTCCATCGCCTGCCTTGAGATGTTTGAAGCCGTGCTGCTTCCGGCTTTGCTGCCTGTCGCCACGACAACCACGTCATCGAGACGGAAAGATGTCGTTTTGAGAGAGAGTTTCAAATTCACCGTTTCGCCAGCCTTTGCAGTGAATGTCGTATCCTTTTGTTCCATTCCGTAGAATTGGACGCTGACAGTGATTTTTCCTTCCGGGACATTGTTTATTGAAAATCGGCCGTAGTTGTCTGTCGTTGCATAGAGTTGGGACGGAGTGACCAGAACTGATGCAAAATCGACAGGAGTTCCGTCCGCAGCCGTCACCACATCACCATTTATGGTGAGTGTCTTCTTTGGAGGAGCGGCCTCTACTGACAGACTCGTAAAGACAGCGACTGCAATAGCCGCTATTGAAAATAACCTACACTGCTTCATCTTATACCTATATAATACAAGTGTTTTACGCACTTTGCCAGCACCATTGCCGACCATTGTTTTTTCTATATTTTCACTTTGCAAAAATATTGTTTTGAATTTATATTTTAAAGTGAAAGTAATACCTAAATATGGTGATTTTGGCGTAGGTGTATTTGTGTCGCCTATTATGCTCTCCTGTGTTCTTAATGTTTCGTGCGCTCTATTTATTGCGCTTACAAAGTGTAAGTTATAGTGTTTGAATATCTATAAAATATAACCCAAGTTTGTTGAAATACAAACTTGGGTTATCGTATAGAAAAATTTTCGTGTGTAGACGACGGTATATGCTGTTTTTGCTAAACTTTAAAAATTAAGCAATTTGTCCGGTTTTCGCAACACCTGCGACTATTTTACGCTGAACCGGTAGATGCAGGTCTGCGTGTAGGTCTGTCCCGGTTCAAGAAGGGTCGAAGGGAAGTTCGGATGGTGTGGCGAATCCGGCCAATGCTGGGTCTCCAGCGCGATGGACTCGCGGTAGCGCAGAGGTTTGCCGTACTTTCCGCAGGTCGTGCCGTCGAAGAAGTTTCCGCTATAGAACTGAAGTCCTGGCTGGTCGGAGAACACCTCAAGAAAACGACCGCTCTTTGGCTCATAGACTGATGCGTCAAATTCCACATCCTTTTCGCTTTTCCTGTCAATGCAGAAATTGTGGTCATATCCAGCTCCGTGGGCGAGCTGCTCATTGTTCTCGCCTATGCGCTCTCCGATTGTGTGGGCTGTGCGGAAATCGAACGGCGTGCCCTCCACCGGTGCAATTTCGCCGTAAGGAATCGAGTATTCGTCAATCGGAATGTATGCGGAGGCGTTGATAATCATCTCGTTGTCAAGAATTGTCCCGTTGCCCTCGCCCTTGAGGTTGAAGAACGGATGGTGCGAGATGTTGAAATATGTCGCTTTGTCGGTCGTCGCACGATAGTTGAGGACAAAGTTGTTTTCAGAGTCCAGAAGGTAGCTCAGGCGGATGTCAATGTTTCCCGGGAAGCCGTCGAGCCCGTCCGGATGGAGCAGATGCAGCACTATGCTCGAATCCGTCACCTCGCAGACGTCCCACACCAGCATGTCCACGCCTTTGAGTCCTCCGTGCAGCGTCTGCCCGTTATTGTTCAGCGGGAAATTGTAGACTTGGTCACCGACTGTGAATGTGCCTCCGGCAATCCTGTTTGCATATGGTCCGACCACAGCTCCGAGAAATCTCTCTCCCTGATTGTGTACGTAGTCCTCAATATTGTTGTAGCCGAGCACCACGTCCTCGAAAGATCCGTTTTTGTCTGGAGTCCAAAGGCTCACGACTCTCGCTCCGAAATTGGTGACCTGCATCGTGATGTCTCCTCCGTGGAGTGTGTAGAGCGAAACCGGCTTTCCGTCGACTTCAGTGTTGAAGTTTTCGGCCGGAATGAGTTCCACTTGGCGTTTTTCGCAGCAGGCTGCCATAGACAGCATCGCGACGATGAAAAACAATGTCTTTTTCATAACTTTTTATAGAATTAATCGATATTGGCTGATTGGGGATTATAGATATCGGGCTTATTCGGATTTAATTGATATCGGCAGATTTGGATTATCGGTATCGGCAGGAGTCAAAGCGACGGATTTCTCAGAGCCTCGAGTTTGAAATGCCATAGGACAACTCCGGCCGACACCGAAATGTTCAGAGAATGTTTCATCCCGAACTGCGGAATCTCCAAAGAGAAATCGGAGGCGTCAACGACTTCCTGACTCACTCCGTCCACCTCATTCCCGAATATGAGGGCATATTTCTTTGAAGGGATGGGGCCTATACTTGTCTCAGCAGCGATTTCCTGACTTGTCCCTGCTGCGCTTTCCTGTGTGGCGTATGGCCTAAACCTGTCGAGTTTGACGGAGTTCACCGTCTGTTCAACGCTGACTATTGTGTATCCCTCATTCCTCAGCCTTTCCACGGCCACCATCGTGTCTTCGCAGTGTTCCCATCCGACGCTGTCCTCCGCTCCGAGTCCCGACTTGTGGATTTCGGCCGATGGCGGCACCGGGCATATTCCGCACAGAAAAACTTTGTCGACTTTGAACGAGTCCGACGTCCTGAACACGGATCCGACATTATGGGCACTTCTCACGTTGTCCAGCACCACAACTATGCCTGAATCCGGAAGTTCCCTATATTTTTCGGCGGAAACTCGTCCGAGTTCGATGTTCAGAAGTTTGCGGTCTTTTCCCTGCATACGAAGATTGTTGATAACTTTATTTGTCACAAAGGTAGTCAGAAATAAAAAATAAGACTAATTTTGCAAGATATAATTTTGACCGCATGAAACAGGACATATCAATTTTTGAGCTTCTTCGGGAAGAGGAGGAGAGACAGACATCGGGACTTGAGCTCATAGCCTCTGAAAACTATGTCAGCAAGCAGGTGCTTGATGCGCTTGGTTCAATCTGTACGAACAAATACGCGGAAGGCTATCCAAACGCGAGATATTACGGCGGCTGCGAGATTATCGACAAGATAGAACAACTTGCCATCGACCGTCTTTGTCAGATTTATGGGGCGGAATATGCGAACGTCCAGCCGCACTCCGGTGCTCAGGCGAACATGGCCGTGATGATGGCCTGCCTCAAGCCAGGTGACACGTTCATGGGGCTCGATCTTGCGCACGGAGGCCATCTCACCCACGGCTCACCTGTAAATATGTCCGGCATACTCTACCATGCCGTGTCTTACGGCCTTGACGAACAAACAGGAAAGATTGACTACGACGCGATGGAGGCCAAGGCTCTCGAAACCCGCCCGAAACTCATCATCGGCGGTGCCTCTGCTTATTCCCGCGAGTGGAACTATGCGAGGATGAGAGAGATAGCCGACAAGGTCGGAGCCATTCTTATGATTGACATGGCGCATACGGCAGGCATCATCGCCGCCGGGCTGCTCAGTAACCCTGTGAAATATGCGCACATCGTGACGTCCACCACGCACAAGACCCTGCGCGGCCCACGCGGTGGAGTCATCCTCATCGGCAAGGACTTTGACAACCCTTGGGGGCTCAAGACCAATAAGGGAGAGGTGAAGAAGATGTCACAAATCATAAATTCCACGGTATTCCCCGGAGTTCAGGGCGGTCCGCTTGAGCACTGTATCGCCGCAAAGGCAGTTGCCTTCTTCGAGGCGCAGCAACCGGAGTTCGTGGACTATCAGAAGCAGGTGCTCGCCAATGCCTCCACAATGTGTGACGCTTTCATCCGCCGCGGCTACAAGATCGTCTCCGGCGGCACTGACAACCATCTGATGCTCATCGATTTGCGCACCAAATTCCCTGACCTTACAGGCAAGATGGCCGAGAAGGAACTCGGCAAGGCGGACATCACCGTGAACAAGAACATGGTCCCGTTCGACTCCCGCACTCCGTTCTCTACCTCAGGTCTCCGCATCGGCACTCCGGCAGTCACCTCCCGCGGCTTCGTTGAAAAGGATATGGAATGGATGGTCGAACTCATCGACACCGTCCTCGACAACGCCTCCCGCCACCTCGATTTTCTCACCGGCAAAACTGACGAAGGACGCGAGGATTACGAGGCTGTTCTTTCAGCCGCCGCCGACAAGGTCCACAAGATGACTCTCGGCATGCCGCTGAACCGGTGGTAGGAAAGACCTCCTTCCCATCGGTCGCCTCATCCGCTCTCCAAAAGTCGTCCCCTCGGAGCATTTAGTACAAATCTGGTACAAATTCACTAGTAAAAATTCGGTGGATATTGACAAAATGCCGGAATAAATTTGGTGGATATCGACAAAAGACTAAAAATAAATTTGGTGGAGCTGATTATAAGTGTAACAAGGCGAAGAAAAAGTGACAAAATTACCGGCTTAAAACTCGGAAAAAGTGACAAATTTGGGTGCAATAATCCGGAGAAAGTGACCATATCGATGATAAAGGCTTTGAAGGTTAAGCAATCTACAATAGCAGCGGCGATGACCTTGTCGGTGAAGATCTGGTCCCATTTGTCAAAGCCAAGGTAGGTAGTAATGATGATGGAATTGATGCTGGCACTGGCCCCAATCTCTGTCATCAAAATCGCCGTTCCGAGGCCCCGCTATATACACAAAATAATCGACAAATTTATGCGCTAT
>OQVL01002379.1_pt1 | contig 11496 bp, 7 predicted proteins | sample 1691501 | NCBI WGS metagenome assembly OQVL01 (sample SAMN03418253, study PRJEB22391) | human gut metagenome | biome: human-gut; feature: organic feature; material: feces | host: Homo sapiens | place: Tanzania | collected 2013-01
CGTCGATGAGCCGGGCGGTTATAAAAGGTATAAAGCACTCAATGACGACCTCGCCGGTAATAAACAGCGGGCTGAGCAGAGACGGCAGCTTGTATTCACGGATACATTGCATAAGTCTTTTTATCATATGCATTTCAGCATTCCTCCTTTTCCTTTAAATAATAGCTTTTTAGATTTTGTTTCATCCTTTTGAGATAACTGTACAGCGCTTTCTTTTCATCGAGGCTGAATCCCTCAGTCAGAACGCTTTCAACCAAAGTCATATCCTCCGCCATAAGGTGTGATATAGACTTCGACTTATCCGTCATAACAATTTTCTTAAGACGTGCGTCGTAGCTTACCGACTGCCTTTCCACAAGACCCTTTTGTTCCATAAGATTTATAACCTTTGAAGCGGTTGAGCGTGTTATTCCGAAAGCCTTTTCAATATCTTTTTGAAAAACGTCGTGGTCGCTGTTTTCGGCAAGGTAGCCGATTATACAGCCGTTTGTGCCGGTCATTGACTCAATCTGCTTTTTATTCGGCAGATTTTCAATGAACCTGTAAATCAGATGTGAAAGCGACCGAAGTTCGTTATGAACCGTTTCTTTCATATGTTCACTCCCTCATATGTTTGTACGACATTCAACATTATAGTTTACCATTCAACAATTGTCAATATATCCGACTGTTAACAATTTATGAATTTTTTATTTATTTCAAAAGAAAAAATCACCCGAAAAGGTAGGGGGGAATAAACCTTTTCGGGTGATCTGAACTTTGTGCCTTAATGCCGTCACGCAAAATCCGAGCGTCTCGGATCCGATTTGAAATCGGGGTGCAATCCGCATGGCGGTACTGCGGCATGTGAGAATTTTTAATATCAACGGCTCGCAAAAGCCGAGTCTCTCAGAATTTTCTTGAGATAGCGCCTGCTGTCAGAAGATTCAAGAGAGCACGGAATGAAAACTTTTTTTCATTTGCGATCTCGTTTAATATTTTTTCCTCTGCTACGTAATACATATTGTTTGTCATAAGTCATTCATTCCTTTCTTTTTCTTTTGTGACTACATTATAGCACGCTTGTTTTTATTTGTCAAGCGTTTTGCACAAATAATTTATGCTCAGTTTGTGCACTTTTACCCATATAAATTTGTGCTATGTGCATAATCACCTAATTGCAATATATTCGAGGGTGTCGAAAGGTGTGATTTTCGCCATTTTTCACAAGTCGATTGAATAATATCGAACATTGAGAACATTAAAGCATAAAATGCGCCTGATTCAACTTTTATTATAATATGTATATTGACAATTTTTTGTCATTGTGCTAAAATTTATGCCGAGTTTTTAGGAGGTATTGCATAATTATGTGGTGGAAAATTATCTTGATCCTTTTGGCTTTGTTTATTATCGTAACTCTCATAAGGGCGATTTTCTACAAGCCGAAGAAAATTGAAGGCGTAAAAATCGAAGATGCGAATATCGACGAAAATAAGATTGCCGAGCATCTTTCAAAAGCGATTCAATGCAAAACTATTTCTCGAAGTGATCCCGATGAGATAGAATGGTCGGAATTTGATAAATTCCATAATTTCCTCGATGAGGCGTATCCGCTCATAAGGCAGAACACAACCAAGGAAAAGGTCTCAAAGGCAAGTCTTATCTACCGTTGGAAGGGTAAGAATCCCGAGCTTGAGCCTATGGCTCTGCTTTCTCACCAGGACGTTGTCCCCGTTGCCGAGGGTACGGAGGATGACTGGACTTACGATGCGTTCAGCGGATACAACGACGGTGAGATTATCTGGGGCCGTGGAGCTCTTGACATGAAGAATCACCTTATCTGCGTTATGGAGGCTGTCGAGTCCCTTATGGAAGAGGGCTTTCAGCCGGAGAGAGATGTTTATCTCTGCTTCGGACACAATGAGGAAATTGTTTGTTCCAATGAATCGGGCGCAGACGAAATTGTTAAGGTTCTTCAGTCAAGAGGCATACATCTTGACAGCGTCCTTGATGAGGGAAGCGCACTTCTCCGTCTTGATGTAAAGGGACTTATTCATACTTATATTGCCGCCGTCGGTGTTGCCGAAAAGGGCTATGCCGATATGAAGCTCACCGTTCACGACAAGGGCGGTCACACTTCCGCCGCTCCGAAGCACAGCGGTATGGCAAAGCTCGCCAATACAATTAAGGACGTTGAAAGGCATCAGTTTAAGTCGCATATGCTTCCGTTCCTCACCGAGCTTTTTGATACGGTCGGCAGAAAAGCAACATATCTCGGCAGGGTTGTAATGTGCAATGTGTCGCTCCTCAAGCCGATTATCAAGCTCGTTCTTAAAACAATTCCCGAGTCGGCAAGCATGGTAAGAACAATTCAGAGTATTTCAATGTGCGAGGGAAGCCCCGAGCCGAACATTCTTCCGCAAAGACCGAATATCACAGTCAATTTCAGACCTCTTCCCGGCGACACGGTTGACGATGTCGAAAAGCATATCCGTAAGGCGGTTCGCTATAAGGACCTTGAAGTTGAACGTCTTTACAGCAAGGAAGCAACAGCATTTTCTCCAACCGATTCAAGGGCGTTCAATGCAATCAAAAAGGTTGAAGAGGGACTTCATCCGGGCGATGTTGCCGTTGCACCTTACCTCGTAATGGGCGGAACGGATTCATACCGCTACGGCAAAATCTGCGACAACATTCTCCGTTACGCTCCGTTCAACGTTTCGGTTGCCCTCTTCCTCACAACTCACGCAACAGATGAGCGCTGCCCGATCTCGGCACTCAAGGAAAGTGTGATTTTCTTCAGAGAGTATATAAAAGAAGTATCAAAGAAAGACTAAAAAGCAGTTCCTTTCGGCGCAGAAAACGTTTTTTCGCCCACTCGCAGTGCAAAAGCACAGCTTCGGGACGAAGAAAACGCTTTCTGCATCCGAAATTAACCGCTTTTATTTTTTGCGGCAGTTCCTTTGGCAAAGAAAATGTTTTTCGCCCATTTGCAGTGCAAAAACACAGCTTCGGGACGAAGAAAACGCTTCAATTTCAATAATATATCACAAAAATCCGATTACTTTATTAAAGCGGTCGGATTTTTTTGCTGTCATAAAATTGCCGTTATGGGGAAAATATTACCAATTTGTTAATTCTTTCAAATACCTCTTGAATTTTGCTGAAAAGGGGGCTATACTTAATTAGCACTCACGAATAAAGAGTGCTAATTTGCTATAATTTTTTTGATAAGGTGATATATATGCGAACAAAACAGTTTAAGGCAGAATCAAAAAAGCTGCTCGATATGATGATCAATTCAATCTACACTCATAAGGAAATTTTCCTGCGTGAGCTTATTTCAAATGCGAGCGACGCAATGGACAAGCTCTATTATCATTCGTTGCAGAATAACCTTGCGCTCAACAGGAGCGATCTGACGATCAAAATTCAGCCGAACAAGGAGGAGAGAACCCTCACAATTTCCGACAACGGTATCGGTATGACGGGTGAGGAGCTTGAATCTAATCTCGGTACAATCGCGAAGAGCGGCTCGTTTGACTTTAAAAACGATAACGAGAAGAAAGAGGACGTTGACATAATCGGTCAGTTCGGCGTCGGTTTCTATTCCGCATTTATGGTAAGCGACAGGGTTGAGGTTGTAAGCAAGGCGTTCGGTGACGCCGAGGCTCACAAATGGACATCAAAGGGCGCCGACGGCTATACGATTGAGCCGTGCGAGGCTGATTTTGATCATGGCACTGTGATCACTCTTTATCTCAAGGAAAATACCGACGACGATGATTACAGCCAGTATCTTGAGGAATACAGAATCAAGGAAATCGTCAAGAAATATTCCGATTACATCAGATATCCGATCACAATGGACTGCACCCACAGCCATCTTAAAGAGGGTACGGAGGACGAGTATGAGCAGGTAACGGAGACGGAGACTCTTAACTCAATGGTTCCTATTTGGAAGAAGAACAAGAATGAGGTCACTGCCGACGAATACAGCAATTTCTATAAGAATAAGTTCTACGACTACGAGGAGCCGGCAAAGGTTATTCATGCAAAAATGGAGGGTCAGGTAATGTACAGCACCCTGCTTTACATTCCCCGTCACGCTCCGTTTGATTATTACACCAAAAATTATGAAAAGGGCTTGCAGCTCTATTCAAACGGTGTTCTGATTATGGATAAATGCGCCGATCTTTTGCCCGATTACTTCAGCTTTGTAAAGGGTCTTGTTGACAGCGAGGATCTCTCGCTCAATATTTCCCGTGAGATGCTTCAGCACGATGCACAGCTCAAGCTCATTGCCAAGAGCCTTGAAAAGAAGATACATTCCGAGCTCATAAAGCTGATGAAGGATTCCCGTGACACATACGAGATGGTATATAACGCATTCGGCACTCAGATGAAGTTCGGCATCTACAACGGCTTCGGATCAAAGAATGATGTGCTCAGCGATCTTTTGATGTTCCACTCGTCAAATGATAAGAAGCTGACAACGCTCAAGGAATATGTAGGCAGAATGAAGGAATCTCAGGATACAATCTACTATGCCTGCGGCGAGTCCGTGGCAAAGATTGAGCTTCTTCCCCAGGTTGAATCGGTCGTTGACAAGGGCTATGAGGTTCTTTATTTTACCGAGAATGTTGATGAATTTGCGATCAAGATGCTCAATGAATTTGAGGGCAAGAAGTTTGCCAACATCTGTACCGACAGCATTGAGCTTGACAGCGAAGAGGAAAAAGAGGAGCTGAAAAAGAAGAACGAGGACGGCAAGAAAATGCTTGACTTCCTTAAAGACAGCATCGGTGACGGCGTTTCCTCGGTAAGATTTACCAACAAGCTCAAGAAGCACCCGGTTTGCCTCACCACCGAGGGCGAAATTTCCCTTGAGATGGAAAAGGTTCTCAACTCAATGCCGACCAATGATCAGAAAGTCAAGGCAAATATCGTACTTGAGATCAACGAAAACCACCCGATCGCTCAGAAGCTTACGGAGCTTTATGAAAACGATCAGGAAAAGGCGGGCAAGTACGCGAAAATCCTCTATGCTCAGGCACGCCTGATTGAGGGTCTTTCAGTTGACGATCCGACAGAACTCAGCAATATGGTCTGCGATCTGATGGTATAAAAAGTATATTGTTGCAACGGTAAAAAAGCTGTGATGAAATTGAAAATCATCACAGCTTTTTGCGCTTATTTTTATAAGTTATTTAAAATATCCTTAACCTTGGATGCGACTCCCTTGATCTTTGCCGTTCCGTCCTCAACCATCTTTTTGGTGGCAATTGCGGAATATCCGTCGCACGGACCGATCTCCTGAGTTGTGAGGCTGTCAATCATAAGAGCCATCTTGATGAATGAGATCGTTTGCTCATACATTAGCTCGGCGTCGAATTTGTCCATCTCGTTGTTATCGCTGATAACACAAAGACAGTCGGGAGCGGTAACAAGCGCAATCTCGGGAATACCGCAGTTGAAAAGGGGCTGACCCTCGCCGAAGTGGAGAAGATTGTGACCTCTGAGCGTGAGGGTATGAACCTTTGTGCGATTCTCAAGCGATTTGAAATAGATGTCATCCATCATCTTGTTGCCTGTATAAACGATCTCGGTCTCAACGTCGCCCGTCTGTCTGTATTCGCCGTTTTCGTCTGTTTTCCACATCTTGCATCCGAGGTGTTCAACCGAAAGTCCGGCAACAGCCTTGAGGTGACCCTCCTTGCCGTCCCAGTGGCTTCTGTGAGCGGTGAGCCATTTTGATGTTGCCTGAACTCCGCCGCCGTCAATATTTTTGAAATTCGGAAGTCTGAAATGTCCCGTTACAAAAACAAAAATATGAGTTCTCTTAAGAGGCTTATCCTTGAGGTATTTGATCATCGCAAGCATTGCGATCGGACCGTTTTCCTCGATGCAGTTTGTGCCGTCGGTGTGGGTGTTGATGATAACGCTTTCGCCCTCTTCTTCGCCGTCAAGCACGCACCAGAACGATTCGGTCTTTGCATATTCGTCAATGATGCCTTCAAGTGTGAGTGTTGCGAATGCGCCCTTTTCGGCTTTCTCGATAACCTTTTGTCCGTTCTTTGAGTTGACCCATACGGCGGGGATTCCCTGATAATCAAGAATGAACGGAAGATACTGACCCTCGATGCAGTCGTCATTTATACCTTTCCAGATACATATAACACCCTTTGCGCCTGCCAGCTTTGCCATTTTAAGGAACGGGAAGTTGACGAATGCCGTTGCGACCGGTCCGTTATAGTGGCTCGGGAGCTTCAATCCCTCGGGAATACTTCTTTCACGCTCATTGAATGCGATTTCACTCGGCAGGAAGTCAAGCTCGTTGACCTCGACAACAGCGATCTTATCCGTTGCGTTGAGATAGCCGACGTGCTTTTCTCTTACCATTACCATTTCCGCAGTGATACCCTCGGCAGGTGTTCTGCCCGAGTAGGGAAAAGCCGATGAGATCGGGATTTCAAGCTCTTCATCAATATCCTTTACAGTGAGCTTCTTGTTGGTTTCCTCCCAGCGCATAAAGCGGCTCGGATCGGAAAATGTTTCAATGCCCATATCGTGAATCTGACTTTTAAGGTATTTAATGAAATTTCTTTGTGCCTTTGTGCCCGTGAGACGAACTCCGAAAGAGTTCATCTTCTCAACTTCCTTTTGCAGAAGCTCGGGCGAGGTGATGTTTGTCATATCAATTTTCAAGTTTATCTGCCTCCAATATTTTCTTTGGATATTATACTATATCTAAGCTCATTTTTTCAACCTGAAACGGGAAAGATTGTTAAAATTTTTACAAATCATCTAAATTGTTGATTTTTAGTTTATAATGGTATAAAATTATTTCAGCAAAAATTGATAAAGGACTGTTCAAATGAAATACACAACCCTGCTTTTCGATCTTGATGAAACACTTTTTGACTTTTCCGAGTCGGAAAAGTACGCAATAGACAAGCTGATGGAGAAATATAATATCCCCGTGACCGAGGAGAACCGTCGGCTTTATTCTAAAATTAACGATGAAAAATGGAAAAAGCTCGAAAGGGGAGAGGTAACAAGAGCCGAGCTCGGCAAGGAACGCTTCGATGATTTTTTTACAGCTCTCGGTGTTGCCGCAGATGCGGTTGAGGCGAACCGCTCCTATATGAATTTTTTGTCGCAGGCGAGTTTTATTCTCGACGGAGCGCTTGAAACATGTCGCACACTCAGCGAGAAGTATTCGTTGTATATCATTACGAACGGAGCAAGCGTTGTTCAGCACGGCAGGCTCGGCGGCTCTCCGATAATGAAATACATAAAAGAGGCGTTCATTTCCGAGGACCTCGGATTCAATAAGCCGCAGAAAGAATATTTCGACTACGTTCTGGAGAACATCGAAGAAAAGGACAAGACGAAGATTCTCGTCGTCGGCGATTCTCTCTCTTCGGATATTGCGGGCGCCGAAAACAGCGGACTTGACTCCTGCTGGGTGAACAGAAAAAAAGCCGATGTTGACAGCGGCGCGACATATACAATAGGTTATGTTACTGAGCTGACGAAGATATTGTAATATATTTCCAAGATAATTTTGTGCGGTATTGCCATAAATTTTCATTTGTATATTGATTTTATACATATTTTTTGGTATTATCTATTTGTAATATTTTGACGGAGGTTATATTATGAAACTTTCAAAGAAGATCATTTCCGTAATTCTTTGCGTTATTATGGTTTTCACCATGTCGGCTGTTGCCATAACGGCGAATGCCGAGAATGATGTGACGCCGGTCGTTTTTATTCCGGGTATCGGCCAGTCGCAGACCTATAAATATGACGCAGACGGCAATGAGATTGCAAGCTGGAATATGCTTCATGTTAATACCGATTTCGGCAGTTATTCAATTATTGACTGGATCAAAATGGTTCGTCTTGTTGCCGGACTTATTGTTACAATCTGCGTTCAGCGTGATGTGATTTCTGAGGATACGGTCAAGGGCGCTCTCGAGGTTCTCTTTGTCGATCATCTCAGAAAGGCTGACGGCAGCTTTGTAAATAATGTTGTAACGCCTAACTATCCGTGCCCGATTTCCGGATACAGCGAGAATGCAAGAGGAATATTTAACAGACGTATTCCGTGCCAGGCTCTCGTTGACGAGATCGGCGAGGACAATGTTTATTGCTACAACTATTCGATTTTCTCAAACACATTTGAGAATGCACAGGGTCTTAATGATTACATAGAGAATGTTGTTCTTCCGCAGACAGGCTCGGATAAGGTCATCCTTGTTCCGATGAGCATGGGAGCAAGCGTTGTAAACAACTACCTCAACCTCTATCCCGATGCGGGCAGAGTTGAGAAGATAATCAGCGTTGTCGGTGCATGGCAGGGCAGTGATGTTTTTGCCGATCTTATGCTTGCAGACTTTGACGAGAACGCTCCGGATATGGTTTATACCGACGCTATTCAGCAGATCGGCGTTGATGCTATGACGGGTTCGCTTATCAATATCGCCGCAAGGATTCTTCCGAAGCAGGAAGTGGACAACCTTCTTTATGACATAATTTCTGCTTTTGTTAAGACACTTATCGTACCGAACACATCGCTTATTTCTCTCTGCCCTCCCGACAGATACGAGGAGTTTGCAGATAAGTATCTTCAGGGCGAGGAGTATGCAGAGACAAAGGCTCAGACCGACAGTTATGCAAAGGCTCAGAGAGAGCTCAAGGAAAGACTTGAGTATCAGCAGGAGAAGTACGGCACAGAGCTTTACTTCATCGCAGGCTATAACCTCGGCTTCGGCGGCGGCAGCGGAGATTTCGGATTCTTCAAGTTCTTTGAAACTCAGGATACAACGAACTCCGATGAGGTTATTGAGATTTCTTCAACCGCTCCGGGTACATCATATGTTCCGGCAGGCACATCGTTCAGCGATGAGTACATTGCCGATCCGTCACATCACGTTTCACCGGACGGCTCAATTGACACATCAACAGCTTATTTTGAAAAGACAACATGGTACTTTAACAAGCAGTATCACGAGCTTACAAACAACAATATCGCACTTAATCTTGCATATGATATCGCAATGAATAAGGTCAAGAGCATTGACGACTGCAAGGACACTTATCCGCAGTTCAACAATGTCAGAAACCTTAAAAAGCTCAACCGCTACCTCGGTGATGCGGAGCAGGTATTCAAACTCGGCGTACTTTCCGCCGAGGACGACGCAGCGCTGAAGAGTGCTGTCGCAAATGCAAATTCAGTTATTGCAAACACGGTAATTGACCCGGAAACCGACAACAAGACTACAGAGAATATGCGTTCAATTATGGCTGAGCTTGTTGCAAAGTATGACCTTGCAACGGAAGAGGTTAAGGAACAGCTTGATTACGACGGACTTCAGAGAGGCGACTATAAGCCTGCTTCGGAGCCGGACAAGACAACGGTGGTTCTGACAACGGTACTCGGTGCTGTTGCAAAGATCCTGACCCTCATCTTCGGCAAACAGGGATTCGGAGATTTCTGGAGCTTTATATTTTAAATATGACAGCCTCACCTTGAAAAAGGGGAGGCTGTTACTGTATCAACCGATATAAATATTTTCTCCTCTTATCGCATAAAATATATTATATTTTGCCCTTTGTCCGTTGACTACGGCGGGTGATTGTGATATGATTTATTCGGAGAAATGTTAGGGAAAATGAAAATTTTATGGTAAAGGAGCATTGTTTATGAATTACAAAGAAAAGTATCAGCAGTGGCTCGGCTTTGACGAAGACACAAAGGCGGAGCTTCTTGCGATCACCGACGAAAAAGAGATAGAAGACAGATTTTATAAGGATCTTGAGTTCGGCACAGGCGGACTCAGAGGCATTATGGGCGCAGGTGCAAACCGTATGAACAAGTATACGGTCAGCAAGGCTACACAGGGTCTTGCCGATTATCTCAACGCCGAGTTCGACGGTGAAAAGAGTGTTGCAATCGCTCACGATTCAAGAAACAATTCAAGACAGTTTGCAATATATGCCGCAGAGGTTCTCTGTGCAAACGGCATAAAGGTTTATCTTTATGACACGCTTATGCCGACTCCGGTGCTTTCATTCACTGTAAGATACCTCGGCTGTACGGCAGGTGCGGTTGTTACCGCAAGCCATAACCCGAAGGAGTATAACGGCTACAAGATTTATGACGACACGGGATGTCAGCTTTGCCCCGATCAGGCAAATAAGGTTATCGGCTATGTAAATGCGATTGAGGATCTCAAGGCTGTTCCTCATATGGATCTTGATGAGGCTGCGGAGAAAGGACTTTATCAGTCAATCGGCTCAGAGGTTTTGGACGCATTCCTCAAAGAGGTTAAAAAGCAGTCGCTTTACGAGGAGCCGTCTGACATTAAAATCGTTTACACACCGCTCCACGGCACGGGTAATATCCCCGTAAGAAAAATCCTTGAGGGTATGAATGTCTCCGTTGTTAAGGAGCAGGAGCTTCCGGACGGTAATTTCTCAACGGTTCGCTCACCCAACCCGGAGGAGAAGGACGCGCTTACTCTCGCTCTCAAGCAGGCGGAGCGTGAGGACGCCGACCTCGTTTTCGGCACCGACCCCGACTGTGACCGCATCGGTGCAGGCGTAAAGCACGACGGAAAGTATGTCCTCATTACGGGTAACCAGATGGGCGCACTGCTTGTAAACTTTGTGCTCAATATGAAGAAAGATTCGCTCAACAGCAAGTCAACTCTTGTTAAGACGATCGTTACAAGTGAGCTCGGAGCAAACATTGCAAGGAGCTTCGGACTTCAGATTGCAGAGACTCTTACGGGCTTTAAATATATCGGCGATCAGATCAACAGATATGAGAAGTCAGGCGAAAGAGAGTTCGTTATCGGATATGAGGAGAGCTACGGTTACCTTGTCGGCACACATGCAAGGGATAAGGATGCGGTTGTATCATCAATGCTTGTTTGCCAGATGGCGGCTTACTATTACAATAAAGGCAAGACGCTTATCGACGCCCTCAACGATATTTATGATGAGTACGGCTATTATCTTGATTCTCTCGACACATTCGTGCTCAAGGGAATTGAGGGTGCCCAGAAGATTCAGAGCCTTATGACCGAGTTCCGTGAGAACGGAAGCAAGTTCTTCGACAACATCAAGGAAGTCTATGACTTCTCAAAGGGCATTGCGGATCTTCCGAAAGAGAATGTTCTCAAGTATATCTTTGAGGACGGCTCGTGGCTTGCAATCAGACCCTCGGGAACAGAGCCCAAGCTCAAGGTATATTATTCAATTCAGGATAAGAGCAGAGAGAACGCACACGCACGTCTCGACGCCTTGAAGTCTCACCTCCACGAGATAATTAACGGTTAAATTATGATTGACAAAACGGCAGCTGTTATGTATAATATAACAGTTGCCGATACATAAGCCGGTGTGGCGGAATAGGCAGACGCAAGGGACTTAAAATCCCTCGGTGGCAACATCGTACCGGTTCAAGTCCGGTCACCGGCACCAGAAAAAACGACTTGC
>OQVL01002380.1_pt1 | contig 11486 bp, 11 predicted proteins | sample 1691501 | NCBI WGS metagenome assembly OQVL01 (sample SAMN03418253, study PRJEB22391) | human gut metagenome | biome: human-gut; feature: organic feature; material: feces | host: Homo sapiens | place: Tanzania | collected 2013-01
CGGCTGAATATTTTTATTGCTTATGAAATCACTCATCATTGCAAGGGAAAGAGAGCAGGCTACGCTCAAAAGATTGTTAGAAGAACCTACAGCGCAGTTTTTGGCCGTTTACGGCAGGCGTCGCATCGGTAAAACGTTCTTGATTCGGGAGTACTTTGATGACAACTTTGCCTTCCGACATACCGCCATTTCTCCGCTGGAATTAGAAGATAAGAATGAGAAACTTCTTTACAAAATTCAGTTGGAGGAGTTCGCCCATTCACTTGAGAAATATGGGGCCAAGTTGGATGGCCCTCTTGTAAGCTGGTTCGATGCCTTCCACAAACTGGAAGATCTGCTCGATCGTAAAAGGTCCAGGAAAAAGATGGTGGTTTTCATTGATGAATTGCCTTGGCTCGACACTGCCAAGTCCGGATTCATGTCCGCTTTCGAGCACTTCTGGAATGGATGGGGTGCGGGAAAACATAATCTTCTCCTCATCGTTTGCGGTAGTGCTACCACCTGGATGCTGGACAAACTCATAAACAATAAGGGCGGGCTTTACGGTCGCACCAACAGGGAGATACATATGCATCCTTTCACCTTGAATGAGACAGAACGATACTTCAAGGCCAGAAACATCACGATGGACCGCTATGATCTCGTCCAGACCTACATGATCATGGGCGGAGTGGCGTATTATATGTCTTTCTTTGAGCCCGGGAAATCCCTTGCCGAAAACATCGATGATATCTTCTTCCGGGAGGGCGGATTTCTCCTTGCAGAATATGACCGCCTCTTTACGTCCTTATTTGCCGATAACGAGAACTATAGGAAAATCGTCGAGGCACTCTCCAGCCTTAGATATGGTGCCACGCGTGAGCGAATCTCCAATATTACCGGTATCTCGGAAGGTGGGACTCTAAGCGCAATGCTCAAAGCACTGGTAAAGAGTGATCTGGTCTCTACTTATTACAACTTTGGAGAAACCAAGCGGAACCTTTACTACAAGCTCACGGATATGTTCTGCCTCTTTTATTTGGGCTTTGTCAACAGGAATCCTTCCAATAACCCTCATTTTTGGCGGGATAACCAGGCGTCTCCAAAGCTGAACCGTTGGCGCGGAATCGCCTTTGAAGATGTTTGTTTTGTCCATCAGGAGCAGATACGAGCCTCGCTTGGTATCGCCGGAGTCCAGGCAGAGATATATCCATGGCGAGCAACTGCAGATGGGGAGGTGTCAGGTGCTCAGATAGACATGCTAATAGACAGGGCCGATCGTGTGGTGAATATGTGCGAGATGAAGTTTTATCAGGAAGAATTCGCCATAGATAAAGAATATGACAAAAAATTGCGAAGCAAAATAACCACCCTTCTCGCAGCCACCAAAAACAAGAAGAACATCCTGCCCACAATCATTACTACGTATGGTCTCAAGATGAACATGTATAGCAACCGCATCCAGCGAGTTGTGACCATGGATGCGTTGTTTGAGAAGCCCATTTAGAAAATAAAAAACCGCCGCATCGAAGTGCGAAGCAAAGGCGGTTTCGAGTCCGAAAGTGATGCTAGGGTAAGCACGAATCATATCGTAAGGAATGCGTCCCATCTGCTCTACCATCTGACAAACCTGTCGCAGGGTCATCTCATATTCCGGTTTGGCATCGCAACTGAGATCAGGGAGCGTAGCACACTCACCCACTCCCTCTACCCCCGGCATTTCATCAGAGGTGAGAGTGAGATAATAACTGTGTCTCGTGGTATATACGCCACGAGACGTGCCTGCCGGCTGCTTGAAGTGGAGCGTGCGCTCCGAGATGTCTATCTTATACACTTTATTTAAATGTTAAGTGTTAAATGTTAAATGTTGAGTGTTGAATGTTGAGTTTTTCTTCCTCACTTACTTTTTCTGCTTCAATTCGTAGAGATCCTTGCGGCGATCGCGAAGATTTCGTACGGCACCGTATGTATGAAGCTCATTCAAGAGGTTCAAATCAACATCTGATACGAGAATCATCTCGGTATTAGGTGTTGCCTCTGAACGCTTGCCATCGTTAGGGAAAGCAAAGTCGCAAGGGGTGAACACGGCACTCTGGGCATACTGGATATCCATGTTGTGAACACGTGGCAAGTTGCCCACACTACCCGCAATGGCTACATAGCACTCGTTCTCGATGGCACGGGCCTGTGCACAGACTCTTACTCGGGAGTAAGCATTCTGGGTATCGGTCATGAATGGAACGAAGAGAATCTGCATGCCATCCTCAGCCATTAATCTTGACAACTCAGGGAACTCCACATCATAGCAGATAACGATACCAATCTTACCGCAATCGGTATCGAAGGTCTGGATATGGCTACCGCCACTCAATCCCCAGCACTTCTGCTCATCTGGTGTAACATGAATCTTCTCGTACATATCCACGCTACCATCTCTACGGCAGAGGAAGCCCACGTTATAGAGGGAATCGTCCTTGAGATAAGGCATACTACCCGTGATGATATTGATGTTGTAACTGATGGCCAACTCGCGGAAACGGTCACGGATTTCTTCGGTATACTGCGCCATCTTTCGGATGCTCTGCGCCTCACCCAAGTCGTTGAAACGAGCCATCAAAGGCGCATTGAAATACTCAGGGAAGAGGATAAAATCGCTCTTGTAATCGCTCACAGAATCAACGAAGAACTCAACCTGTTCAAAGAGGTCATCCACCGAAGCGTATGGGCGCATCTGCCACTGTACCAATCCGATTCTTACGGTTGGCTTGCGGTCTACATAAGAATCCGTAGGTGGCTGATAATAGATGTTATCCCATTGCAAGAGGGTGGCGCAGTGTTCGCTCTCCTCATCGCTAGGAAGATAGTTGCGGATTACGCGGCGCACGTGGAAATCATTGGAAAGCTGGAAGGTAAGAACCGGGTCATAGATTTCACGGTTTCTTACATGCTCGATATACTCCTTAGGGCGCATTTTATCGGCATACTTGTGATAGTTTGGTATACGACCGCCAAACATGATAGCCTTCAGATTGAGCTTCTCGCAGAGTTCCTTGCGATACTCATACATACGGCGAGCCAGGCGCAAACCACGATAATCAGGGTGGATAAATACCTCGATACCGTAAAGAATGTTTCCATTAGGATCGTGGGTATTGAAGGTTTCATTACCCGTAACCTGAGCATAGGTATGATCACCCTTCACCATATTATAATTGACGATGATAGAGAGCGCACAGCCCACAATCTTATCATCAACGATAATAACCACCTGTCCCTCAGGGAAGATAGTAATGAGTTTCTTAATCTGTTCTTTTGTCCAGAATACATCTGAGTCTGCGTAAATACGCCTAAATGACTTGGCAAGCTGATCATAATCCTCCATACGAAGGTTGCGCATGCCTACCTTTTCGATTTTTCGAGTTGGTTCCATAACAACTGTATTTTTATTATTATCTAAATCCGGGTGCAAAGATACAGCAAATTATAGATACGACAAAGAGTTTTCGCAAATAATTGACATTTACGAAAACTCTTTTCATGTATTTTACACAAAGAGCACGTTTACGCTTAAAAATCAGATGCTAATATTTGGCATTTTCCTGTGGAATCGCTTTATCATGATCATCCAGATAAAACAACTTCACAGGATGATACTTCTCACTTGCCACAGAATATTCATCCTGGCGATAACGGGTCAGGATGCCTCCTATCCCCAACATCGTATGAAAAGCCGAAAGACTCGTCTGTACCTGTTGGGTACGATGACCAGACAAAGTTTTCAGTATTCCCGGATATTGTTTTCCATAACCATCTGATGTCCAGATGATGAAAGGAACATGCAGCTCATAATCAGATGCCTTCGGGGCGGCGTGCAGAAAGAGGCGACGGTCATCATCAAAGATATTCTCTCCATGGTCGCTGGTATAGAGCATCGCCGATGTAGGTTGGCTATATACCCCATCCGTCTTTGCCTGAGTCTTCTCCCATTTCTGCAGACGTTCTACGATACCATGCAGGATATAATCGGTATACCGGATGGTATTATCGTATGCATTCAGCAGGTCACGCCGGTTCTCTGGCTTCGCTTCACTCCTGCTATCAGGCTTGAAGTAAGCGAAACTACGAGGATAACGCTCCTGATAATTGAAGTGAGAACCATAGGAATGAAGAACCACGAAGAGTTTGCGATAACGGTAATGGTAATGGGCAGACGAGGAAGCATCAGCCAATGGCAATATCTCATCCAGTTTCTGCAACAGATCCTCATCATAATGGTTGCCTTGCGAAGCATCCTCTTTCTTCAGAAAATAATGCTCATCAGCCTGTTCTCCCAGAAAATCGATAAACGAATGATTGGGCAACTGGTTGCTGATAAACACTGTATGGAATCCGGCTTCCTTAAAGGCCGCCAGGATGCCTTTCTCATGAAAAAGTCGCTCAAAATCCTCGGCTGATGCAGCAGACAAGAGCATCGGTACACTCTTATGGGTGGTATTGCTCTGCGTTGTCACATTCGGGAAAGCTTTGATACCCGGTGTCTTGGAAAGCAGAGGATTGGTATTCCGAGGATAGCCGTAAAGACTGAAATTATGAGCTCGTGCCGTCTCTCCTACTACCATCACATACACCTCGGGAGCCGTGGCAGAATGCTCACTCCTGGCATCAAACTTAAAATCCCGGCTTGCTTCCCTGTAATTCTCTGAAGCCGCATCACGCTCGAAAGCAAGATAGAGATTATAGCAAACGTTAACAGGATAAAGCTGGTTGCGCATACGGTAACCATCCACCACCAGATAGCTTGCCAGCAGACAGAACAGTCCTATAGCCCCAATCTGCATTGCCCAATGGCGAACTCTCTGCTGGAAAGAAACCGACAACCGGCTATCTCTTCTGATATTGACACCCCCCAGGATAAGCAAAGGCAAATAAACCACAAACACACCTACCACGGCTGGTGCCAGATTATCGAGCAGCTCCATCGCCTCACCGGGATTGGTAGTTACGAGATTCAGAAACATATCTACTGCTATCACTCCCGTTCCGAAAAGATAAAGCAATACCAGCTGGAACGCAGCGAAAAAGACAAAGATAAATGCCCACCATATCATTTTACCAGGACGCTTAGCCACAGAAAAGAACAACATATACAGCGACAAAGGCAGCAACACGTTGACACCACATGCCCACGGAGCCAAGCACTCGGTATAACACAAGGCTATATTAGGCAACAGCAATGCCACCACAGCATAAACATACAGGAATTGCCCCGATGACACCTTATTATATATATAAGATAAACGATTCATTCTTCTCTTGTATTAAAACGCTTCATTGATATTAAACAGGAAGCCAGACTGCCCCGACTTACCGAATCCATAATCCAGACGTACATTCACATTCTTCTTAAATTCCCAGCGATAACCTACACCGGCATTCGGCAAAATCTGTTTAGAGCGCAATGCCGAGAATTTCGGGAAGATGGTTCCTGCTCCAACCCACACTACGATGCCATTACGCTTCCATACATGTTGGCGCAACTCAACCGTTGCTTCCAGAGAATGTTTATCGCGATAACGGCCTTCATAATAGCCACGCATGGAATGAGTACCCCCCAATTCTGCCATCATTCCCCACGATGGATTACCGAAGTTGAGGTTAGCCCTAAAGTCCTCGGCAAGAATTGTTCCCTTGCCCAGTCTCTGATAGGCATCAAAACGAAATGCCGTCGTACTGAAGGCATAATCATTCCCCATAAATCCAGGTCTGAACATCTGATTGATATTCAAACAGATACCCCGATGCGGGTACGTCAGATTATCCCGGTTATCATATACCAGAGAAACACCCGCTCCTACATTCCATGTATGACGGTCCATGCCCTGCAGCAATTCCGGACGTTCAATATTTCTACCTATTACATAGTCATAACTCGCCATCGGTCCGATATAGAAATTATCTGCTACACGAAACAGGAAACTTGCCTCAGCCTGAGCCTGCCAACGCTTCATATCACTCTTATTGTCATCGTTATCGCCCATCTCATAACCTATTCCCCAGAAATCTGACGGGAAAGAATAGAATTGGAGATCATAATCGATGCGATAACGTCCCTTAGCAGCAATATGGTTACCACGGACACCCAACATGTAGAAACCTACAGAACTGACATCACCATAAAGCGAGACATTAGAAGGAGGAAGAATACTGTCATTCGGATCAGTACGGTATAGTCCTGCTGCCACCAATCCCAATCCAAACTTGGTATCAGAGGCATAATGAGGGCCACCTATCACACTAAAATCGAAACGCTTATGCTTCTTGTTTTTGTTGGAATCATTAAAGTAGTCAAGAATCCGGTTCACCCATGATTTCCCGGCATGTAAAGTCGTCGTATCCATCTTCTCAGCAGATGAGATACTATCGGTTACAGAAGGCTCAGAGGCATAGCTGCCCAATGCCAACATCATAATAAGTATTGTCAGAATATGCTTCATTTTGTCGATTTTATTATTTTAATACACCAATGCTACATTATCAATCCACAAGGTATTGCCTGGAGTTCCGATATAGGCTCCACCATCGGATGAGGAGAACTGAAGAATCAGATGAGTAGGAGTTTCGTTAGCACTCGCCCATCCTACTTCTTTTACCGGCACACTCTTACCCTTGCTGTTACGGGCATAGTCAGTGGATCGCAGTCCCATAGTAGCAGCCTGATAACCTGCCATGTGACGGATATCGCCATAATGGATTGTATAGGTAGCATCTTCCACCCATCTATCGGTACTCTTTCCGAATCTGACTACCATCGTACCCACACGTTTAGCTGTTATATTTCCCTTAGCATCTTCATGCCGTTTCTGCAGATAGAGCACAGCTATAGCATGATCTCGACCTGCAACCGTAGAGGCTCCGCTAAATCCATTCTGCTTGATACGATTGGCTGCATTAGGGAAAGAAGTCTTATAATCAAAGCGCAAAGCCTTAGGACGTGCGGTGAATGGTATACCCCAGTTGATGGCTTTAGGACCATCCTTGGTACTTGTTATTGGTTCACGAACATCACCCAGGAAGAGAGAACCGGCAGCCAAGACCTTGATATTGATGAGTCCCAGCACTTTTACTTTCTCAATATGGGTTACCAGTTTGGCACAATATCCACTACCATGTTTATCACGAAACACAGAGTTATTCGTCTTATAGATGCCCGATACATGTGCCAGGACATTAGAGGAACCCCAAGGCGAACCACCCTTATTGCTATAAGGAATATTACCATTGATAGTCATATTAGGTCCAACGGCATAAACTTTTTTCTGATTTCCTCCGATAATGCCTGATTCTTTGATATTCCTGATTACCCAGTGGTCCATATTACCATATTTAAAAGGAACCACCTTTTCCTGTCCCTTAACGGGAAGGAACGACAAGGTAGCAACCGCCATAACGATGCCTGATATTATTATTTTCTTCATATCTGTTTCTTTTATATATCATTAAGGCTGCAAAGATAGAAAAATATTTTCTAGTTTTCAGTTTTCTTCGACATAAAGCATAAAAAATTAAGAAATAATAATATATTTACTGCATTTTAATTGCCATAAAACCAAAAAGTCCTGCATTTGCTGTTATAAACAAATACAGGACTCCTGATTCAATATACAAAACAGGATCTCTTGCACCGGTTACAATAGAGACATGCACCGGTCAGAATAAAAACTTAAAACAATATATCCATATTTCAAATTATTAAGTTCATTTGCCTTATTCTCAGTCAGTACTTTTCCGTTCATAATAAACGGAACTTCTTTATGTACACTTACCTTTTTAATTTTTTCTCCGTTTTCTGTATAGTATGTAAGCTTATTATCAGAAAATTCATCAATGTCCTTCGCTTTGATTGTTACAGTTTCTGTATCACTGTAATAATATGCAACTGTATTTTCATCGCTGTCATCTTGATAATACAATTCGACATGATTACCTATTTGCTTAAATATATCGGTTTCTCCGACATTCAAAACAAGGCTTCCCATGTGTACAGTGCCCTTGCCGGCATTTGTAAAATCAGTTAAGGAAGTGTACTCGTTCTTGGTAATAATTCCTTTCGCACAATATACATCTCTATAAAATTCCAATGCGGTTTTGTCGCGACGGTGTCATAGTGACCAAAAGGAATTTCCCCGGGAGTAATCTCGACCGCAAAAGATTCAGTGTTAATAACCATTGGCAAAATCGCATTCCGGTCGAAAATTTCACCACGCTGCGCTGGAATTGTTGTAACCTGACTTGAAATAGTCTTTGACTGCGTACGATATTCAGAACCGTTTATTATCTGCATAGAAAAAAGTCTGTACACATAAATTAAAAAAGAAATGCAAAGAAACAGCATAAGAACAATAATGCGGGAATTCTTGTCGATAGTTGAATTTCTTGCAAAACGCGTGTGTCTGAATAAAGCCATTTTTTTTCTAAAAGTCTCCCCTGGTTATATCCAGCGCAATATATCTGTTGAAACAACTTGTGATTTTAAAAATCATGGGAGCCAGGACAGAATTTAACAGAAGCTCTGTAAAAAAACTTACGGAAATCATTGAATATGTAACAACTGTATTCGGATAGAACAACGAAATCAGCCATGTTATAAAAACTTTCGCAAAAGTCCCGCATAATCCAATCAAAAAAGGAATAAAAAAACCGGACAGATTAAGATTTTTATTAAAAAAACCGGCGAAATAACATATAAGTGTCCTTAAAAGACAGTTATAACCAAACGGACATCCCGTAATAAAATCAAGAATTAATCCAGAAACAAACCCTAGTATTACACCTGCGGTTTTTCCGTTCATCATCACTATATAAAGAGAAGCAATAAGCACTAAATCCGGAACAGCAGGAAGAAAAGATAAATTTGAAAGAATCGCTGTTTCAACCATCGCAAAAATCAAAAGAATCAATGTAGAAACTGAAAAAACTTTTACCATGTCATTTCCTTTTATTTTCTTGCATCATTGATTGCCCGGATATCAACAACAACGACAGTTTCCAGCCTTGAAAAATCAATAATCGGTGCAAGCTCTATATCAAGTGAAGAATTGTAGTCAATTACCGAAATCTTAGAAATTGTGCCGATTGGCAAATCCCGCATATAATTGCTATTTTCACCAGAAGTAACGACCACATCTCCGTAATGCAAATCTTCCAGAACACGCTTCTTTATATATTTCATAGAAAGCGGAAGATCCTCTTTTCCATTGCCGGAAACAAGCCCTAAATCCCTGGAATTCTGAATTCTTGCAGAAACTGTGCAGTTCAAATTGTATACAGGCATAACGATACTGGTAAAAGCGCCTACCTGCACTACTTTTCCAACAAGCCCAGAATTTCCATTCTGATAAGCAATTACGCTCATATTTTTTTTAATGCCGGAAGAGCTTCCCTTGTTGATTGTAAAATATGCATACAGGTTGTCCGCATCGCGGCTTATAATCTGCGCAGGATAATTTTTTTCTTCAAGGTAAGTTGCAAAATTCAACTGCTCCAGAAGACGTTCGTTTTCCTTGCGTATTTCCGCATTCGAGCGGCGCATCTGCTCATAATTTTCCAGTTTTTTGGTAAGTTCGGCGTACTCTTTCTTAAGACGGGCAAGTTCCTTTACCGCGCCAAAAGTATTTCCAACCCCATCAACAACTTTATGAACGCCGGATTGGACTGTAGAAAAAAAAGTAAAACCGATTTTTTTAAAATTCAAAACAAAACTTCCGGAACTAAAACCAAGCAGCAATCCCGAAATAAGAACAAACACAATCAGCAGAAGCTCAGGAAGTTTAAATGAAATTTTATTCTTGTTCGCCATAAAATTTAATCGTTAAGGCTGTCATAAACGGAACGGTCTGATGACATGTCTCTAAAGAGTTCAAATGCCTGACCTGCTCCAAGGGCAACACATTCAAGCGGATTTTCAACAAGAATGACAGGAACTCCAGTTTCCTTTGAAATAAGTTTTGGAAGCCCCTTAAGCATCGAGCCGCCGCCTGTCATTACAATTCCACGGTCAATAATGTCAGAGGCAAGCTCAGGCGGAGTCTGGCTTATTACGCTCTTTATTTCCTCGACAATACGCTTTACAGGTTCTTTCAGAGCCTCACGAACTTCCACGCTGTCAATTTCCAGACGGCGCGGCAAGCCTGTAATGGCATCGGCTCCCTTTAATTCCATTTTTTCAATAGTCTTGTCGGCGGAAGCATTTCCAATCTGGATTTTAAGACGCTCCGCAGCCTGTAAAGAAATGATAAGGTTATGGACGCTCTTTACATGCTTTACAAGCGCCTCATTGAATTTATCGCCGCCAACACGGATAGAGCTTGTAATTACCATTCCGCCAAGGGAAATAACAGAAACTTCCGCAGTTCCACCGCCAATATCACAAATCATGTGTCCGGCAGGTTCATAGATAGGAATTTTCGCGCCAATCGCAGCGGCAAGAGACTCGGCTATAACCTCAACTTCCTTAGCGCCTGCCTTCAAAGCGGCTTCAATAAGCGCGCGGCGCTCAACATCAGTTACACAGGACGGAATTCCAACCTTCATCCTAAGAGACTTGAAAATCTGATGCTTCGGAATAATTTTCTGAATAAAATATTTAATCATCCGTTCTGTGCTGTCAATATCTGCAATCACACCATCAGCAAGCGGCCGTATCGCAAGAATATTGGACGGAGTTCTTTCAAGCATATTTTTTGCTTCCGAACCCACGGCAAGAATACGGTTTGTGCCTTTTTCTACTGCAACAACAGTCGGCTCATCAATAACAATACCTTTGCCACGCACATAAATCAAAGTGTTACATGTGCCAAGGTCAATACCTACATCAGTAGAAAATCTATCTAAAAATCCCATGAATCCTCCCGGATTTTACATATTTATTTTAATTTAATTATAATCCGCCATTTTTTTCAAAGCGCCCTGATGATTAACCTGGGCACGCAATGCCTTTCGCCATTCCGCACGGGCTTTTACCAGTTCACCTTTCTTTTCATATATTACACCAAGTCCGTAATAAGCGTCACCTGAATTTTTATTTTTTTGCAAAATACCTTCAAATTCTTTCTGGGCATCATCAAGTTTATTTTCATCAAGATAAATAAGCCCAAGAAGGTTCATGCTTTTCAGCACAAGGCTGTCATCCATGCTGGAGGTCGTAATTCTGTAAAGGTACTGTTTTGCAATGGAAGCCTGCCCCAGCTTATAATACTGCTCCTTGGGAAAGAAGAAGAGCCTCATAAATGGTAATTTAATTACCATTTTTTTATTGTTATATTAACTTTAAGATGTTATAATACAAAGTACAAAGGATGTGATTTTATGCCACTTCGAGCAGGTATAGTAGGACTACCTAACGTAGGAAAATCTACTTTATTTAACGCGATTACAAAGAAAAATATTTTAGCAGCTAACTATCCGTTTGCAACAATAGAACCAAACGTTGGAATGGTAACTGTACCAGA
>OQVL01002382.1_pt1 | contig 11482 bp, 9 predicted proteins | sample 1691501 | NCBI WGS metagenome assembly OQVL01 (sample SAMN03418253, study PRJEB22391) | human gut metagenome | biome: human-gut; feature: organic feature; material: feces | host: Homo sapiens | place: Tanzania | collected 2013-01
AACGCGCAAGCGTTCCCACGGCTCCCGCGCAGCGGGTACAATGGCTAACAGCTAATAGCTAACAGCCCGCGCACGGCAAAGCCGCGCGCTACTTCCTGTCTCTGTAATACTGCGTATGCGTTTTGGGGTGCTTATTGGTGCGCCAAATTTCATCGGCGACGGGTTGCCACTCTTTGCTGAATTCGTCGCAGCGCGCGCAAAGGGTTTCAACATCCTCGCTCACGATAAGGTCGGTGCTTTTTGCGCCCGTTTCTTTGATTATTGCGCGAAGCTTTTCGGGGTTTTCAAGCATAGGGCAGGGTCTTAAATGGTTGTCGTTAAACGGCTGACCCTTTCTGTATGCCATAAACAGCGGCTTTCTTAAAGCGTCAAGAAGCGTGTCGGTTCTGATGTTCGAGTCCGAATAATGAATGAACACGCACGGCTCTATATCGCCGTTTGAGTTGACGTGGAAATAGTTTCTGCCGCCTGCGATACAGCCGCCGACATACTCGCCGTCGTCCTGGAAATCCATAACAAACATCGGCTTGCCCGTTTTGCCGTTACGCATTTTTTTCATAAAATAGTACATATATTTGCGCTGCATGGGCGTTGGGATAAGCTCTTTATCGGCATCGTGCCCGACTGGCATATAGTTGAAATAAAACGCGTATTTAACGCCGAGGTCAACCATTTTGTCAAGAAAAGCGTCGTCCGTTACAGCCTCAACATTTTTTCTTGTGTAGCAAATGGAAATGCCGAAAAGAATTTTTTCGCGCTTTAAAAGCTCCATCGCCTTTAAAGTGCGGCTGTAAGCGCCTTCACCGCGGCGGTCGTCGTTGCTTTCTTTTGTGCCTTCAATGCTTAATGCGAGCGTAATATTGCCGCATTTTTTAATGTCGCGGCACAGCTTTTCGTCAACAAGCGTTGCGTTTGTATAAATAAGAAAAGTACATTCGGGATTTTCTTTTGCAAGCGTAACTATATCGTCTTTTCTTATAAGCGGCTCGCCGCCCGTCAGCATATAAAAATGCGTGCCGAGCGCCCTGCCCTGCTTCACAATTGAGCGCATTTCGTCAAGAGAAAGCTTCAAAGCATGGCCGTATTCAGCCGCCCAGCAGCCCTTGCAGTGAAGATTGCAGGCGCTTGTGGGGTCAAAAAGAATAGTCCACGGAATGTTGCAGTTATATTTGTCGCGGTTTGCCCTGACGGTTTTTGTTCCGTAATACCCCGCGTGAACGCCCATTGAAAGAAGCAGCGATTTTATAAGGCCGCGGTCAACGTCGCGCAGAATGTTCTCGGCAAGGGTCAGGTAACAGTTGTCGCCCGATTTAACAGCCGCCTTCATTTTTGTGAAGTTTTCGGGGGGGAACATTTTAAAATGCCTTTCGGCAACGTTAAGAATTTTTAAAAGATTTTTTTGCGGAGCTTTGTCGATATATTTTAGAATACCCGAAATAGCTATATCGGCTGCAAAGTGAACCCCAAAATGCTCTGTCACCGAAAAAACCTCCCTTCAAGGTGTGCCGCAAGCGGTTTGCGGTCGAAAATATAAAAATACATATAGGATAATACCATAATTCACGAATTTTGTAAACAAGCTAAAGCCTTTTTTTGGCACTTGAAAGAATTATTAGAACTTTACACAATTTTTATTCATTTTAAGAGTGGTTATATGAAATTTTCAATAACGCGCGGCACAATTCGCGTCAGCGTATTTACAAAGCCGCTTTTTTGGTGTATACTGAAAAAACAAATTAAAATTTTGCAGAGGGTTTATATTATGAAAAGAGTTTTAACATACGGCACTTTCGACCTGCTTCATTACGGTCACATAAATCTTTTAAGAAGAGCCAAAGAATTGGGCGACTATCTTGTAGTTGCGCTTTCGACCGACGAGTTTAACGCAATCAAGGGCAAAAAGGCTTATCACAGCTATGAAACGCGCAAAAAGATGCTCGAAGCCATAAGATATGTTGACCTTGTTATCCCCGAAAACAGCTGGGAGCAAAAAATTCAGGACGTGCTCGACTATAAAATCGACATTGTGGTTATGGGCTCGGACTGGGCGGGAAGCGACAAGTTCGATTATCTTAAAGATTATTGCGAGGTCGTTTATCTTGACAGAACGCCCGGCATCTCGACAACGCAGATTAAGCACGACCTTAACTTTAAAGAGGCTGTTAACGGCGTTGACCAGCTGCCCGAATAAAACAAAAAAATCAACTGTCCTTTGCCCCGTGAATTAACCCTCACGGGGCTTAATTTATGTGTTTTATGTGTTGACCGAATGGGGCTTTATATATTATAATAAGTTATTATATTTATCAATTTTTCTTTTATGTTATATCGGAGGCTCTTTTATGACAGGTGTTATCGACGTCGGCGGCGGCATGCGCGGCATTTACGGCGCGGGTGTTTTTGACGGCTTTCTTGACAGCGGCGTTTCTTTTGACAAGGTTGTCGGCATATCCGCGGGCAGTGCGAACGCCGCGTCTTTTCTTGCGGGGCAAAAAGGCAGAAACATTCGCTTTTATGAGGAATACTCTTTCAGAAAAGAGTATATGAGCCTTAAAAATTTTATTGAAAAAGGCTCTTATGTTGACCTTCAATACGTTTATAAAACCTTGAGCATAAAAGGCGGCGAAGACCCGCTCGACTGTAAAAAAATAAAAGAAAACCCCGCGGAGCTTTTTGTTCTTGCAACAAACGCAGTAACGGGCGAGTGCACTTTGTTTACAAAGGACGATATAAACGAGTTCGATTATTTTCCTTTAATGGCGTCGTCGTGCCTTCCGATAGTCGGAAAGCCCGTTTTTAAAAACGGCGTGCCGTATTTTGACGGCGGAATGTCCGACCCCGTGCCCGTAAAAATGCTTTGCAATATGGGCTGTGACAAAATTGTTCTTATTCTTACAAAGCCGAAAGACGTTTTGCGCACCCCCGGCAAAGACGCCTATGCCGCAAAGCTTCTCAAAAAGAAATACCCGAAAGCGGCAGAGGGGCTTTCTGACAGATACAGGCTCTATAACGAGGGTGTTTTGCTTGCAAAAAAGCTTGAAAAAGAGGGCAAGGCGCTTATAATCGCGCCCGACGACTGCTGCGGCGTGGATACGCTTAAAAGAACAAAAGAAAGTCTTGAAGCTTTGTATAAAAAAGGTTATAATGATTCAAGAGCCGCACTGTCTTTCATCTGAAAAGGAGATTGAAAATGAAACATCTGTCCGATTTCTATTTACTTATCGAAGAAAAATGCCGCTTCCCGAAAGAAGCATGCGACGTTCTTAACGCCGTCGCAAAACGCCTTGACGAAGAGCCTGATTTTGCCGCGGAATTTGACAGGGCAAGGCGGCTGTTTATGTTCCCGAAAGCGCACAATATTCACAGATACCTCGATATGATAAAAAGCACAGCCGAAAAATACGGCGTACCCGAATACACGCTCGACCTTGTTTTTCTTATGTCGTGCTCAGAGCTTTTATACCGCCGCTTTAAAGCGCGCGGCGTTTCGGATGAAATTTTTTGGGAGTCTATGAACGACCTGCGCTACAAGCTTCTTGAATGTATGGAGTGCAAAGGCGTTGTCGGCACTTTTGTTGCAAGCTGGTTTCAGGGCTTTTATGAAGTTGACCGCTTTGCTCTCGGCAGATTTCAGTTTGAAGAGCGCGACTTTCCGTGCGACTTTACGACAAGCGCGGGCTTTAAAATCAAAAAGGGCGACGCTTGCGTAAACTTCCATATACCCTCATCGGGCGTTCCGCTTTCTGACGAGGTGCGTTTTGACGCATACAAAAAAGCTTACGACTTTTTCTCTCATTGCAGAAAAGACAATAACATATATTTCATTTGCAGCTCATGGCTTCTTTATCCAAGGCACCGCGAGTTTTTGCCCGAAAACCTCAATATCCGCCGCTTTATGGACGATTTTGAGATTTTTGACAGCTCCGAGCACGAGGGCTTCGGCGACGACTGGCGCGTTTTCGGCCATTATACCGACTTTCCGCTTGAAAAGTGGCCCGAAGATACCGCTTTGAGAAAAGCCTATAAAAAATGGCTCACCGACGGCAACCCCACGGGGCACGGCTGCGGCGTTATCGTCTTTGACGGCGAAAAAATATTGCGTTAAAAATTTTTTCCGATTTTTATAAAGGAGCACATTTATGCCGAATACCGTTATATTCACACCTCAGCTTACAAGGCGCATTTCACATTTCAAAAAATATGATATAGAAGTTCCCAAAAAGCTTCTCGAAAAGCACTCAAAACGCCCCGACCTTTCGGGCTTTCCGTATCCGCTTCCGTGCAGAAAAAGCAGCTACACCTGTTTTTGCGAGGGCGAAAACGGCGTTATGTGGTACGGCGGCACGGGCGGCGTTACGCGCTTTGACGAAAACGCCGAAAGCATTTATGACAAGGTGATGTTTTTCAGCGCAAAAAGAGACCTTCTCGACAACAACGTTTCGGCTCTCGAAGCCGACGGCGACGGCGTGTGGGCGCTCACAGACACGGGCGTCGCGCACATCGAAATGGTAAAAATGACCATGGAAGAGAAGGCGTATGCACTGCTTCACGAAACGCTTACATACGTTCAGCGTCACGGAATGGTCAGCCAAAAAAAGCTTTCCGAAAGCAGCAACATAAAATCGGCGCTTCCGCATGGGCATTCGGATAACGACGGCTGTTTTACTTCGGGCTTTGCCATAGGCGAAATCTTCCGCTATGCAACGCTCAAGCGCGAAAAGGGCGCGTTCTCTCCCGAGACGCTTGACGCACTTAAAACCGCAACAAGAGCAAGCGAAGCATGCCTTTTGCTTATGTATATAGCGGGCCGCGGCGACGGCTTTGTTTCAAGAACATACGTCACAAGCAACGAAATAGTGCCCGACGACGGGCTGTTTTATAAAAAGAACGGCGCAACCGCCGTGTGCCTTAACACAACAGCCGCCCGCGAAAGAAAGCTTGTCGGCCATGAGGTTAAAGCCGACGCACCCATTCCGAAAAGGCTTCGAAAGCTTTATGCCGACGAGGGCTTTGAAGATGAGGATATAACATACAAGGGCGACACAAGCAGTGACGAAATCACGCTTCACTATCTTCACCTGCTTGTTGCTCACGAGTTTCTCGGAAAAGAGGACCCCGAGCTTGACGAGCTTATAATTCACGCCGCAAAAGCCACAATGGACCACATAATAAACCACGGCTTTGAGCTTTATGAATGTGACAACAAGCCCACGACATGGGCAAAGTGGAGCAAGGAATATTTTGAAACCGACATCGGCTGGGCAGACGCGTGCCTTAATTCAGCCGAGGTTATGATGTATCTTAAAGTCACAATGCACGTTTCGGGCGAAGAGGGCATTTATAAAGAAACTCTTGAAAAGCTTGAAAGCGAAGGTTATCTTGACCTTGTCACAAAGCATTTTGACCGTTTCCATCAAGCGAGCCTTGCTTTGGGAGTCGATGACCGCGAAGAGGTTATGTACGGCGACCACATGCTTGCAGTAGCTTCGTTCTTTGCTCTTATTTCGCTTGAAAAGGACGAGAAAAAGAAAGAGCTGTTCAGAAAGGGCTTTCGCTCGTGGCGGTATACGTTAGCGCCCGAATTTAACCCCGGCTATGACTTTCTTTACTTTATTTCCGACCCCGAAAACGCCCGCCCCGACGAAGAACGAATTAAAACATGGTTTTACCGTTTCGGCATTTCGCGCCTTGCAAGCGGCGTTTCGCTTACAGAGCGCATAGACATTCCCAAAAAGCGCCTTCGCGGCGATTATTACGAAACAAGCGTGCTTCTTCCCAATGACGAGCGGTTTATTGCAAAATACGACAGAAATCCGCTTGAATACAAAAATGAGGACAGCGGCGGAACGTTCTGCATAGAAAGCTGTTATCCCTTTACCTTTGCCTATTGGATTGGCAGATATTTCGGACTTATAGCGGAGGAAAACATATGAAAACCGACATCAAGCTTATTGGCAACGCACACCTCGACCCCATTTGGCTCTGGCGCTGGCAGGAGGGCTGCGGCGAGGTCCTTCAGACCTTCAGAAGCGCTCTTGACAGGCTCAAAGAATACGACGATTTTGTATTCACATGCTCTTCTGCCGCATACTACAAGTGGGTTGAAGATATTGACCCCGAAATGTTTGAAGAAATCCGCGCAATGGTAAAGCGCGGCAGATGGGTCCCCGTAAACGGCTGGTGGGTTCAGCCCGACTGCAATATGCCCTCGGGCGAAAGCTTTGCAAGACAGGCGCTTTACAGCCAGCTTTATTACTATGAAAAATTCGGCATAACCTGCAAAACGGGCTATAACGTTGACTCGTTCGGTCACAACGCCATGATGCCCCAGCTTTTAATAAAGGGCGGAATGTCGGCTTATGTTATGATGCGCCCCGGCATGCACGAAAACAGCAATATCCCCGAGGATGTTTTTTGGTGGGACAGCCCCGACGGCTCGCGCATTCCCACTTACCGCATCCCCGACGGCTACGGCATGAGCGGCAAAAAAAGCCTCGACAGAGCGCTTGAAGACCTTAATAACCGCGCGAATAAAGACGGCCACGGAATGATGCTCTTTTACGGCGTCGGCAATCACGGCGGCGGACCGACAAGGGGCGACATAGAATATCTTAAAGAGCATATGCACCGCGAGGGCTTTTGCGACCTTAAATTTTCTTCGCCCGACGAGTTTTTTAAAGAGCTTCTTTTACAGCCTCTTGATTTACCCGTATGGTCGGACGATTTACAGCACCACGCAAGCGGCTGCTACAGCGCAACTTCTTTAGTAAAACAGCTTAACAGAAAGTGCGAAAATCTTCTTGCCGCCGCTGAAAAATGGGATACGGTCGCGTCGGTAATGGCCCCTGCAAAGCCCCGCACTGAGGACTTTAAAGAGGCGTGGCGCGATGTGTGCTTTAACCAATTCCACGACATTCTTTGCGGCTGCTCGATAAAAGAAGCGTATGACGACGTAAACGAAAGCGACGGCCACGCGCTTACAATCGCTTCAAGGGCATATAACGACGCCGTTTTAAAAATCGCAAGGCGCGTCGGTACTTGGGTTGAAGGCGTAAGCGACCCCATTCTTCTTGACGAGCGCCATTACACGGGCGTTGACCTTAAATTTGACAGACCCGTTGTTGTTTTCAATCCCCACTCTTACCCGATAAAAATGCCCGTCAGGACATATCACCCCTCGCTTTCGGTCAAAAACTCCGCGGGCGAAGAAGTCCCTTTCCAAAACGTCCGCTCTTCGCGCTCTAACGACGACCACCTTGACACGCTGTTTGAAGCGTCCGTTCAGCCGCTCGGCTATGCAACATATTGGCTCTCGTTTGACCGCGATTCCAAAGCTCCCGAAAAAAGCGAATGCGACCAAAGCTATTTTATGGAAAACGAGTTTATCTCGGTTGAGCTTGACTCAAAAACGGGCTTTATAAAGCACCTTTTTGACAAAGAAAGCGGCGTTGAATTTGCCGATGAAAAATATCTTGCCATTCCGACGGTTATAGACGACTCAAAAACAGATACCTGGGCGCACATGGTGTTTAAATTCCACGACATCAAAGGCATTCCCGAGCTTGTTTCGATTGAAAGAGTTGAGGACGGCGCTTTAAGAAGCATTGTAAGAACAGTCCACAAGTTTAACGACTCTTACATTTATCAGGACTTTTCGCTCATGAAGGGTCAGCGCACTTTAAGGGTCGATTGCAAAGCACTTTGGCAGGAAAGATTTACAATGCTCAAATTCGCGTTCCCGATAGGCGGCACCGACGAAATTTCGACATATGAAATCCCCTGCGGCTTTATAAAACGCCCGTGCGACGGCGACGAAGAGCCTGCGCTTAACTGGGCGGACCTTACCGTAACAAAAGGCGGCAAACGATGCGGAATTTCTGTTATGAGCGACTCTAAATACAGCTATGACTGCCCCGGCACGGAGTTAAGGCTCACGGCGCTCAGAAACGTTATTTTTGCCGACCACTATTCATACCGCCCCGAAGCGTCGTTCAATTTTACGGACGAGGGCAAGAATTATTTCTCTTACGGAATATATCTTCATTCGGGCGAAGCGGAAACCTCCGACATCGTTAAAGAAGCCCACCTTTTCAATAACAATGTTGTCACTGTTCCCGAAAGCTATCACAAGGGCGAATTTCCTCAGGACGACTGCTTTATGAGCGTCAACGCCGACAACGTTCTTGTTACGGCGGTAAAGCGCGCCGAGGACCAAAGCGGCGACCTTGTAATAAGACTTTATGAAACAAAGGGCGTCCCTTCAACGCATTGCTGTCTTATGAGCAAGCTGTTTGACAACGGCTTCTGGTTTGATATAGGAAAACATGAAATCAAGACCTTCAGAGTGAGCCACGACCTTTCTGTAAGAGAAACGGACTTTCTTGAGGGCATCGTAAAAGGCGACTGATTATGGACGGAAAAGAAAAGAAAAATAAAATGCGCAAGCCCGCGTTTTTGCTCGGCGTAATCATTCTTGTGCTGGCTATCTTCGGCGTGGCTTCAATAGCTTCAAAAATAGGCGTCGCAGTCAAGGATGCAAAAAAGGATTCTATTGACTACACCGCCTACGGCAAATATCTGACATGGGTTGTCGGCATTGACCCCGACCCGTTTACGGATATTACCAAAGCGAACAGCGACGACCTTTTGAACATTGCTTTGTGCACGCTTTTGACCGACGGCGTTAAAACCGGCGAATACAACGTCACCGATGACGGACTTATTGTTCCCGCCGCCGACGTTGAAGAGTATTTTACAAAAATGTTCGGCAATGACGTAACCATTGTTCATTCAAGCGTTGTCGGCTACGGCTACAGCTTCACTTATGACGAGGCAAACGGCGTTTATAAAGTTCCGCTTACGGGCGTTACACCGCCGTTTACACCGCGAATAGAAAATGCCGAAAAAACAGGCGGCCTTGTCGCGCTTCGCGTGGGGTATGTCGGCACAAGCGGCATCGAGGTCGGCGTTGACGGCTCTGTCGGCGCGGCCCAGCCCGATAAATATATGCTGATAACCTTAAAAGAAACAGACGACGGCTTTAACCTTATTTCAATCGCAAACCTGTCCGAGGGCGAGTACGCGAGATAATCGGCAGCACGGCAAAGCCGTGTGAGCTGTTAGCTACGCGGCTTCGCCGCTTGAGCCGTTAGCCGTTAGCCTGTAGCTGTTAGCCTGCGTGGCGTTGTCGCACACTAAGCAATAGCTGATTAATTACGAACGCAAATATTAACGATGAGATTTTTGTCAGATTATTCAGGTTATTGCAGTTATCACATTCATATTATCAAGATGATTTGGGCTATATAATGGGTAACACACTGTCAAGATTTGTGCTTGTCAATTAATCAATGATTACCAAACAGCCACGATTTAATAGTTGTCTACAAAAAAACAAATTGTTTAATATGAATTATAAAACACTAATAAATCAATAAAATACTTGACAAATGAAAAATTATTGTTATTTTTGAATTAGAAAAGCGAAAGAACGTGATTCCGATGTGCAGTTTAAAAATTTCTGTTACGGCGGCGCTTTGTTCTTTTGCTTGGGGAAGTTAAGAAAAATCAAAAACACTTACCGACAATTTTCAGAACACGCGCTCCCGTGACGGGTCGCGTGTTTTTTTGTATTTTAAAAGGACGGTGATATTTATGAAAAAGTCTGTTGCGCTGCTTCTTTCTTTATTCGTTATATTCCTTTGCTCTTGCGGGCAAGGCAACGAGCCGACTGTGAACACCCCGTTGAATTTTAAAGAATATACTTATTGCGGGAATACTGATTACGATAACGCAGACAAGCTTGTAAACGACGCGGATGTAATTCTTACGGGAACGGTTAAAAACATTTCTTTTAAGCTTTTTGATGAAGCGATGAAAAAAGAAATCAAAAACACCGCCTCAAAAAAAGAGTCTTTGCTGTGCACAGTTTATACGGTCGAAGTGAAAACCGTTCTTAAAGGGAAAGCCGACGGCGCGGTTGATATTGTCGTAAAAGGCGGCATTCCCGATAAATATGAAAAAGAGCAGCTTGAAGCATTCGGCGAAAAGCCCGACAAAACAGTTTTATATTCAACCGGCACGCCGACTCTTGACACGGACAAAAGATATATGCTTGTTTTAAGCAAGAAAAACGGCAGGCTGACATTGATTGATTCTTTTTATTCGGTATATCCGCTTATGTATCCGCTCGGCAATATGTCCGATATGCCGCCGCTTTCGCCGAGCGACATAGCCGCCGCATGCGGTGAAGAAAGCGAAAAAGCATTTTGGGCGCAATGGCAGAACGATAACCCTAACTGGCGCCAAAGAGACGATGCAAAAGAGCTTTCAAAAATAATCGGGTAATACAGCCGTTAGCTGTTGGCTGTTGTTAGCACGCGGCAGAGCCGCGATTATAATCGCGCAAAGCGCGGTGTATAAAAGAAAACGCTTCGCGTTTTTTGCGGGCGGCAGATTGCCGCCCCTACGGGAATGATAGGAAAATCGGCGCGGAAAAATCAAAGAAAACTAATAGTATTATGAATTGCACGTTAGTCATATGCACCAAGGGCGTACGATGTATCAAACGTAAAAAAACGCTATGAAACATTTTTTAGTTAAATTCGGAAGAGAGGTTTGCCGATATGAAAAGATTTTTATTGATTGTCCTTATAATTATCCCCGTACTCATCTTTGCTTCCTGCACAGGCGGCAAGCAATCTGCCGAAGCCGAAAGCGGAAACTCCGATACCGTATCGTCCTCTAATATCGGCGTTTCGGTTAATGCCGATGTGCCTGATTTATATACCGCCTCATCTTATTATATTTATTATCGAAGTGCCGAAGAGCTCGTTGACGCCGCAGATTTTATTATATCCGGCAAAGTTGCGGACGTGTCGCTTGAAGCTTTCGATTACGGAATGCAAAAGCCTTTCGATAAAGAATCGCACAGCGAAAACGTGCGAATAACCACTGTATACACCATAAAACCCGACTGCGTTTATAAAGGTAAATGCCCCGAAGAAGTAAAGGTCGCTTTTCAATGTATTACCGAGGATTGCGACATTTCGGCTTTAGAAAAAGCAGTACGGGAAACAGGCGTTAAAGAGGTTGATGTTGCACCCGGTGAACGAAATCAATCATTTTTAAGACAACTTAAAGAAATCGGTATAGACAGAGTATACTATCTTTCTGAAAGCTGCGGTGAAATAGAGATTGGCAAGAAATATCTTGTCGTATTGAATAAGCCGGGCGAAGATACCCCTTATTCACCGTTAAACCCGTTGCAGGCGATTCAGGATTTTTCAAAACCGCTTGAACACAAAACCGATAATGCTCTTGTAGTTAATGTTTCAGCGAGCGACATAGCCGCCGCATGCGGTGAAGAAAGCAAAAAAGCATTTTGGGCGCAATGGCAGAACGATAACCCTAATTGGCGCCAAAGAAACGATGCAAAAGAGCTTTCAAAAATAATCGGGTAATACAGCCGTTAGCTGTTGGC
>OQVL01002384.1_pt1 | contig 11478 bp, 9 predicted proteins | sample 1691501 | NCBI WGS metagenome assembly OQVL01 (sample SAMN03418253, study PRJEB22391) | human gut metagenome | biome: human-gut; feature: organic feature; material: feces | host: Homo sapiens | place: Tanzania | collected 2013-01
GCATGGCAAAGGAGATGATGGCAAGGATGACACCAATCCACTGGTAGAGGTTGAGCACCTCGCCATAGACCAGCAGGGCGCCCACGAGTGTCATCACGGGGCGGGTGGCATTGATGGGGCCAACGATGGTAAGCGGCAGATGCTTCATGGCAAAATAGCCAAGCGTCCATGACGACAGGACGATACAACTCTTGAGCAGGATATACTTGTGTACCTCCCAACCCTGGGACTGTACATAAAACATACTCCCCTCCAACAGATGGGAGTTTGCGGACAGAAGAATAAAGGGCAAGAAGATAACAGAAGAAAACAGGGTGTTAAGGAAAAGAACGGGGATGACAGCATTGCCATCAAGAGATTTCTTCTTACATGTGTCATAAAAACCTAACAGCAGCGCTGAAAGGAAAGCAAGACTTAACCAGACCATCACTTATATATTTAATAAACTATATCCCAGAGGAAAAGGGCATGAGCAGGCATGCTCTCACCAGCATTTTTACGGCTACCAGAAGCTACAACTGCTCGGAACTCATCAAGAGTCATACGACCACGTCCTACCTCGACCAATGTGCCAACCACGGCACGCACCATATTACGCAAGAAACGGTTGGCGCTAATCTCGAAATACCAGCAGCCAGGCTCCTCCATCTTAATCCATTCGGCCTTGGTCAGGTCGCACAACGTAGTCTTGACATCAGCGCCTGCCTTGCAGAAGGAGCCGAATTCCTTGACATCGAGCAGCAGCCGGGCTGCCTCATTCATAGCTTCGAAATCAAGCTGATAAGGCATCTCCAAGGAATAAAAGCGATGGAAAGGATTGCGATGGGTATGTATATAATAATGATAGGTACGCTTGACGGCAGAGAAACGTGCATGCAAATCGTCTGCGACTTTCCTCACGTCGTGTATGGCTATGTCGCGTGGCATCATCCGGTTCAACTTATAAGCCAGTTGGGCACCATCGAGCTCGCCGTCATAATCAAAATGGGCAACCATCAAATGGGCATGGACGCCAGCGTCGGTGCGGCCGGCTCCCACCACCTCGATGGTGCCTCTCAACAGCGTGGACAATCGCTCTTGAAGAACCTGCTGGACAGATATCCCGTTGGGCTGTATCTGCCAACCATGATAGGCGGTTCCGTCAAAACTAAGATAAATAAAATATCGACTCATCATTTGGAATGCAAAGTTAGACAAAATATGCGATACACACAAATGATTAACACATAAAGAGCAACGACCTGAACGCCATCAAAATGAATATTTTCGATAGAAGCGCCGGGCAGCATGGCAATTCCCCTCACGCTGCTGTCCATGATATGGGCGGCAGAAGTGAGAATGGCCACCACCCACCGTTGGATTATGGCGACGGGGGTAAGGAGCAATACGGCAAATGCGGAATATACTATAATGTACGCGCAAGGCACCACCACGATGTTGGCGAGAAGGAAATAGCAGGACAACCTGCCGAAATGGTATAACAGCAATGGTGCCACCGCCAGCTGGGCTGACAAGGAGAGCCACAACAGTGACAGAAACCAGTTGAGTCGGCGCTTGGGTTGAAAGAAGAAGATACCCAAAACGGCCATGAAAGACAACTGAAATCCAACGTCCCACAAGGATAAGGGATTGAAAAGAAGGATTACCAGGGCTGTAAACGCCAATGTATTGAATGGCTGATGTGGTCTGTTATCTAAATCGACAACTGCATACAGGCTAATCATGGTCGCGGCTCTCGTAATGCTGGGCGAAAGTCCGACAAGGATAGTAAATCCCCATATCAACCCAAACAATAAGAGGGCCTTAATGAACTTGATAGTGATTCTTCCTTTGCCTCCGGTGTAACCAATCAGAAACTTGGCGATGCCATTCATAATGTAATTGACTATCACAAACAACACCATCAGATGCAAACCGCTCAAAGCCAGGATGTGACTTGCACCAGAGATGGAGTATTCGTCACGCATTTGGTCGTCAAGGAGGCTCTTGTCGCCAATGGTCATCGCGCTAATGAGAGCCAATGTCCTGTCTTCAAGACCCAGACGCCTGTAATTCTCCTGTAAGTTGCCACGCCACATCGTTGCACGCATGCGTATTTTCTCCATGGTTGGCAAATTGCTTATTTTGATTTGCTCGCGTTGCCAGTCTTGCCATACATAAGCGGTCGCATCATAGTGATTGACATGCAGCCAGCGCTGATAATCGAAATGTCCGACATTGTAGTCTACATCGGCAACGGCTTTCAAGGCGGTGCTGACGACAAGTCCGTCGCCAGGCCTAAGCGTATCGCCATAGAGTTGGGCTTCGCGCAACAGCGTGGCCTTCACCTTGATAGGTTCTGGAGTATTGACAATCCACAAGTCGCACTTGAAAGACTTGTCGGTAATGACGGGTTGGCTGACGACAACAGCCTCATAATAATGTCGCCCGACGGGTATGGCCTTGTTATCCTCTTTCGCGATGGTGACAAGCCAGGCTCCAGCGATGATGGCGCCGACATGGACACTCAGACTTGAAACAATCGGGAAGCGCATGAACCAGCTGCCGATAGCTATAGCGGAAATCAGGAGGACGGCATAGACTGCAAACGGCAACACCAGAATATCGCCCAAAGCTATGCCTAAAATGAACATAACCGCTATCACGAACAGCGGATTGTTACGATAGAAATCTACGCTATATCTCAAACCTGACTGAATTAGATTTGTTGCAGATAGGCAGCACACTGCTCGGCGCAACGCTCACCATCTACGCCGGCAGAGACAATTCCGCCTGCATAACCCGCTCCTTCTCCACAAGGGAAAAGGCCCTGGAGTCTCACATGCATAAGCGTTTCCCGGTCGCGAAGTATTCTCACCGGCGAGCTTGTACGTGTTTCCATAGCTATGAGCACCGCTTCATTGGTAAGAAAACCATGAGCCTGGCGACCAAAGGTCTTGAAACCTTCCTGAAGGCGTGATGCAATCGGCTTGGGCATCCAAAAATGCAATGGGCTCGAAATCAATCCGGGCGCATAGCTGCTTGCGGGCAGGTCATAGCTCAATCTGTTGTTCACGAAGTCTGCCATACGCTGGGCTGGAGCTGTCTGCTGACGGTTTCCTTGTTGCCAACACATCTTCTCAACTTCTTCCTGGTAGTGCATAACGGCCAATGGATTGTCTGCATCGATATCCTCGGGACGCAACTCGACAACCATACCCGAATTGCTCCACTTGGTTCCACGGTTCGCAGGGCTCATACCATTGACAACGATTTGCTCGGGTCCTGTTGCAGCGGGTATTACAAATCCGCCGGGACACATGCAAAAGCTATAAACACCCCTTCCGTCAACCTGAGTGACCATGCTATACTCTGCTGCAGGAAGGTATTTGCCGCGACCTTGCTTACTGTGATATTGTATCTGGTCTATAAGCTTTTGAGGATGCTCCAAACGCACTCCTACCGCGATGCCTTTTGCCTCTATTTCGATATTCAGACCGTCAAGCATCCTATAGACATCTCGCGCAGAATGACCAGTGGCAAGAATGACCGGGCCGTCAAATTCCGAGCCATCCTCGCAAACGACACCAACAACCGACATTCCGTCCATCTTCAATCCTGTCACACGTGTTGAGAAGCGCACATCTCCACCGCTTTTCAGAATCTGCTGCCGCATTGCCTTGATGACAGCCGGAAGTTTGTCTGATCCGATATGTGGATGAGCGTCTATAAGAATGTTTTCAGATGCGCCGAACTGATTGAATATCTGCAATATTCTGTCTACAGAACCACGTTTTTTGCTTCGCGTGTACAACTTACCGTCTGAATACGCACCAGCGCCACCTTCTCCAAAACTGTAGTTCGAATTCTCGTCAACGATGTTTTCTCTTGATATGCGAGCTAAGTCACGGCGACGGTCGTCAACGTTCTTGCCTCGTTCAAGAACCACCGGACGCAAGCCGAGCTCTATCAATCTGAGTGCGGCAAACAAGCCTCCAGGACCGGCCCCTACAACCACCACTGTCTGCGCATTGCTCACATCGCCATAGCGATATGGTTCATAGCGATTTATATTATCCGGGAGTTCATCAATAAAGCATCTAACCGTCAAATTGACCATTACCCGACGCTGACGTGCATCGATTGAGCGTTTCAAAATCTGCAACAATTTTATCCTACCTCGGTCAAAATTTCCCTGTCGGGCGACAAATGCAGCTACACGTTCATTGTCGGCTGCCGTACGCGGATCCACTCGTAATTGAAATTCTTTTGTCATATTCTAAAAATTCAACCGAAATTACTCACATTTCCCCATTCCACAAAATTATTTTGCAAATTCATCACAAAAGTTTCTACCTTTGCAGTCTAAAACTTATTTTCACAATGAAAACTGGCGTATTATTCGATCTTGACGGAGTTCTGATTGACAGCGAAAGCATATATACTGAATTTTGGGAAGATGTTGACAAGGTGTTTCCAACAAATGTGCCCGACTTTGCTCACATAATAAAGGGTTCAACACTGCCCAAAATCCTCGGCACATATTTTCCAGACAAAAATATCCAGCAGCAAATACTGGATATGATCTCCTGCTTCGAAAAGGATATGCGCTATACTCCTTTTATCGAAGCCATGAGGTTTGTCGGCGAACTTAACGAAGCAGGCATTGAATGCGCCATCGTGACGAGCAGTTCATTGCAAAAAATGGAAAATCTCTATCGCCAGAATCCTGGATTCCGCGACAAATTCAAAGCCGTAATAACAAGCGATCTGGTAACATTCTCCAAACCGCACCCACAGCCGTATCTCCTTGGAGCAAAAGCTATTGGCGTCAGCCCGGAGAACTGCTTCGTTTTTGAGGACTCATTGTCGGGCATCGAATCAGGAAAAGCTGCTGGAGCAACCGTTATCGGGCTTGCCACCACTCTGCCATTAGATGCAATAAAAGGGAAAGCCCACAAAACCATCACTGATTTTGCAGGCTTTCATATTTCCGATATGCTTTCTGTAAAGCAGAATTAGCAGGCTTTAAAACTCATATCCAAACCTTTGACAGAGTGAGTCAAAGCTCCGACAGAGATATAGTCGACTCCGCATTCGCCATAGTCACGGAGCGTGTCGAAGGTTATGCCGCCCGATGACTCCAATTCACATCGTCCAGCCACAATGTCGACAGCCTTCTTCGTATTTTCCGGAGTGAAATTGTCAAGCATTATGCGGTCAACGTGACCTGTGGCAAGCGCCTCATCAAGCTCATCAAAGTTGCGCACTTCGATTTCAATTTTCATGCCATCCTTATGGTTGGCTTTAATGTATTCATTCGCTTTATTTATGGCATTTGCAATACCACCGGCAAAGTCTACATGGTTGTCTTTCAACAAAATCATGTCAAACAAGCCTATACGGTGATTCATTCCGCCGCCAATCTTCACAGCTTCCTTCTCAAGCATACGCATTCCTGGAGTCGTCTTGCGGGTGTCAAGCACTTTTGTTTTCAAGCCCTTCAATCGTTCCATATATTTCGCCGTCATAGTAGCAATGCCGCTCATACGCTGCATAATGTTAAGCATCAGACGCTCCGTTTGAAGCAACGAACGCACTCTGCCTTCCACCACGAAAGCCACATCTCCGGGCTTCACATGCGCTCCGTCGTTGATAAACACAGTCATCTTCAGCTCTGGATCAAATTTATGGAACACCTTCTTGGCAATCTCCACTCCTGCAAGAATGCCTTCCTCTTTTACGAGCAAATGCTGCTTGCCCATCTCGTCGGCTGGAATGCAGCAAAGCGTTGTGTGGTCTCCGTCACCGATATCCTCGGCAAACGCCAAATCAAGCAATTCGTCAATAAGTTCGTCTTTTGTCTTCATATCTTATGTCTCTGTTTTTTCGTTAAACATCACAAAAGTACAAAAAACTAATCAACTCCGAAATTATACCGCCGACAAACTGACCGCACGACGACATTCAGATGCAAAAATCATCGATTGACGCACAAACCAGCCATCACTATCTGACCTTGTCATTGGCTTCAAGCCCAAACAATGATACGCTTTATCATAATGCCCGCCGACCGTCAGCATATCATAAAGACACGCAAGGTCATTCAAGCCACAGTGTCCAGACATGACAACTTCGCAACATTTTTCCAACGCCTCGTCCACAAGTGCCATCAATTCCACATCAGCATCCGTTTGCGCGGCCGATTGCATTGCGGCAAGCCGCTCAAGAGTCAACGAAACAGGCGCGCCGTCCCATAGGTTCTCAGTCAGAGAATTCCGCCATCCGTCAATACATGAGTCGACAAATCCTCGCACCGACAAATTAGTATCCTCTTCCTGACAATACAAATAATATGCAGATACACGGCACAACAACGCCCTCAGCAATCCGTCTTCGCGGCACGCCTCACGCCAGCAGCCGTCAGCTTCCGTCAGAAACGCATTGACAAACACATCATCCTTCCTTGCCGACCACTCCGTGCCAACACCAGTCATTTCATCATGCATCAGCGCCAGCAACAGACATTTTGCCGCAGCATCATTCTCCGTAGCAAGCATCGCACGGATTCTCGCGAACAACAGATTCCCTGTTTTCACAAAATCCACGCCATCAAGCAATGGCGTCCCATCGAGTTGCGCACTCCACCCCGCCTTGCAGATTCTTACCGCCGCGCCAAGCTCTTCTACGCCACAACCCGTCGTTGCAACCCGCCTCAGATATGTTTCAATCCGGTCAGTCACACTCAATTAAGCTATTCTGTTTTGAATGTCACGTCATCCGTACGAGGATGCACAAACTCAAATTCCAAAGTACGTGCCAATCCCTCAGCAAGTGTGTATGGCGGCTTGAATCCCGACTCCTGCATTTTTGTTGAGTCAAATTCCGTTGTGGCACAAAACTTCTTCACCCTCACGGAACTAACAGTCAACTTTTTACGCATCACTGCCGCAAGCAAGTCGAAGCAATATCCACCCATCATTCCAAGCCAATATGGGAAATGAGTCGACGGAATGCGCTTGTCAAGCACCTTTTCCACATGCTCTACGAGCTGGTTCATAGTCATATCCGGCTTATCTATATAATTGAACACATTATAACCCTTCGTGCAATTGTCTATCATAAATTTTACGAAAGAGACAATGTTGCCCACATATGCCATCGATTTCTTGTTGTTGCCGTCGCCAACCATAAGAAATTTTCCACTTGAAATCTGCCGCAACAAATTATACACATTTCCACGGTTACGCTCTCCAAAGATTACAGTTGGACGAATAATATTCACGTTCCAATCCGGATGCGATTTATACCACTCTTGCAAAACCTGCTCTGCCTGCCATTTCGATTTTCCATAATGATTGAACGGGTCTTTGGGATGCTCCTCGTTTGGGTTCTTCTTGTTCAATCCATAAACAGCGACGGAGGAGAAAAACACGATGCGTTTCACGCCATTCTTTTCCATCGCACGCAATGTAACTTCCATTCCGCCTACATTGGTGTCGTAATAAAGCGATGTCGGCGACACATCGTCGCGATGTTGTGCCGCAAGCAGCACCACAACATCCGCTCCTTTAAGCTGCTCGTCCATCTGCTTCTGCTCCCGGACATCTCCAATCACTGTCAGGTCGTTGAAAAAATGACTCGGCAACAAGTCGACATTCTTCAACTGATATTCTTTTTCGCTTTCCTTCAGCAATCCCAGCAGACGTGTCCCCACAAATCCGCTGGCTCCTATCATTGTAACTTTCATATTTTTGCTGTTTTTAGATTCTTTTCAAAAAGTCGTATGCCTTCGACATTTGAGATGCAAAATCAAAATCTGTTTTTGCCGCATGTATGCATCGTGCAGTCAATTCCCTATATTCCTCATCTGTCAACGACTGCAACTTCTTCACATTTTCTGTCAACGCTTTATAATCGCCTGGAGTCGAAACATAACCCACTCCATAATCCTTTACAATCTCAGCGCCTTCTCCGCCTCCGCAGAAAACGACAGGCAGACCGATTGGTAAAATGTCAAAGATCTTAGAGGGGACAGCCCCTTTTATTCTCACAGCCAACGGCACAATTGAAGCGTCGTATTTCGACAATTCATCTGCCATACGACTCTTTTCCACATATCCATGATACTCCACATTACAGTCATGCTGTGATATGTACTCCTCTATTTCCTTCGCTTGATTTCCGCCTCCATACAAATGGAATTCAATGCCAAGACCTTTGAAATCCACATTCTTGATTATCCCTAATATATCTTGCGCCACGCCAAGCAAACCTGCATAGACAATTCTCATAGGAGTATGTTTCTCGCGATAATCAATCGTTATTTTATAGCGCTGCAAATTCCTGTACAAGCATTTCGCATCTGGAGAATCATATCCGTCAATGTGTCGTATTATCTCATTCGACTGACAAAATATTCCGTCCGCCTTCCGGTATATGAACCGCTCAATTGCCGCAAAAATCCGATGCATTTTGCTGCCTTCTTTCATCGCCCCCAACTCAACTGCCGACAATGGCCACAAATCAGAAATGTTGAGAATCGTTTTCTTACGATACAGGCACTTGAACAGCATAATTCCAGAGCATGACACAAACAAAGGTGGACTTTGGATTACAACCCTGTCATAACTCCTTATCGTGCGTATCTTGAATGCGAACAACCACATCATCAATGCGAACGAAATCATACCCCACGCCCGCGCTATCGGATTTTTTGACACTGTGGCATAAGTCCAATAGCGGAATATCGTGCCTTTCCCTGTCTTTTCCTTTTTATACAAACGACCTCTATAGCCATCAAAAATTCTACCCTTTGGATAATTGGGTAAACACGTAAGAACGTCTACTTCAGCTCCTTCCGCTATAAAACCTTCTGCCATATTGGTTATTCGCGAAGGAGCAGCGCCCAACTCTGGATAGTAGTAGAACGACACTAACAATATTTTCATAAACTTATTGTAATTTGTAAATTCTCTTTGAAATGCACAGCGGCAATCTTCACTGCCTCAAAGCGGTTGTAGTCATGGCTGACCGTGCCGTCGGATATCTCAACAGCGTCTGCTCCGACCACCGACACCACGCCTGCCGTCGTGAGAATTTTCTCCGCTGTGTGTTCAGCCACCTCGACTCCCGGAGCAAAATGCAGATATGCCGTTGCCGGAGTGGGCTTTGTTATATGATCGGCCATGTGAAAGCCGTCATTGTCAACACTGAATGACCGCCGATGCATGCCCAGCGCGCCAAATCCGTCATGTTCTGCCACAACTGTCTCTCCATCGCGCAGCAGCCGCACTTTTGCCCTTCTGCCCACACGAAATCCTCCCCACACCTCGCTCGACGATTTGCCTGCCAACACGACAGTGTTGTGTGCCGCCGTCGAACGTTCCAGCTGCCGCCGCGGCGTCTTGTCGTAGGTCGAAATGCCAGAGTCAACGACAAACGGTTTTCCGCCAAGCCTCAGTTCAAACGACAATGAGTCGGCATGCGTATGGCCGGGCTGATAGGAAGCCTTGATGTTGCCCACGTCGACAACCGCCTCAACGTCGGTGTTGTCAAACTTCCGATAACCGCATTCTCCCAACGCCACCGGCGTCCATTGCAAGCCGAGACGGCGGGCATAAGCAAAAATCGCTGCAGGCTCAGGAGCGATTCCCTCTGCGGAATCGTTGAGCAGCGGAATAGTGCCGTCGGCATACACTATGCTTTCCAAATGCCCAAGCATACGCTCAGCCGCAGGCTTCAAGACAGAGCAGACAAACGCCCCCTCGCCTGCGTTTATGCAGTCGAGCAGGCGGTCAAGCAATATGCAGTGATACATCGGCGACTGCTCATAGTGCGCTCCGTCGGAAAGCACCTGCTCCCTCAACTGCCGGCGAAGCAGCCGGCTCGCCCTGCCGTGCATACAGCTGTCTTTAAAATACGCGCTGCCAATATAAAGCGCGTATGCGTCCTCCAGCAGATGGTTGCCAAGCAGATGATATTCCAACTTGCGCTCCAGCAACCGCAACTGCGAATAGAGAGAATCCCTGCGCTCCGCTGTCGATTCCATCGGAAAACGGCTGAAAAACTTAACCCAATTAATGGCGCGCAGCGCAATAGGATACGGGTCGAGCCCCACGCGGTTTGTCGGCATGTCGGCGATGAAACGGTCAATCCAGCGCGCACCCTCCGCAGCCGTCATTCCCGGCTGGCAAAGCCAATCCATATAATTTTGGTTGTATGCCCACAGCATCCCGTGCGCAGTGTTGTTCCACCCGCGGAACTCATCCTCAATGTTGAGAAACGCAAATCGCCTACCGTCATAGCTTTGCCACTTCGCTGCCGGCTCCACAACCATCGGCTTGACCTCCACAGGAGGGTATGCCAATGCCTTGAACCGGGCTTTATGCACCCGTCTCAACACTTGAAAAAGCACCTGCGCAGGCCTCAGATGAGCCACCGTGCGCAACACCAACCCTATGTTCATTGTCGTCTTATTTCACCAGCTCTGGTGTTTCCGGGAACGGATTGTCCCCACGAGTCTTCGGCTTGTTCATTTCCTTAAAGTCGGCATCCGAAAGATACTGCAACTTCCACATCAATTTCGGAAGCACAGGCACTCCGTGCCTCCACTACTAATTGCTTACCCTATACCAAGGTATCAGCATATAATCGTTCTATTTCTTGTCCAATTCAGAAACTACAGCTTTAAACTTACCTGCTTTTGTCCGTTCTATCGAATCCACATATTCGAATTTCACAATTATTGTAGGGCTAATCCAATCTCTGACTTCCGAAATCAGCAACTGTTCTGTTTCTTTTTTATAATCCCTACGGGGAACAATCCTAATTATCATCTCGCCAAGTTTCCGTTGGACGACCTGGCATTCTTTAATCGTCGTGGTACATTTAAATATATACCCAAACCTCATAATTTTTGCGCCTTCCGGAGTAAGCACATAGTCACCATTTCTACCTTCAATATCCGATATCGCCTGACTATTCAATCCACAGTCGCAGTCATCCACAAAAGTTCCTGTATCTCCTATTTGATATCGAATAAATGGCATTCCATAATTTTGGAATCCAGTTGCAAGCATTCTTCCTGTATTACCTTCTTTATTTTCAAGTTCCAAATGTCCCAACTCAAAATCTTCATGATACAAACCATCCGGACATTTTGACGCACTTGCCGCATTCTCAGAGAAACCATAATGCTCTACGATTTCCACTCCAGGGAAAACCTTTTCTATAATTATTCTTTGGTTGTCATACATCTTTTCAGCACTTGAAAAAATATACTTTGGCGGATTCTCTACCACAAGCCCCTTTTCATCAATCAGCATTGCCAGAGTGTTCATAATCGACGGATAACCAACAAAGAACTTACAATTCTCTCGATTAATAAAATCTACGATATCTTCAACCTTAGATTCTGTTATATGTTGCATATTCATCATATACTGATTCATCGGTTTGTTATAGCGCCAATATGGCGGTGGTTGGATAAGGGGGAAA
>OQVL01002385.1_pt1 | contig 11477 bp, 1 predicted proteins | sample 1691501 | NCBI WGS metagenome assembly OQVL01 (sample SAMN03418253, study PRJEB22391) | human gut metagenome | biome: human-gut; feature: organic feature; material: feces | host: Homo sapiens | place: Tanzania | collected 2013-01
GGATGCGCTCAGACGCTCAGGTACGCAGCAGGCGGATATGGCGGAATTGGCAGACGCGCTAGATTTAGGTTCTAGTGTCCACGACGTGCAGGTTCAAGTCCTGTTATCCGCATTGCGTAATTATGGAAGCATAGCTCAGCCGGGATGAGCGTTCGCCTCACACGCGAGAGGTCATGGGTTCGAGTCCCCTTGTCTCCACCATTGATTAAAAGCCCGGAAACATCAGTGTTTCCGGGCTTTTCCTTTGTTTCCAAGGGTTTGCAGGCTTTCCAGCCGCTGAAATATCCGTTTATAAAACGATATTTCAGCAGAAAAAACGGGTTTATACAGAAAGAAATCTGTATGAAAATCTGTACGGATTTTTACCCAGCCGGGCTGCGGCTGATGCTCTTTTACCCCCTCGGCAGCTCCAGTCCGCCGGTGCCATCCGACAGAAGGATGCCACCGCTCGCAGGCTCCGCGTTCAGCGCATCATAGACCTTTTTGCCCACGCTGGTGCTGTAGGGATTCTTGTTCGGCTTCCAGCTCTTGTTCGCCAGCTGCCAAAGCACGGCCTGCTGCTTCACCGTCAGCGGTTGATCTCCTCCGCCGCCGCCCGGCAGCACAAGGCCGATCCCGCCGCCCATGGAGTCCAGGGCCTTCTCTACCTCTTTCTGGTTTAAGGTGCCGTTGCCATCGGCGTCATACTGCGGCAGAAGCTCCCGAAACCGGACATAGGCTTCCGGCAGTATGCCATGATCATAACCAACCTGCAGCTTGCTGTATTCGCTCTCCTGCATCAGCTCCTGCAGCGCTGCCATCTGCTCATCTTCGCCGAGATCCGCCTCAATGACCGCACGATACCGCTGCACATTGCTCACCGTCTTCTTCCCTTCTTCCGGCTCCAATGCGTTCAGAGAGTCAGCCAGCGCGTAGGCCGCGTCATCCTCCAGCCCCGCCGAAACAAAGCTGTCGTACCGCGCCGCTTCCGCCGGGATCTGGCTGAAATACCGGAAGCAATCCCGCACGGTCTCTGCCTGCTCGGCCGTCAGATCCAGGCTGTTCACCCAGTGGGAAAACGCCATCGCCTTTTCCCCTGCGCCGCTGTACTTCTCGTTGACCACGGTGTACTCGTTCTGCACCTTCAGGAAGGTGTCGAAGTCCAGCTCAACCTGCTCGAATGCCATAATGTCATCCTCCCGGCTGGTGGTGTAGCTTCCGTCCTCCTGCTTGGTGCCCATGACATAGCGATAAACTGTCTGCTTTTCCTCATCCGTGAGCGGCGCCTTGGCAATGGCCTCCCGCTTTGCGCCGGATGCGGCCGCGCCCTTCAGAGTGCCTGCGTCCTTGATGTCCAGCAGCATCTCTGTGACAGCGCCGGGATCCGCACCGTCCAGCGCATCCATCAGCTCTCGCTCCCGGTCGCTGGCCAGCAGCGCATAATAGGTGATGGCCTTGCCCTCGCCCGGCACATCAGACCGCCGAAGGATCTCCCGCTGCACGGCGTTCCGGCTCTGCTCGTCTGTCTTTTCCGCGCCCCGCAGCTCCTGCAGCAGCACAAAAGCATCCTCGCCTCGAACGCCGGCCTCCAGCATATCCTGATACGCCGCCGTTTGCTTTGCGCCCAGCGTATTGAAGTTGTCCTCCACCCAGTCCTGCGCCGTGGGCAGGCTGCTTTTCCCGAAAAGCATCATCCGTCCGGCGTTCAGGGCCGTCTCCCAGGGATCATCTGTAAAAACGGGATATTGGAGCTTTCTGCTGCCGTCGGCATCCACCGTATAGCTGCCGCCCTCGATAAGCGCCTTTACAGATTTCCAGATCTTCTGCGCCTGGTTTCCGCCAAAGGGCGGAAGGATATAGGCCAGCTTGCTCAGCTCATCCTGCACCTCCTTCCAGCGCCGCTTTCCGCTCCAGCCCTCCTTCGTTGCCGCATCCCAGAGCGCCGTCAGATCCGGGACGGCGCTGGCCGCCGGAATGCGTCCGCCATCGATGTCTGCGCCGAGCAGCGCAAGCCCGGAGGAAAACGGCAGCTCGCCCAAAGCATTCTTCGCAAGAGTCTTCCCCGTCTCGCCAAGGCTGGCCTTTTCCGTCTGAAAGCTTGGCAGCTCGCCCTGCGCCGCGCCCACGCCCAGCTCCACCAGATTAGGCAGCGCATAGCCCGTAAGATCGCCCGCCGTGTCATTCAGCAGTCCGATGGGGTCCAGCGCCGGCCGCCGGCCAACGATATACTCATACACCTCGTTGAAAAGAAACGCGCCGATGAAGTATTTGAAAAGCGCTGCGGCCAGCGCGGCCAGTCCCTTGTCCCGATAGGCCCGCGGCAGATCCTTAAAGACCTCGCTGAACTGGTTGTTGACCTCCAGCTGGAACTGTGTAAACGCCTTGAAGATCGGGTTTTTGGATTCAAACAGCGTAGGCATGGAGCCCTTGCTGCGATCGGCCATGACCTTCCCTGCAAAGGCGTCTGCCTCGCTCATGGCCTCCGCTTCGCTCAGGCCCCGCCGAAGGTTCTGGTCATAGCGTGCCCGCACGATGCTGTCCGCAGTAAAGGTGTCGATATACTCCATGGGCTTCCCCAAAATGCCGGAGGCCCTTTGCGACCAGCTCTTTACAATGGGGTCGCTGCCTCTGCGATTGGTGAGGAAGCTGCTCCGGCTTGCAAAGCCATCGTCATTCCGATAGGCCTTCAGCGTGTCCCACATGCCCTTCAGCATGGAGGCTCTGCCGATCTGCCCCCTGGCCTGCGTCAGCGGGATGAAGTTGGTCAGCGCCGAAGAAAGGTTACCCGCGATCATGTTCGCCCCCACGCGGGATTCCCAGTTTTTCAGGAAGCTATAGACCCTCCGCCCCAGCGCAGCCTCTATGCCCCGGTCGAACCGGCTCTTCTTGTTGGCCAGAAGGTTGGTGTATTCATCCAGCTCGTTTACAAAGTTGGAGAGAACAAACCGCCCTTCCTTGTGGATCTCATTGATCTTGCTCTGCTTCTCCTCCTCCGTCAGGCGAGGATCCGCCCGAACGGCGTCCACCTGCTTCCGAAGCCCCTCGTCGCCGGTGCGGTAGCGCATCTGCGTCGCCAGCGCCCGAAGCCTCTGGATGTTTTCCGTCTGGAAGATCACGCTGGCCGCGCCCTCGATGTATTTGTCAAAGCCCTCCACCGCATCATAAGCCGTGTTAAAGCCCAGGCGCTGCTGCGCATTGCCGAACCAGGTGATGCCCGGCTTGAAGTTATGCGTCAGGCCGTTGATGGAGGTGGGCAGCGCCGTCACCTGGGTATCAATGCCCATTGCCCGGCCAAACTGGGAGAGGATGCCGTCTCCCCCGTCCCCCGGCTGGAAGTGGGGGAAGTACCCGCTGCGGTAGTTGATGGGCTCATAGCCATTTCGCACGCGTACATCGTTCAGCCGCCGGAACAGCTCGTCATAGATCTTCCGGAAGCTTTCAATGGCGCTGTTGATCTTCGCCCAGTCCAGGCTCGGGCTTCCCCTGCGCAGGTCCTGCACGACGCCGCGCCAGTCCTCCAGCGTCTTGCCGTCCCGCTCCGCCATGCGGCCCCTGCTGTTTTCCAGGATGCGGATGTTGTCCATGGCCTCGCCCAGCAGCTGCACCGCGTGCGCCTCGGAGACCTCGTTGCCCTGCGCCACCTTCCGGCTCAGCTCCAGCGCCCGCACCTTATCCCGGTATTCCGTTTTGAACCGCGTGGCGCTGGCCTCCGCGTCATGCACCGGCGTGATATATTCCCGCACCAGCTCCTTCGCCAGCTTCCGGTCCGGGACGATATCCTCAAAGTTCCGCTCCATAGTCTCTCTGGCGTAGGCAAGGCCGGTGCGCTTATCCTTCCAGTCGTTGGCCGTCTCCAAATATCGGTCCGCCGCCTCCAGCAGCGCCGCCCGCTGGCGCTTTTTATAGTCGGTCAGCAGCTTCACCAGCCGTTCATATTCCGCCGTTGCCTCATAAACGGCCCGGATGCCCTTCACATTATCCGTGTCCGGATCCAGATGCCGCAGCTCGATCTCGCCCCGCAGCAGCCGTCCCAGCTGGAGCTTGTCATGATCGGTGAGAAGATTTTTTGCCTTGGCTTTCTCCGATTCCCACCGGGCCTTTTTCAGCTGCTTGTAGGCCTCCGCCGCCTGCTCCGGAGTGATCGCGGCTTCTGCCGCCGCGCTTGCCTTTGCTGTGCGCTCATCGGCGTAGCGCTTCACGGTGCGCAGCTCCTGAAGGCTGTCATAAACAGCCTCTTTAAAATCGTTCTTCGCCCAGCGCTTGAACTCCTCCGCATCCTGCCCGTAGTATTCGCTCAGAGACTTTTCCGTTTTTTCGATGCTCTGCGCCACCTCAAGCATCCGCACCAGCTGATCCGCCGGGTGCGAGATATCGTAGGGGAACAGCGCCGGTGCCATGCTCCGCAGCTCCTCATAGGCAATATCCACCGGTGTCCCGCCCTGGTTCACGATCCGCAGCTGCCCAAAGGCGCTCTTGCGAAAAGCGCCCCAGTCCGCAATGTCGTGCTTGTCCTCCTCCGAGATGGTGACGGCCTGCGTGCGAAGGTGTTCTTTGATATCCTTATATTGCTGGTAAAATGCTTCGTCCACCACGATGCCTTTTTGATACGCCTGTTCAAACAGCTCCGTCGCCGTCTTTTCCGAAACGCGCCCGGTGGTCAGGTATTCCTCGCTGATCCTCTGCGCGATCTCCTGCAGGTATTCCCGCTGCGCAAAACGCGGCACGCTGAGCGCCCGACCCACGCGCCTTACCAGAGCACGCTCCGCCTGTTCAAGCTTCACCCTGGCCTTTCCCGTCACTTCCTCGCGTTTTACCGGCTCCAGCTCCTCCAAGGGCGCTCTTCTTGCCATCTCTTTCGCCTGCGCACGGTTGAGCATCTCGTTAAGCTCCGCGCGATCTTCAGCAGACATATTTTCGTTGTCCGGCTGCACCGGCTCCTGCTCCATCAGGATAGCCATGCGCTGCTCCTCGCTGTCCCCGCGCGGCAGCGCCACTTCCAGATCATCAATGGAAATGAACACTTCGTCCTTGCGGGTGTGCTTTTCATCGTTGCGAAACGCCACGATCAGTTCATCCGCATCATAAGGGCTCCGCCCCACCACCATTCCGTAGTTATCCCTTCTCCTCGGCTTCCCGTCCTTCTCATATACGATGTTGTTATTCTCGTCCCTTATGACATCCGTAGCATGCACATAAGTTCTCATCGGAACGACCTGAACGCCATTCAGGATCGGATAACCCAGTCTTTCTGCCTGATACTCCGCCTCCGTCTGCTTTTTCGCGCTCTCCTCTTTTGCGCTTTCCTCCTGCCCCGTGGGCAGCGTCGCCTCGGGCACATCGTCGCCCGTGTCCTCCTCGGAGACGGAATACCGAATGTCCGGGTCCTTGCTGTCGAGCTGCTCCGAAAGGATGTCTGCGCGTATGATCTGGTCATCTCGCAGCGCAATATAGGAATCACCTGCGCCCTCCACCATGTTTGGATAAGAAAAGCCGTCGATTCCGATGTCCTCCAGCATTTCCCGCAGTCTCTTTGCAGGGGCGGAATCATATCCGCTCCCTTTCAAGCTCCGGATTTCCGCCCACTCTGCATCGCTCAGTACGCCCTCGCTCCACAGGTACAACCCAATGTGGGATGGATGCCATGTGTTCAGGTCAAGCCTTACATGGTACGGATTCTTGATGTTCAGATAAGCCCGGAACAGTCTCCCGCGCTCCGCATTCAGGTCTTTCCCGCGCTGCGTCGCCTGCTCCCGTGTTCCGAAGTGGAAGCCGATGTCCCCTCTCTCAAAGGTTTCAAACTCCATCTCCGGCGTGAAGTGATAAACCGCCAGCGGTGCTCCGGTCTCATCCGTAACAGCGGTACCCTGCAGCTGCCGCGCCTGTCCGCTTGTTAGTCTTCGTCCCTCGTTATCGTCAGTGAAAACAGTTTCTCCGCTTCTTCCTCCGTATAACCCGAACCTGGCCTCTTCGCTGCGTTGCGCAGATACTTCGCCGTTTCCTGCGCTTTTGCGATTGCGCTCTCCGGTATTCTGGCTGTCGCCCCATCTCCGTAGGTTATCGTCACCCATTTCTCTTTCATAGCTCATGCCCCCTTCCTTTGTCCGCTCATTATACCGCATTTCTGATCCAAAGTCCATCCGCCCCATCGGCAGCGTCGCCGCCGGTACATCGTCGCCACCTTCTTCCTCCTCGGAGAGGGAATATCTGGTATTGACATTTTCATCAAAACCGCGTACACTATCTGTAGATGCAACACTTGTGGTGTCGGCAAGAGAGCCGGAAACGGTCACTCCCCGGGACAGTTCTTGTGTTGTATCTTTATTTATGCCAGAAAACTGAAATACGGTTCCATCCGGAAGCACGATTCGGTGTGCGTAATAGTGATTTCCGTTTCTGTTGATCACGACACCCATATTTCCGCGTACTCCGTTCAGTTCTACCGGGGCCGCAAAGGTAACTGTTTGCTTTTCGCGTTTCTTGTGGTTCGTGTGGTCTCCGATTTCGATACCTCTTTTAAGTACCTTTGGCAGCGCAGCCAGCGCCGCCTTTTCGGCCGGAGTATCGGCATAGCGAAGCCCTTTATCAAGATCCTTTTTCGTGAAGAGGATTTCCCCAAAGCCCTGTCTGTCAACCTTGTATCCGCTTGCTTTCAGCCGATCAGCCGCCCACTTCGCCGCCGCATCTTTGTTTGGCAGGTTTTCCGGGACCGTTTCCCGGGCAACGACTTCCATCTTGTTCAGCTCTTCGCGGCTTTGCTCGATCTGTTCCTTGATGCTGGCAGTCTCCGGATCGTAGTCAAAAGAACGGTTCCAGCCTGTGCCCTCCGCAAACACCGTGTTTTCGTCTGCCATCTTTGGCATAGTGGCGCGGCGCTCTTCGGCGGTCATGCGCCGTCTGGATGCTGCATCCCGCGCTTCGATCTCGCCGGCAGTGTTTTCATACATCTGGAGATACTCCCCCGGCGCGTCCGTCATGCGGCGGCTCAGGTCAAGCAGATCACGGAACCACTGATTGGGATACAGCGCTTCGTAAAGCGCATCCTGCTCGGCCTCCAACTTTGCGTAGCGCTTGCCGTCCTCGCTGTTTTCGTCGGACAGGAACAGCCGGTCAAGCTCGCGCTCCAGCTCCATATAGCGGATATACTGGTTCTGATCGGCGCGGGAAAGCCTGTTCAGCGTCCTGTCATACTCGCGCTGGAGCCGTTCCGTTACAAGGTCGCCGCTCGCATACTCCCGCCGTGCCCAATATTCCGGACTTGCCCCGCTGGCAAAGCCCTCCACATCCTGGATCGCGTGCTGGATCTCATGCACCAGCGTGTCCTCCGGCGCGCCGCGAAGCTCCTCCGAAAGAACGATGGTATTGTCCCCGCTGTTGAAATACCCCCGTTCGCCATCCTCCAGATCTGCGAAGGCAAGGCGCACATCCTTCAGCTGCGGATAAGCTTCAAACAGCTCCGGCGCATCCACAAGCTCGCCCAGCGTGGTGTAGTTGGAAAGATCCGCCGCGTCTGAGCGCAGCTGCATCCCGCTGTCGTCGATCTCGAAGCGCCATTTTCCTTCCATGCCCAGGTGCCAGCCCGTGGCCCTGCGGATGCTCTCCATGTCGGCTCCGGCCTTCTGCATTTCCTGCGCCTCCCGCAGCGTCTGCAGGTTCGCGTTCTTGGCGTTCTGCCCGGCATAACTGTACTTGCGCCCCTCCGATTTCCTGTTAACATCCTGCCCGGCGATATCCGAATAGCGCCGCAGGTTCACCGGCGTCGGTAACTTGACACCGCCCTCGTTCTGTGATAGAATAGCGGCCGTAAGGTCAGCAGCGTATGCCACCGGCTCGGGATACTGTTTCCCGACATCTCGGAGTAACGCCGCTGCCTTTTTTTCGTCTCCGGCGATTATTTTGCTGTCCCTCGCTCGCAGATCGAGCCAGTTTGCAAAATTCTCGCGCCCATAAATGCTTTTGATCTCGTAAGCGTCTATGCCGTCTACACTGCTGTTCGGATTTACCGCAATCAGCAGCGGGGCGGTATTATTTTTTTCTGTTTTTACCATAATGCCCGGAATGATCGAGATTCTACCGTCGCCCTGCACGATGAGCGCAGGCGACTTAATAAGCTCCGGCAGCTTGCGGATGACGCTTTCGCTGATCCCGTGCGCAGAATAGCTTGGGTTGTTGCCCGCGATTCTCGTTGACTTTTTCAGATTGCTTTTCAGCATGAAGAAAGGCTTCTCGCCGATTCCGAGTGCGCTCAGCGAGTTGTCGGCATCCGCTATATAGATATCATCGCTGCGCCCCACGGTCTTTGAATCACCGCTGTAAAATGCATCGATCTGCTTCTGGTACGGGATGTTTTTTGTGTTCTGAATGCTGTACCGCAAGCCGCCCAGCCCCTGCCGCAGGTCCTCCTCCGGGTCATATGTCTGATCATAAACCGCCTCCGCCTCCGTGTCGGAGATCTCGCCGTTCGCCATCTGCTGCCGCAGGCGCTCCAGCCGCGGCTCCATGCCCTCCATTCCGGCGGCCTGGGTCTCTGCCTGCTGCCGCATCTCTGCGGTAAAGCTGCTCTGCGTCTCCTGCAGCGCGCTCCGGTAATAGCTCCTTGCCTTTGTCAAAAATGCCCGCTCCTGTGCGCTGCCGCTGCCCAGCTTCGCCAGCAGCTCGTTGATGAACTGCAGGATGCGCTGTCCCAGCGTCCGATCCTGCCGCACCATTTCGCGGATGCTCTGCTCGTCCGTCAGCAGGCGCTTCTCCACATACTCCGCCACGATCTCCGCATCCACCTCAGAAGCCTTCAGCGCCTTTCCGTGCCGCGCATAAAGCTCCGCCTTCTGCTGCCGCAGCGTCTGCAGATCGCCGCCGTCCTGCTGGATGCGCCGCAGCACCAGCCTCTGCAGATCGCCGTAGCTTCCGCCGCCCTCGATGCTGTGGGTCAGCTCGTGACTGATGATCTGCGCCACGGGGTTTTTGCTCTGCGCATTGATATAGATCCTGCCGTCCTCCGGGTCAAAGTGTCCGTTCTCGATCCCGCCGGCAGCGTCCGCCGCAGCGTCGAAGAAGACCGCCTCGCGCCCCACCGCGCTGCTGATGCGCAGCACCCGCGCGATCGTGTCGTCGTTCACGCCCAGCAAAATGCCCGTGCGCTCCGTCTCCGTCCGTGCGCTTGCCGCCAATGCGGCGCATCCAGCAGGACGGCGGCGATCTGCAGCCGCCGATCCGTCTCTTCCGCCGTGGGCAAAACGCCCGGCTGCGCCGTCTCCGCGGTCTCTCTCTGCGGCGCAGTCTGGCGCTCCTGCTCCGCCGCGCGCTGCTGCGTCTGCGCTTCCGTCTGTTCCGCCGTGGGCAGCAGCATCACGCCGCCGGTCTGCTCCGCCGTGGGCAATTCTACTCCAAGGATCTGCTGCGGCCGGTCTTGCGTCGGCTGCGGCGCGGCCTGTTCCGTTTGCTCCAGCGCTCTGGTCGTCTCTGCATACAGTCTGCCGATCTCCGCATCCGTCAGCCGCTTGCCCTTTTCCTGCTTTTTCTTCAGCCTCTGCCCCAGCTTGTAGGCCTCGCTGTTCGGGTCAAGCGCTTCCGCCTCCTCGAGGATCCCGCGGGTCATCTCGTCGCCCAGCCTGCGCAGCTGGCCGCCGTCCTGCCGGTATTGCGCCTGATTCCTTACCGCGCCGATCCCCGCGCCCACAGAAGCCATCGTCCCGCCGGACAGCGCGCCGCCCAAAAAGTCCAGACCCATCTCCGCCGCCTGCTGCGCCACCGCAAGGGCAAAGGCTTCGCTCTCCGTCTTGCCGGCCGCCATATATGCGTCAATGGCCTGCCGCCATTCGCTCTTGTCCTTGGCAACGAGGATGTCTGCAAACAGATTGATGAAGTCGCTGCCCACTTCCTCCGAGCCTTCGGTAAAGGCGTTCTTCAGAATATACTTGAGGGCCCCGTCTTCCCATTTCCCGTTCAGCAGCGCCTCAATGCTGAACTTCTCGGTGAACACCTCTGCCGCGCCTGCAACGGTGCCCAGGGTAAAGGCCTGCTTGTCCGTCAGGCCCCGATCCTTTGCCGCGATGGTAGCGTCCGCCGCCGCGCCGGTGCCCATGATCGCCAGCGAAAGATTGCTCGCGATCTGAAACGCCTTTTCTCCCAGGACCGCTTCCCCTGCCATTGCGCCCGTAACAAGGCTGTTCATCAGGAAGTCGCCCATGCTCATTCCCGTCTGATACAGGAAGCTGCCGGCCTTTCCCCATTTCTCGCTCTGCTCGATCATCTCCGAAACCTGGCTGCGGATGGCGCTGTTGACATAGGAAAGCCGGTTATAGCCCGCGTTCTGATCGATCTTTCCCGTGCCCAGATAATCCGCCGCCTGTCCGATGTAGCTCAGGCCCTTCATGGGCGAGGTCAGAATGCTGAACGCGCTGCTGCCCACGGGGGATTCCTTGGCATATTCTCTCCAGTAGGCTTCCTCCTTCTGCCGCCGGCGGTAGTTCAGCTCCTTCGTCAGGTAGTCGATGTATTCATAGGCCGCCCTATGCTCCGCATCCCCTCTGGCCGTGTCCTGCGCATAAAGGTAGTTGAAGATGGCGATCTCATCGTCCGTCATCTGTCCCCGCTCGCCGTGATCCAGCCCTAAAAAGCTGGCATTGGAGTTGATATCGCTCACGCCCTGCCGGCCCCTGGCCGTCTCGTTGCGGTTGATGATGTCATAGTTGATATCCCCAAAGCCGGTATCGCGATAGACGCCGCTCCAGCCCAGCTTCGGTGCTTCTCCCGTCTCCGTGGAAACATATCTGCTCTTCTCCGCGAAGTCCTCCGCCTCCATCAAATCGGCATACTGATAATATTTTTTCCAATCCAATTCTTCCTGCAGCAGGTCTGCCGCGCTCCGGGCCTTTGCGATCCTGCTGTCCACCTCCCGGGCCTGCTCCTGCAGCGCCTGCGCCTGCAGCAGAAGCGCGTCCGTCCCGCTGTTTCTGGGGTAGGCCTTGTCCATCAGCTGCTTTGCCTGCCGTTGCAGCTGCTCCTTCCGGGCCTGCAGCTGCTCCACCTTTGCGTTTGCCGCCGCAAGATCTCTGCCGATGGCGTTTTCATCCGTGCGGATCGTGCTTCGCCAGTCCTGATACTTTTCCTGTTCCCCCGTCAGGTAATCCCGGTAAGTCCGCAGCGCATCCTGGTATTTGCCCAGGCTTTGTTCATAGTCGCCGTAACGCCGCTGCGCGTCTTCTGCTTCCTGCGCATACTGCGCCGCAAGGCTCTCATACCGCTGCAGCACCGTCTGATACAGCGCGTTGTTCAGCGCCGAAGGATCCCGCTGAAAACTCTGCTGCAGTGCCGGCAGGGTCTGCTTCAGGTTTTCCAGCGTCCCCTCCGTGGTCTTCTGCTTTCTGGCGGCTTCCTCATAAGCGTGCAAGGCATCCTGCGCTGCCGTCTCATAAGTGCTGTAATCGCCGCGCAGCCGGTCCGTATCTCCGCCCAGCTCCGGCCGGGCATAATAGCGCTTGTTCTGCGCCGCATAGTGCTGA